>Ga0265296_1000044_pt1 | contig 300175 bp, 250 predicted proteins | sample MunlanPumphouse1_FD_189073 | JGI IMG/M metagenome (GOLD analysis project Ga0265296, IMG submission 189073) | Groundwater microbial communities from a municipal landfill in Southern Ontario, Canada - Pumphouse #1 | ecosystem: Environmental > Aquatic > Deep subsurface > Groundwater | place...
AAAATTGCCGGACATTATGGAATCGCAGAATTCAGCCTATATGAGCACAGGCTGGAAAGCCTGTGCTACCGGGGAATTTTTAAATACCCATATAAAGTTTCGGCCGCAAAGAAACTTTTGCAAGAGACTCTTTTGGCAAACGCTATAGCTATCCGCTGTCAGCTATCAGTTATCAGCAAAAGCAGATAAAGCTGAAAGCTGACGGCTGAAAGCCTGCACCATCTCACCCTTGATACCCCAACATGCGGAGGGCCTTGGGGTCTTTGCGCCAGTTTTTCCACACCTTGACCCAGAGATCCAGAAACACTTTGGCGCCCAAGAGCGACTCCATTTCGGCCCGGGCTTCGGCGCCGATGGCTTTGAGCATCCGCCCCTGCTTGCCGATGAGAATGCCTTTCTGGGAAGTTCGCTCAACGTAGATCACCGCCCTGATCGTGATCAGATGGGGGCGGCGGCCTTCGTCGAATTCCTCCACCTGCACTGCCACCGCGTGGGGAATCTCCTCCTTGGTATGGTGCAGCACCCGTTCCCGGATGAGTTCCGCCACCAGGAAACGCTCGCTGGAGTCGGTCTCCTGGTCCGGGGGGTACAGCGGCGGCGATACGGGCAGGAGTTTAAGGATCTCGGCGGCAAACTCCGCGATGCCGTCCCCCAGCAGGGCGCTCAGGGGGATAATGGGCGAGGCGGGAAACAACTCGTGGTAAGCGGCGATCAAGGGCAGGAGTTTGGGCTTGGACACGGTGTCGACTTTATTGATGGCCACGATGACGGGACGGTGCACCTGCTTCAAATGGGGCAGCAAAACCTGGTCGTCCGGGGCCGGAAGCCGGGGCTCCACCAGCCACACCACCACGTCGGCTTCGGCGAGCGCCGTGAGGGCCGCCTGCACCAGGGAGGCGTTCAGCGCCCCTTTAGGGTCCAGCACCCCGGGAGTGTCCAGGAACAGGATCTGGGCCGAAGGCCCGTTGACGATGCCCAGGAGGCGGTTCCGGGTGGTCTGGGGCTTGGGGGAAGTGATGGCCAGTTTGTCCCCCACCAGCCGATTCAAGAGGGTGGACTTGCCTACATTGGGCACGCCGATCAGGGCCACATAGCCGCATTTGAAGTCTTCAGACATACTTTATTATACGCAATTTTTTCCTCATTTTCCCCAAAAAGAAAAGGCAGGGCCAACTGACCCTGCCGGTTTTGGAGTATCGCAACAATTCAGGCCGGGTGGGCCTTAAGTCGCCGCGGCTTTTTGCGCCTTGCCCGCCACTTTGGCGTTGAATTTCGCGGCGTCGATGACGAAGCGCTCGTGGTAACCCTGGGAAATCAGGTCCACCCCGTCGTCGGCTTCGATGAAAAAAGTGAGCTTGCGCCCTTCCACCTTCTCTAAAAGGACCCGGACCGTGACCACCAGGCCCGGCGGGGTGGCCGCCACGTGGCTTAAGTTTACGCTGATGCCCACAGTCTGCTCGGCGGGCCAATCCAGGTGTGGATTAAGGGCCTGGATGCAGGCCCATTCAAAGAGCCCCACCATGTACCCGGTGGCCAACACCCGGGGCATCTGCTGAAATTCCGGGGACTCGGGGTAGAGGTGCGGCACCGTCTTGGTGTCCGGGATTTCAAACTGAAATTCGATCTTCAGGCCAGGCTGCAAGGAATCTTTCATGATGGACGCTCCATAAATGATGCAAGGTTTGTATGAAAACCTGCGCTGCACAGGTTGAAAACCTGTGCCACCAAACATTGGTAATTTTTGTAACCTGCCGTCACCAGAATTTCTTTGGATTACTTTTGAATTTCTGCTAAAAAAATCAATAAGTAAAATTAATAATTATTATATAAACAATTAGGCAAAATTATGGAATGGCAGCAACTCCTGGGCTTTTACCAGGTGGCCAAGTTGGGAAGTTTTACCAAAGCCGCGGAAGCCACCTTTCGGACCCAGTCGGCCCTAAGCCAGCAGGTCAAGGCCCTGGAAGAAGAGTTGGGCAGCCAGCTTATCGAGCGGCTGGCCAAACGCCGCTTGAAACTTACCCCCTCGGGAGTCAAGCTCTTTGCCTTTGCCCAAAGGCTTTTGAATCAATGGGACGGGCTTTTGGATGAGTTGCGCGCCATGAAAGGTGAGCCTCAGGGGCCGCTCTCCCTGGCCGCGCCGTTCACCACCCTCTATCACCTGTTGCCCGAAGCCCTCTCGTCTTACCTGCAAAAGTTCCCCCAGGTGGAATTGACCCTGCTGGATCGCCCCCAGGCAGCCGTTTTCAGCCTGGTGAAAAGCGGCGACATTGATTTCGGCCTGGCTTTAGAGTCCCGGGTCCCCAAAGACCTTACAGCCCGGCGCTGGCAACCGGTGGATACGGTCCTCCTGGCTCCGGTGGATCATCCCCTGACCCGAGCCCGCCGGGTCACCTGGCGGCAGATCGCCCGCTACCCCTTGATTGTGCCCCCTCGAGGCCATGAGGCCGGGGGCCGGCACCTGATCGAGGCCCACTTCGAGAAGCTGGGCCTGGCCATTCGCATCATTTTAGAATCATCCAACGTCGAGTTGAGCGCCCGTTACGTGGAAACCGGCCTGGGGCTCGCGTTCGCTACCCTGGCCCGGGGCCTTAAGCCGTCGCAACGCCATCTCGCCTTCATTCCCCTGGGTCATTACTTCAAGCCGGATCACCTGGCCCTGGTCCTGCGCCGGGATAAGGTCCTCACCCCGTACAAGTTGGCCTTTATTAATCTCCTGTTTGGGGATACAATGCCTTCCCAGTAATCGCGCTATACTGGACTCAGAACAGCCAAACCCATAGATTACGGGTTGGGAAGACATTAAGTTGCAGGAACAATCGAAAGCTCATGCTGACCCAAACATTGACCGACCCCAGGACCAACTTTAATAAGGAACGCTCATGAAACGCCGCATCTATCTCAGCATGAAGTCGTTGGAGGAGGCCCGGGAGGTCTGGTTTGCCCGGTTTGATCTGGACGACATGGCCCAGGCTGAAGAAATTCCCGTGGCAGACGCCCGGGGCCGGGTGACTGCGGGGCCGGTGATGGCCAGGCGGTCCTCGCCCGCGGCCCATCAGGCGGCCATGGATGGCTTTGCTGTGGCCGCAGCCAGCACGTTCGGAGCGACCCCTGATAGCCCAAAACTTTTGGCCGTGGGCCAGGAGGCCTTTCCCATCAACACCGGCCATCTCATGCCGCGTTCAACCGATGCGGTGATTATGGTGGAGCAGGTCCCGGACCCCGAGGCCGACCCGATTACGGTGGAGGAGCCCACCTTTCCCTGGCAGCATGTGCGCCGGATAGGGGAAGATCTGGTGGTGGGCGAGATGGTGCTGCCGGAAGGGGTGGAAATCGTGCCTTGGGCCCAGGGGGCTTTGCTGGCCGCGGGGGTGACAAAGATCGCGGTGCGCCGCCGGCCCCGGGTCGCAATCATCCCCACGGGCACCGAGCTGATTCCCGTAACGGAGCTGGACCAGGATTTGCCCAGGGGCAAGCTGCCGGAGTTCAATTCCGTCATTCTGTCCGGGTTGGTGGTCGAGGCGGGCGGGGTGCCGATGGTTTTGCCCATCGTCTCAGATGATCCCGGGGCTTTGACCGCAGCGCTTGAAGACGCCCTGAAAGATGCCGATATGGTGCTCATCAATGCCGGGTCTTCCGCGGGCACCGAGGATTACACTTACCGGGCCATTGATGCCTTAGGCGATGTCTTGGTCCACGGCGTCTCCATGATGCCGGGCAAGCCCACGGTGCTGGGGGTGGTGGCGGGCAAGCCGGTCATCGGCAACCCCGGCTATCCCGTGTCCGCGGTGCTGTCCTTCGAGCAGTTCGCCGCGCCTTTAATTGCCGGGCTGGCGGGTCAGCGCCTGACTCCCCGGCCCACCCTGGAAGTCTACCCGGCCCAGAACCTGCCGTCCAAGCCGGGCCTGACGGAATTTATCCGGGTGACCTTAGGGAGGGTGGGAGACAAAGTTATCGCCACCCCGCTGCCCCGGGGCGCTGGAACCATCACTTCTTTGGTCAGGGCCGACGGCCTGCTCATTGTGCCGGCCTTGAGTGAGGGTCTGGAGGAGGACCGGCAGGTGAGCGCCGAACTGCTGGTTCAGCCTGAAGACATCGAAGGCACCCTGGTGGTGTTGGGCAGCCATGACAACACCATCGACCTGTTGGCGACCCTGCTACACCGCCGGGACCACCGCTTGCGCCTGTCCTCCGGCCACGTGGGGAGCCTGGGGGGCTTGATGGCCCTGCGCCAGGGCCGGGCTCACCTGGGGGGCAGCCACATGTTGGACCCCGAAACCAACACCTATAACGTGCCCTTTATCCAGCGCTATCTGGCGGGCGTGCCCTTGAAACTTATTAACCTGGCCTGGCGGCAGCAGGGGCTGATGGTGGCCCCCGGCAATCCGCAAAAAATCAAGACCATCAATGACCTGGTGCGTCCTACCGTGAGGTTCATCAACCGGCAGCGGGGGGCCGGGACCCGCCTGTTGCTGGATTATCTCCTTAAGGAAAACGGACTTAATGCCGATCAGGTTCAGGGTTATGAACGGGAAGAGTATACCCACATGGCTGTGGCGGTGAATGTCTTCTCCGGCACCGCCGACGTGGGCCTGGGGATTTTGGCCGCGGCGCGGGCCCTGGGGCTGGATTTTATTCCGCTGCTCCCCGAGCGCTACGACCTGGTGGTGCCCGAGACCACTTTTGCCGACCCCCGCTTCCAAGTCTTGCTGGAGGTGGTCCGCTCCCCTGAATTCCAAACAGCCGCGGCCGCCTTGGGAGGTTATGATTTGAAGGATTGTGGCACAATTCTCTGGGAACAATGATTTCCAGATGGTGATCTCTTAAAGGCAGCCTTCGGTATTAATAAATTTTACGAAACATTGGAAATGAACAGGAGGGGCGGGGTTTAAACCCGCCCCTACAACTCTCCTCATGCCAAGAAAACTCCTTGCCTGGATTATTGTCTCTCTCTGTTCCTTCTGGGGCGGGGGCTTGCCGGCTGCGAGTCTTGCCGCCCCCAGTCAGCCGGTCACCATTTATCTTTTTTGGACCGAGGGTTGTCCCCATTGTGTCCATGAGAAGGAGTTTTTAGCCCGCCTGCACCACGCCGATCCCGATATCAAGATCGTGGCCCTGGAGTTATCCGGCAACCCGGATAACCGGGAATTATTCCAGAAAGTCGGAAAGTTTCTCAATGCCGATGTCTCCGGCGTGCCCTTCACCGTCATCGGCACGCAATCCGTGCTCGGCTGGCAGGATGAGTCTACCACCGGCCAGGCCATTACCATGGCGATAAACGAGGCGCGCCGGCAGGAAGCGCCTGATATTGTGGCGACTCTCCGGGCCGGGATGGCCCCTCCCCTCCACCCCGGGCTGGAAAACCAGGTGATCCCAGACACCCTGACTGTGCCGCTGTTGGGCCAGATCAACCTCAAGTACCTGTCTTTGGGCTTGGTTACCGTCATCATCGGCGCGTTGGACGGTTTTAACCCTTGCGCCCTGTGGGTGCTGATCTTCCTTATCAATCTGTTGCTGGGCATGGAAGACCGGAAAAAGATGTGGGTTTTGGGCGGCGCCTTTATCATGGCGTCGAGTGCGGTTTATTTCCTGTTCATGACCGCCTGGCTTAATATTCTGGTTTTTCTGGGGTTTATCTTTTGGATCAGAATCGCTATCGGCCTTGTCGCCCTCTTCGCCGGGGGCTATAACTTAAGGGAATACCTGACCAACACCGCCGGGGTTTGCAAACTGAGCCATGGGAACCGCCGCCAGCGCACCATGGACCGGCTCAAGGAGATCATCGCCACCCGCAAATTTGGGCTGGCCCTGGGCGGAATCGTGCTCCTGGCCTTGATGGTGAACCTGGTTGAATTGATCTGCTCCGCCGGATTCCCGGTGGTCTATTTGCAAATTCTGAGTTTGACGCCTTTACCGTTCTGGCAGTATTATCTCTATCTACTCCTTTACATCACGATTTTCATGCTCGACGATATCATTGTCTTTGTGGTGGCCATGCTCACCTTGCAAATGATGGGCGTAACCACCCGGTACAAACGGTTCTCCAACTTGATCGGCGGGATTTTGATGCTGCTGATCGGCGTGTTGCTGATCTTTAAACCCGGCTGGTTGATGTTTGGTTGAGCCGGTCGCCCTAAAAATTTCAAACCGTGGACTGGCCAAGCAGTGATGCAGGTCTTAAGATAACCTAAGAATATTACTGTATCTAAAGGAGGACTATTCATGGAGTTGAAGGGTTCCCAAACCGAGAAAAATCTACTTATCGCCTTTGCCGGGGAGTCCCAAGCCCGGAACCGCTATACCTTCTATGCTGGCGAAGCCAAGAAGGCGGGCTACGAATATATCGCGGCCATTTTCCTGGAGACCGCAGAAAACGAGAAGGAGCACGCCAAGGTCTTTTTCAAGCACCTGGGAGAAGGCACCGCGGAAATCGTGGCGGGCTACCCCTTTCATCTGGGGGACACGCTGAGCAATTTGGTAGCCGCCGCGGAAGGCGAGAATTACGAGTGGACCACCATGTACCAGAATTTTGCGGACGACGCGGAAAAAGAAGGCTTCAAGGAGATCGCCGCCTCTTTTAGGGAGATCGCCAAGGTGGAGAATTTTCACGAGTCCCGGTACCGGGCCCTAGGCGAGCATGTCAAGAACGGCACCATGTTCAAGCGTGACGAGCCTGTTACCTGGCACTGCCGGAATTGCGGCTATCTCGTCAAGGGGAAAAATGCTCCGGATCTTTGCCCGTCCTGCAAGCACCCCCAGTCCTACTACGAAGAACTGGCGGAAAATTACCGGTAGAGAAAGGTAACCTGATGTACCAGGTGTTAGTCTTGGTGGTCTTGGCCTATCTGTTGGGGTCCATCCCCTCCGGGCTGTTGGTCGCACGATGCTTGGGGGGGCCGGACCCTAGGAGCCAGGGCAGCGGCAACTTGGGGACCGCCAATGTCTACCGCGTCTTAGGGCGGAAGGCCGGAGCCCTCACTCTGCTGGGAGATGTGGCCAAGGGGGCCTTGCCGGTGGCCTTGGCGCGGCTGACCCTCTATTCGCTTGCGGCCTGGCAGGATACGGGCGTGGCCCTGGTGGCCGCGGCCGCGGTCTTGGGCCACGTCTTCCCCTTATATCTGGGTTTCAAGGGTGGCAAAGCCGTGGCCACCACCTTCGGCGTCGTGGCGGTAGTGGCCCCCTGGGCCGCACTCAACCTGGTCCTGGTTTACATCCTGGCCCTGTCCCAAACCCGGATCTTTTCGGTGAGCGCCCTGATCTGCGCCTGGCTGCTGCCGGTGGCGGTGGGGCTGTTCACCGCTTCCAAGGCCTATCTGCTGCTGGCCGGGGCGCTTTCGGGTCTCATTTTGGTCTGTCATCGGGATAATCTGGAACGTTTCTTTAAGGGTGAAGAACCGCGCCTTTAGGCCCACAGAAAGCCAGGGGTTCTCAGACCAGGCCTCGACCCACATTCCACTTGATGGAGAAGGAACATGCTGATCAAGGACTGGATGACCAAAGACCCTATCACCATTACCGAAGACACTTCGATGATCAAAGCTATTCATCTCATGAAGGAGCGCCGTTTCCGGAGGCTGCCGGTAGTGACGTTGGGGCGGTTGGTGGGCATGGTTACCGACCGGGACTTAAAGGAGGCCGCACCCTCCAAGGCAACCTCCCTGGATGTCCATGAACTTTACTACCTCCTGGCCGAACTCCAGGTCAAGGAGATCATGAGCCATAATCCCCTCAGCGTTTCCCAGGATGACACGTTGGAACACGCGGCCCAGATCATGCTGGACCACACGATCTCGGGCTTGCCGGTGGTGGACGCGCATGGCAAGGTGGTGGGGATCATCACGCAATCCGACGTGTTCCGGGCCTTTATGCATATTACCGGCGTCCTCCAGGGAGGGGTCCAATTCGCCCTGAGGCTGGAAGACCGCCCCGGCCTGATCAAAGAAGTGGTGGACCTCCTGAGGAACCGGGGAGCCCGGTTCGTCAGCCTGATGTCATCCTATGCCACGTCTAAGGAAGGCTTTCGGGATGTCTACATCCGGGTCAAGAACCTGCCCCCGGAGGCGGTGGCGGCGGCCCAAGAGGAACTGGCCTCCCGCTATGAGTTGCTCTACGTCATCCCGGAGGGGTCAGCCGGCCCTTAGACGACTGGCTGGCGGACGCCGCAGCATCCATGCCCTAAAGCACGGGGCGCAAGGCGATGGCCTGCTGGCTGCAAAGGAGGGTTGAGCCCTCCTTTCTCTTTTAATTGCCTGTCGCCGGTTCCGGGTAGATTCTATATAGCGAATGCCAAAAGAGCCTCTTGCAAAAAGCCTTTTGTCATCCTGAGTGGAGCGAAGGATCTCGCATTTTCCTCTCCTTTTTGAGATTCTTCGGTCGCTTCGCTCCCTCAGAATGACAAGCAAAGAGACTTTATATGGGTATTTAAAAATTCCCCGGTAGCACAGGCTTTCCAGCCTGTGCTCAAATAGGCTGAATTCTGCGATTCCATAATGTCCGGCAATTTTGCAAGAAGCTCTTTTGGCTTTGAGTATAGGTGCTTATGGAACCCTCCGGCAGTTTTCCACCCCTTTTGCGGCCCGAGCCGGCCGGGCCGGTAAATTTCGGCCCCATTACCTTTATCCCCGGCCGCAAGGGCGGCCGCTACCCTTACTGCCACTCCCTGGTGATAGAGCAGGGGACGGACACCTGGGTGGTGGACCCTGCGGCCGATAAGGCCTTTTTCCAGGAACTGGTCCGAACCCGGCGGGTGACCGGGGTCTTTCTCAGCCACTTTCACGAAGATCATCAGAAGTACAACTATCTCTTCCCCGAGGCCCGCTTCTATGGTCCGGTCCTGGAGGCGGAGGCCTTCACTTCCATGGCCGCCATCTTCCAGTTCATGGGCATAACCGACCCGCAATTCCAAGATTACTGGCGGCGCACCCTCACCCAGGATTTTCATTTCCAGCCTCTGACCAATTTTACTCCTTATCTGCCCGGCCAACTGTTCCAACTGGGAGAGGTCATCCTGGAAATCATCCCGGCGCCGGGACATACGCCGGGGCATAGCTGTTTCCACTTTCCCCGGCAGCAGTTGTTGTTTCTGGCGGACGTAGACCTGACGCCCTTCGGTCCGTGGTACGGCGACGCCACCTCCAACCTGGAAACCTTTGAATCCACCCTTGATGCCCTCAAACAAATCCGGGCCCAAACCTATATTACGGCTCATGAACAGGGCTTGTTTACTGAAGCGGAGTTTTCCTCCGGACTGGCTGCGTTTCGCGACAAGATAGAGCAGCGGGAGGCCAGGCTACTGGATGCCTTGGGCACGCCGCAATCCTTGGATCGACTTGTGGCCCGACGCCTGGTCTATGGCAAAGCCAAAGAGCCCCAGTTCGTCTATGACCACATGGAGGGCCAGATGCTGGCCAAGCACCTGGACCGCCTGCTGCGGCAGGGCTTCATCGTCCGCACCCCCGCAGGGTTTCAGCGGCTCTTATAAGAGAATGCGTTCAAACAGGTAATTTTGTAGGCGCAGGCTTTACCGTGAAAACCAAATCCCCCTAAATCCCCCTTTTCCAAAGGGGGACTTTAAACCCCCCCTTTGGAAAGGCGATTGTATACTTGACATAGCAAACTATGTGCGATAAACTTCATATTGACAGGCCGGTTAATTCTAATTCCAGGGAAGTCCTCATTAAATGGGTTGGGGACTTCCTTTGGGAATGGGAAGGTGCTATTTCAGAACCAAACCGTCAAGGAATGTTATATGGCGATGCAGCCAAGATAATTGTTGACACAATAATTAATGTAAAAACTGATCCATCAAACGATGAATATAAGGAGTCAACTCAATTACCAAATCCTGAATCTTATTTCCACAATTGAATAATTCAGTAACTGTATATTTATGATGACGAACTTCATGTTTCTCTTTGCCATATTTTAGTTGTGCTATTTTCAATGTTTCAGGTGTTAATTCCTCAATAGCACCATGGACTAATGTATGACGCATATCGGAAAGCAATTTAATACGATTTAAAAATGCTAATCCTTCATATTTATATGGATGCAATATTTCTAATTTATTAAATGAGTCTTCCAAAAATGTTATCTTATTATTCAGTGCACGGGGAAGTTGGTTTCTATAAGCAATACTTTTTCCACCACAATTACGGAAAACTATAGTTACCCAGAAATCAAGTGTTTGTTCGACATGTGACCATGAAGCAACAATTAGGCCAATAGAAACATACATTGAAGTACGAGGATCAGGAACAACCATGAAAAACTCCGATAACAAAAAATCAAAAGAAAAAGAACCAGAAGTTGATTTTACTAAAGTTTCTCCCGATGATATCGCTAAGCGGTTTTTGGAGACACCGCCGAAACCTAAAACTAAGAAAGAAAAGGATAAGCCATGAGTGAAGGCATGAACAAGCGCGAACTTCTCAAGGACAAGGTGGTGGACCTTGTAAAAGAGTTTATCAAAATTGAGGGCGGAATTAGTCAGTTTGATTTGGAAAAGCTATTTGGAAATTACAATCTATCAGAAGTGTCTTCCGCCCTTGCTGCGCTACCTATTTGTTGGTCGCGCTAATTAAATTGCCTATGTTACCCATATGAATGAGTAGTTGAATTAGGTTTTGATTAACTTCGGCAAGTGCACACGTTTGTTTACCGGATACAAAAAGTTGACATTCGGTTACACAACGACCTTGGATAAGTTCATGTGTTCTGAAGGGACAAATTTTAGCGGTTTCCATGACTTCTAACTCCTTGAATATGGGATTCTCGCAAAATCACCATAGCACAAAATAGCAGTTAGGAGTCATGGAATTATTCATCATCTTTCTTAGTGAGTCCGCCGATAGGTCAAACGCTTACCGGCAATGCCCTTGAGGGCTTTGGTAGCACGCATGGAATCATCAAACCCGAGTTTCTCACGGTAGTTATAACGGAAATCAAACTCAGCGGTATAGCGATGCAAATGAGCAACACTGACATGCTGGTAAACGCCATAGATACCACGTTTGAAGATACTGAAAAATCCTTCAATGGTGTTGGTATGCACGTTGCCCCTGACATATTCGCTATTACTATGAGCTATGACTTCATGGATAGCAAACTCTTCACTCATGTGTCTGTATTGCCCTGCATCATCGGTTATAAGGTGGGCATTATCGCTAACGTGCTCCTTGAGGATAGGCTTCAAGGTATCGGCGGTCACATTGGGAACATGAAAGGAGCGGACCCCGCCGTTACGCTCTACAAGGGCAAAGACAGCGTTTTTGTGAGCATACCCACGGCGTTTCTTCATCCCAGGTTTTTTGCCAATAAAAGTTTCATCGGCTTCAACCGGCCCGTTTGTTCCAAACATATCAATAGAAGTGGGCTTCATGGCTTCACGGATTCTGTGAGACATAAACCAAGCCGACTTATAGGTAATATCAAGCATTCTGGAAAGCTGACAGGAACTAATGCCTTTCTTGCTGGCGGTCATAAGGTGAAAGGCCAGCATCCATTTGTGCAAAGGTATGTGAGAATCTTCAAACAAGGTGCCGACAGTCACCGTAAAATGTTGGCGGCAACCATTGCATTGATGAAGGCCGGGGCGATGGCTCTTGCCTTTAAGTTTGGTGATCTTCTCAGTTTCGCCACAATGAGGGCATACAGGGCCATGAGACCAGCGCAGTTTTTCAAGGTGTCTTCTGGCTTCGGCTTCATCGGTAAAAATTGGGTTGGTAAGGTCTGTGCTCATGGTTCCTAACTCCTTGACATATAAGATAACACAGGATTATTACTATGTCAAGTATATAATCGCCTTTGGAAAAGGGGGGCAGGGGGGATTTCATCCCTGAGAGTGAGACACTTTCGGTTCATGATTGTTAAGCTTGCGATTGCTCCTTTAAATTACCTTTTTGAGCGCCACTTGGTATAAGAGGGACTGAGGCCGGCTAGCGTCTTCAAAAAGATAGGGTTGTTTAACGATGTCAGCAGTATATACTCATTGCCAAAAGTTTTTTCTTATTCACCCCTCACCCTACCCTCTCCCACAAGGGGAGAGGAGAATTAGAGGAAAAAACTTTTGGCAAACGCTTTAAGTGTAACTATACGTAATTAATTAACTTTTAATTATTTTTCTTCCTCTTGCCCCCGCCCGGCCTTTCGGTTAAGATGGTTTTAATGGCTAATTCAGAGTTCGTTCATCTCCATGTCCATACCGCCTATAGTCTGCTGGACGGCGCCATCCGGGTCAAGGACCTGATAACCCAGGCCCAGGCTTTTGGGATGCCCGCGGTGGCCATCACCGATCACGGCTCCATGTTCGGCGTCCTGGATTTCTATCAGCAGGCCAAGAAGGCGGGGGTCAAGCCCCTGCTGGGCTGCGAACTCTACGTGGCCCCCGGCTCCCGCCACGAAAAGAGCGGCAAGGGGGACAACAACCACCTGGTGGTCCTGGCGCAAAATGACGAGGGCTACCACAATCTTATCAAGCTGGTCACCCGGGGCCACCAGGAAGGTTTTTACTATCGCCCCCGGGTGGACAAAGAGTTACTGCGGGAGTTGAACGGCGGGCTCATTGCCCTGTCCTCCTGCCTCCATGGGGTGGTGGCCCGGCCCCTCCTGAACGATGACCTTGCCGCGGCCGAGGCCAGCGCCCGGGAATACGCCGAAATCTTCCCGGACCGGTTTTACCTGGAAGTCCAGGCCAACAACCTGGCGGAACAGCTCAAGGTCAATGCGGCTCTGCTGGAACTTGGCCCCAAGTGGGGGCTGCCCGTGGTGGCCACCAACGACGTGCACTACCTGAAGCCCGAAGACGCCCGGGCCCACGACGTCCTGCTGTGCATCCAGACCGGCAAGACCGTCAACGCCTCGGGCCGCATGAAGTTTCAGACGGACCAACTTTATTTTAAAAGTCCCGAGGAGATGGCCCGGATCTTCCCCTATCCCGAGGTCATCGCGGCCTCAGGCGAGATTGCGGCCCGCTGCGACGTCACCCTTAACCTGGGCACCTATAATTTCCCGGTCTATCCTGTCCCCGACGGCGAGACCATGGAATCCCTCATGACCCGCCAGGCCAAAGAAGGCCTTAAGCAGCGTCTGACGGCCCCGGCCACCCATTTCCGCCCGCCTGAGGCCGACTACTGGCAGCGCCTGGCCTACGAGACCGATATCCTGGTAAAGATGGGCTTTGCCGGCTACTTTCTGGTGGTGGCCGACATCATCAATTATGCCCGGCGGCGCCAGATTCCCGTGGGACCCGGCCGGGGCTCCGCGGCCGGCAGCCTGGTGGCCTACGCCCTGAAGATCACCGACCTGGACCCCCTGGCCTACGGCCTCTTTTTCGAACGCTTCCTCAACCCCGAGCGTGTAAGCCCTCCTGACATCGACGTGGATTTCTGCTACGAGCGCCGGGGCGAGATCATCGAATACGTCTCCAAAACCTATGGCTGGCCCAACGTGGCCCACATCACCACCTTCGGAAGCATGAAGACCCGCCAGGTGATCCGCGACGTGGGCCGGGCCCTGGAAGCGCCCTACCCCGATGTGGACAAGATCGCCAAGTTGGTGCCGGAAAAACTCAACATCACCCTGGAACAGTCCCTGGCCATGGAGCCGCGTCTCAAGGAGCTGCAAAACACTAATCCTGTGGTAGCCGACATCCTGACCGTGGCCGAAGTCCTGGAAGGCCTGCCGCGCCACGCCTCCACCCACGCCTCGGCGGTGGTCATCGCCGACCGGCCCCTGATCGAGTACCTGCCGCTCTACAAAGGCAGCAAGGGTGAGCAGGTCACCCAGTTCGACATGAAAGGGGTCGAGAAAGTCGGCCTGGTGAAGTTCGATTTCCTGGGCCTGCGCACCTTAACGGTGATCGACCAGGCGGTGCGCCTGATCCGCCGCTCTCACGATCCCGACTTCGACATCCATACTCTCCCACTGGAGGACCAGCCCACTTTTGCCCTCCTGCAGGCGGCCAACACCGCCGGGGTGTTCCAGTTGGAGAGCGCGGGCATGCGCGCCCTGATGGTGCGCCTCAAGACCACCGTGTTCGAAGACATCATCGCCCTGGTGGCCCTCTATCGCCCGGGTCCCATGGAGTCCGGCATGCACGACGATTTCGTGCGCCGCAAACATGGGGAAAGCAAAGTAGAGTACTTTCTGCCCCAAATGGAGCCCATCCTCAAGGAAACCTACGGCGTCATCCTCTATCAGGAGCAGGTGATGCAGATCGCCGCGGCGGTGTCCGGGTTTTCCCTGGCCGAGGCCGACCTCCTGCGGCGGGCCATGGGCAAAAAAGACCCCGCGGTGATGGCGGCCCAGCGGGACCGGTTCGTCTCCGGGGCCGTGGCCAACGCCGTACCTAAAGCCAAAGCCAGCGAATTGTTTACGCTTATAGAAAAGTTTGCCGGCTACGGCTTCAATAAATCCCACAGCGCCGCTTACGCCCTGGTGGCCTATCAGACTGCCTATCTCAAGGCCCATTATCCCCTGGAGTTTCTGGCCTCGGTGCTCAACAGCGAAATCAACAATACCGCGGCCATGGCCAAGCACATCATGGAGGCCCGGGAAGAGGGCATCGTGCTTTTGCCGCCGGACATCAACCGCAGCGACCGGGACTTCACCGTGGAGGACGGCAAGGTCAGGTTCGGCCTGGCCGGGGTAAAAAATGTCGGGGTAGGGGCCATCCACGATATCATAGACGCCCGGCAGGCTGGCCCTTTCGAGAATTTTCGGGATGTATTGGAACGGATCAATCTGGGCAAGGCGAACCGCAAGGTCTTAGAGGCCCTGATTCAAGCCGGGGCCTTCGACAGCCTTCAACCCCGGCGGTCCCGCCTCATGGCGGGCCTGGAAGGTGCCCTGGAAAAAGTCAATCACCAGAAACGCCTCCAGACCGCCAAACAGATGTCCATGTTCGGCGGGCTGATGGAACCCCAGGAGGACGACTGGCTGCCGGAAGCCCAGCCTTGGGACAAATCCGTGAAACTGGCCCGGGAAAAGGAGGCCTTGGGGGTTTATGTCACCGGGCACCCCCTGGATGCCTACCGGACCCTCCTGAAGGCCCAATTCAGGGTTACCACGGCCGACCTCGCCGAAGCGCCAGATTCCCAGGAAGTGGCCCTGGGGGTGGTGGTGACGTCTCTCAAGGAAAAAGTGAGTAAGCGCGGCGGGCGCCTGGCCATCCTTACGGTGGAAGATTTGGCGGGGAGCGTGGAAGCCCTGGTGTTTTCGGAAGTCTACGAGCGGGTGGCGGAGCTTTTGGCCCAACCAAGCCTGCCCTTGTGGTTCAAAGGGCACGTGGTGCAGGAAGAAAAGGGTCCCAAACTGGTGGCCCAGGAGATCGCTCCTCTGGAGTCGAGGCTGGAGCGCCTACCGGAAAGGCTGGACCTGCGCCTCCAGGCCGTCACCGTGACCCAGGAACAACTCCTGAACTTAAAAGAGATCCTGAGCCGGCATGCGGGGCCGGTTCCCGCGTTTCTGCACTTTCTACAGCCCAAGAAAGACACGACCCTGGCCCTGCCCAAGGAACTGGGCCTGACCCCGTCCCCCGACCTGGCTCAAGAGGTCAACCGGCTCTTTGGATACCCGGCTTTAAGTCTGTAACTCTTATCTTTGCGCCTTTGCGTCTTGGCGAGAGCCTGAACGGTATTAAAGACTGCAACATACCTCTCGTCCCGTACCCCAGCCGGGAAGCCCAAGCCAGGTGGCAGTGTCTGGGACCAGTGCCCCAAGTCTGGCGTGGCGCAACTCCACCCGCGTGAGGGCAGCCTGGAAGTCCTCCGCTGGAATGGTGCGGCTGAAAAGCTCCCGGGCTCCCAACTTGAGGGCCTTCCAAATGATGCGAGGGGAGACCTCTTCCACAAAAAGGAAAATGTCCGGGCTTTTCGGTTGCTTGGTGATCTGGGCAATCACATTGTCCAGGTGCGGATTATTGTCCTGGTATTCCACCAGGACCACATCGGCCCCGTTCTCGCCCCCGAGACCCGAGAGGTCCCGGAAATGCCTCACCTGGCCGATTCCGGAAGCAACAACCACTTGGCGCAGGTATTCGCCCTGTGCTTGGGAATGATAGTAAACGCTGAATTGCATGGCCTTCTCCTTTCTCACCCGGGTCTTTAGAAAGTTCCCCGCCTCCCCCAGGTTTGGCTTAAGTATGAGGCCAGGAGAAGGCATTGACAATCGGGAGGACGGCTGATTTTTCACTCGGCAAGGCCCTGAATCCCAGGTCAGGGAAATTACTGAGCCGGGGGTAGTACCGAGATTTCAGCGAATATTTCTTTTCTCAGGTTGTAGAACGGACCTGGCGTGGTTACAATGCGTGGAAAAAACACTCTCGTAACCGGCCACTATTCCGCCACTAACATGATATTGCCAACTATGATGCCCCAACCAACTTACCCCAACCGTTCCATGCTCTTGCGTCTCATCAACGCAGCCGGCCGCCGGTTTTTGCAAAACGGCTTCTCCTGGTTGCACCTGGATGAAAAGACCCTATTCGACAAGGCTTGTAAACGTACCGGCCTGGACGACTTTGGGGACACCTCGTTTCTTGAAGCCTTCCGGGTTTTGCTCCAGGCCTATAAAACCGAGGCTGAGTTCAATTTCGTCGGCCGGGTCTGCGTCCACAGCGACACGGTGCGGACGCTGGAAAACCGTCTCCGGCTGGTGGCGGACCGGAGGCGGCATCCGGCCATCGCGGCCGAGGTCATCCGCCGTCCGCTGTTCATCACCGGCCTGCCCCGCAGCGGCACCACCTTTTTGCACGCCCTGCTGGCCCAGGACCCGGCCCATCGCGCCCCCCAGGTGTGGGAAGTGATGCATCCCTCGCCACCACCCGAGGCGGCGTCTTACGCCTGCGATCGCCGCATCACCGCCACCGCCCGGGAGTTGAAGTGGATTGACATCCTCATGCCGGATTTCAAAACGGTGCACTTGATTGACGCCAGACTGCCGCAAGAGTGCATCGCCATTACCAGCCATGACTTCCGGAGTTACACCTTCGAGTCCATGTACCATGTGCCTTCCTACCGGGCCTGGCATGACGGTCAGGACAAGCGTCCCGAATATGAGTATCATCAGCGCTTTCTGCAACATTTGCAGTGGCGGGCACCCGGCAAACGGTGGGTGCTCAAGGCGCCCAGCCACTTACTGGCCTTAGAGGGCTTGCTTCAGGTCTATCCAGATGCGGGGATTATCCTGACCCATCGCGATCCTCTCAAGGTCCTGCCGTCCTGTGCCAGCTTTACCGAGGTGTTGCGCCGGGCTTTCAGTGACCACGTCGATAAAGTCTCCCTGGCCCAAGAAGTGCAACAACGCTGGGAAGAAGGGGCCGGGCTGGCGGTGAAGTACCGCCAGATGCCGGGGTTGCAGAAGCAGTTTTTTGATGTCCGCTATCCGGAATTGGTGCGGGACCCCATGTCCATGGTCCAGCGCCTCTACGAGCATTTCGACCTGGAGCTAAGCCCTGCAGCAAAAAGCGCCATGGAACAGTTCTTGCGGGCCAACCCCAAAAATAAAGACGGGGTCCACCGCTATTCCTTGGAAGAATTCGGGTTAAACCCCGCGGAAGAAAGGCGCCGCTTTCAATTCTACCTGGATTTTTTCGGCCTCGAACCGGAAAATTGCTAACCTGACGGGCCGCAAGGGTATTTAAAACTTCGAGGTGGCACAGGCTTTCCAGCCTGTGCTCTATTGGATTGGTGGGGCGGGCCTCTGTGCCCGCTTCCCTTGCCTATGCCAGGAGACTATTCATTTTTTAAAACTCTATCTTTGACATTATAGCGTTTGCCAAAAGTTTTTTCCTTTAAGGTACATTGTCCAAGAAGCTAAATCCCCCCTAATACCAAGTTGCTGTCATAGAAGTAAGAATAGCTCCGGTTTTATAGGTCGTATCTATATGTGCGAGTGTAACAAGGGCGGACACATAGGTCCGCCCCTACAAAAACTATAATTACCTGTATGAACGCAACTCGGTATAACCCCCTTTTCCAAAGGGGGGAACTTAGCGGAATTGCTTTAAAAGTCCCCCTTTGAAAAAGGGGGATTTAGGGGGATTTAGAAATCCAGCAACCAGAAAGAATTTTTGGCAACTGCTATAAATTGCTATGACACCGCCAGAGTCTTCCCGCCGCGCCAATCAACCAACAAAAAAGCGGCCGCAAGGCCGCTTCTTTTTTTCGAGAGGCAGGTATGCCCCTTAATTTTATATGCTTAGCAGACCCTGGTCAGTCTTGCGGGATTGGGCTGAGCTGGAGGCCGCTCTCAACCAGGTCGCCCTCGACCGGCTCGGTAAGAATTTCTTCAGACGATTCCGGCATCTCTTCCCCTTCCAGCGTGATGACCTTGCCTTGCCGACGTTTCATCTTGTCGTCGTTCTTCTGCTTACGGGCTATTTCTTTGGCGCGTTTTTGCCAGCCATATCTATTGCGAGCCATTTTTCCCCTCCCTGGAGCTAGTTGTTTTTGGTAGCCGCAGGCGTTAGCCTGCGTGGTAAAGCAAGACGCTGGTGCCACCAAAAAATGGTCATTTGCTCCGGTTTAAAAATGTCAAAACTCCGGAGGTCCCTAAGACCCCCGGAGTTTTAACCTCAGGTTAAATGGCTTAGAGTTTTACCACGTTCTGGGCCTGAGCGCCCTTGGGGCCCTGGACCACCTCGAACTCCACGTCCTGGTCTTCCGCCAGGGAGCGGAAGCCGTCACCCTGGATAGCACTATGATGCACAAACACGTCTGGACCACTTTCCCGGGTGATGAAGCCAAAACCCTTGGAGTCATTAAACCACTTTACCTTGCCTGTTTCTTTCATGCAAAACCTCCAACAGATACTGCAATAAAATATTCCCGCTAAAAAAAGCAGGGCGCCAAGCAGTCAGTCAAAAAAAAATCGGCGAGGACTTAGCATCCCCGTCCGATTCTGTCCAGGACTTTTGGCCCTGCTTTCAGTCTGACATGCTAAAACTGGATATAGTTTACCAGAGAATTTCTCTCTGTCAAGCTCGTTATTTAGAAATTTGCCGTCCCCCCCAAAGACCGCTTTACTGCAGATAAAAAGGGGTCTGACCCAAATTGTTTTTACTGAAAACTGAAAACCGAAAACGGGCTTTTACATATGGTCGATGAGGGCCTGGCCGAACTCGGAGCAGGAAACTTCCCGGGCTCCGGCTAAAAGGCGAGCCAGGTCGTAGGTGGCAATGCCGTCCTTGAGGGTGCGGGGCAGACTCTCATGGATATACCGCGCCGCATCAGTCCAGCCGAGATATTCCAGCATCATAGCCCCGGAGAGGATCAGCGAGCTGGGGTTGACCTTATCTAAGCCGGCATACTTGGGGGCGCTGCCGTGGGTGGCCTCAAAAATGGCGCAGTTGTCGCCGATGTTGGCCCCCGGGGCCATCCCCAGCCCCCCCACCTGGGCCGCTAAAGCATCCGAGATATAATCGCCGTTCAGGTTGGGGGTGGCGATGATATGGTATTCCTCCGGGCGCAGCAGCACCTGTTGAAAGAGATTATCGGCAATGCGGTCATTGAGCATGGTCTTGCCGGCCGGGAGTTTCCCCTGATACACCGTGTACAGTTCCGCCTCCGAGACCACCAGGTCCGACAACTCCGCCGCTACTTCATAGCCCCAATTCTGGAAGGCCCCTTCGGTGTACTTCATGATGTTGCCTTTGTGCATCAGGGTGACGACGGTCCGGCCGTGTTTGGCGGCGTACTTTAAAGCCATCCGGATCAACCGCTTGCTGCACCGTTCGGTCATGGGCTTGATGCCTATCGCCGCGGATAAGTCCAGGGTGCAGCCAAGCTCGTGATTGAGGAAATGAATCAGGCGCTGGGACTCGGGGCTGTTGGCGGGCCACTCCACCCCGGCATAGACGTCCTCGGTGTTTTCCCTAAAGATCACCATGTCGATCTTTTCCGGCGCCTTCATAGGGCTGGGCACGCCCTCATAGTAACGCACCGGGCGGATGCAGGCATACAGATCCAGCACCTGGCGCAGGGTTACGTTCAGCGACCTAAAGCCCCCGCCGATGGGGGTCGTCAGGGGGCCTTTCAGGGCCACCCGATATTCCCGCAGGGCCGTCAGGGTTTCCACCGGCAGATAACTGCGGTTCGCTTTAAAAGCCTTTTCCCCGGCCAGAACTTCCTGCCAATGAATGCGCTTGCCGTCGCCGTAAGCCTTGGCCACCGCGGCATCCAGCACCGGCCGGGTGGCGTGCCAGATATCCGGTCCGGTGCCGTCCCCCTCTATATAAAGAATAATCGGTTGATTGGGAACCACAAGTCCGCTTGCGGGGGTTCCGGTAACCTTCTCACCCTGGCCATGCTCATGCTGTGTCATCGCTATCCTCTTCCCCAATATTGGCTTTATATTTCATCCTATTTTGAGCCCCAGCGCAAGTAATTCCTGACCCTTCGTACCGGCCAGATGGCGCTCGCCCCAAAAAATAGCCAGCCCGGTTTGGCATCCCCCCACCAAAAGCTGATTTTGTTAATCAGATCATATCAGCAACTTTTCCTCTTCCGATGATAATTGAGGATTGTGGCAAGTAATACCGAGTTGCGGTCAAATGACTATTTTGGGGACCACAGGCTTTAACCTGCGCCTGCACAGGCGAGACGCCTGTGCCACCATTTGACTGCGAAATGGTATAATTTACTATTCTCCCTTAAATACAACCAGGGGGAATTTTGATATGTCACCACTCAAGGAAAAATTACTTTTTAACGAAATCTTTGCTATCCTGCCGTCGAGGAGAGGATTCGGATTTAAGGACAGAGACTGGGGGAATTTCTCAGGGCCAAGGCTCCCCAAATCCTTTTGACTTGGTGGCCCAGATTGCGCACAATCTCAACTTAAACCTTTCACCGTCATCTCTGAAAGAATCTTTGCAACGGGGAAAATGAAACAACTTATTGCGGCAACATTGCTCGCGATCTTCGCCCTGTCCACACCATACGTAGCCGGGGCGGCAGAGTTCAACGCCCCTGTCGATAGCACCCCGGATAGCGGGAATTTCCGACATGACTCGACGGGGGTCACGGCGTTCAGTCACCCGGAAGCCATCGCCAAGAAAGACGCCGGCCTCAACGATGCCGATTCCTCCCGATCGTCTCGCCCTCCGCGATGGACCGTCTCTGCGGAAACGATCGTCTTTGACCGTGTCGGCACGGCAAATCGGACACTCGTTGAACGAGTACCGGGCGCCGTGTCTTTCGCTAAGATCCCGACCACCCCCGGCACTCCGGCTCTCAGCAGCGACGATCTGAATCAGGGCTTTTCCCCCGGATTCAGAGTGGGCGTGACTTACCATGTCGATTCCAAATACGGGTTAGAATTATCTTTCTTTCGGGTCAGCGGCTGGGACTCCACCCGATCCATCGGGCCGGATAATCCGCCTAACTGGCTGGTGATGAGGGCCCCCGGCTTTTTTCAAACTCAGGATTTTTCATACCAGTCAATGACATGGGACTACTCCACGGAACTTTATAATGCGGAACTCAACGTGCGGTATAACCTTTCGAGGCGGATAACCGTGCTTGCCGGATTTCGCTGGCTTCAATTGAATGAAAATCTTCAAGGTACAATACCACCCCCGGATCGCATTCTGCCTATATGGAAGTTTGATCCGAATAATAATCTTTTTGATGTCGCACGGATTGAAAATCTTCGGGGTATACCAGCCACGGGAACATTTCCCCCTTTCTGGAATACGAGCACAACCAACAATCTTTATGGTCTCCAAATCGGTGCTGATGGGAAATTATTCGAGCGTGGCCGCTTTTCGATTGGCGGACTGATAAAGGTCGGGGGGTATTGGAACCATGCATCAGAGTCAACCGGGGTCAGCCTCGGAAAGGTCGTGTACTCAACGGGCGCCAAGACTGACCACGCCGCTTTCGTCGGTGAAGCCGGCTTGCAGTGCAAATATCAATTTACCAGGGGGCTTGCACTAAAGCTCGGTTACGAGGCGCTCTGGCTCTACGGCGTTGCTCTGGCGCCCGGACAGATCCAGAAAACCTATGAAATTGGGCCGGCTTCTGTGACTGCACGCGGCGTCAATTGCGATTCTGGCGTGCTTTTGCATGGAGGCACCGCCGGTTTGGAATATTCGTTCTAGAAAATTGCCTACCTGCCGCCAGATCCACTGCTGGTTTGCCCGGCAGTGGATCACTTTACTCATCATGCAATAATCGCTTTTCCGAATAGAGTCCCGCCCGGCATTGCAATATTATCCTCCCTTTCCCTTTTTCCGTGCCATCCTTCCCACCCCTTCTGGCCTCCCGGCCACCCGCCTGCTACCCTCCTGGTAGTGGCACAGGCGTCTCGCCGGTGCGACACCATCAACTGAGAGGAGTAGAACAATGGCGAAACATTACGGCACCGCCCATCAATCGGCCCGCTGTACCGTCTGTCATCATCCCTCCCGCCCGGAGATCGATCGCGCCCTGATCGATGCCGTGCCCTACCGCACCCTGGCCGCCACCTATGGCGTCAGTCCCTCAGCCCTCTGCCGCCATATCAAACATCTCCAGCATCAAATGGTAGTCCAGGAACGCCGCACCGAGCAGAGTCAGATCTCTCAGTTCCTGGAAAAATTGGAACTCCTGGAGGTCCGCCTGGACCGCCTCTTCCGCAAGGCCGAAGATTCCCGTTCCCTGAATGTCTCCCTGGGATGTCTGCAAGAATCCATTCGCGTCCTGGCGCTCCAGGAGAAAGTCCGCCACACCCTGGGGAAACGGCTTTAGTGCGGGTTTTGGGGAAATGTGGCGCCACCGCCCTCGGCGGCACTGACCCAGGCAGCCGGGTATCCAGCTTGTGGTCTGTTTCGCAACCTGGCTGGTCCCTCGGCGATTCTAGGCGTAATTACAGCGAGTTGTGCCATACACGCTCCCGAAGTTAAGCGGCTTGAAGCGGCGCCCCGCCGCCACAAGTCTCGCTAAAAAGTGGCACACCGGCACACCGGTCTCCTTTTATTTGACCAAACCGCGCCAAAAGGGACAAAAAACATCACTAAATTCTGCCGGTGGCAGCGGGTTTGTCGGGTTTCCCACCGGAATTACGGCGGGCTCGTCTCTCGCTTAAGCTCTGCATAATCACGAAGAAAACCGGGACAAAGGGAATGGCAATGAGGGTGGAGGACAGCATGCCGCCGAAGACCACGGTGCCGATGGCCCGCTGGCTGGCCGCCCCGGCGCCCCCGGCGTACAGTAAAGGCGTGACCCCCAGGATAAAGGCAAACGAGGTCATGATGATGGGACGGAACCGCCGCCGCGTCGCTTCCACCGCGGCCTCGGTGATGGACAGCCCCTCGGCGTGCAGGTCCCGGGCGAATTCCACGATGAGAATGGCGTTTTTGCTAGCCAGGGCGATCATCAGCACCAGCCCCACCTGGGTATACAGATCGTTTTCAAAGCCCCGGATCATGAGAGCCAGCAGCACTCCCACCAGAGCCAGGGGCACCACCAGGATGACCGCCATGGGACTCGTCCAGCTTTCATAAAGTGCAGCCAGCACCATAAACACCAGGGTTATGGAAAGGGCATAAATGAAGTAGGCTTGGGGACCCACCTGCTTTTCCTGGTAGGCGGTGGCGGTCCAGTCATAAGCCATGCCCCGGGGCAGGGTGTTTTGCGCCGCCTGTTCCATCAGTCTGAGGGCCTGGCCGGTACTGAACCCCGGCGCGGCCTGCCCGATAACCGGGGCGGCAGGATAGAGGTTGTAGCGAGTGACCAACTCGGAACCCAGGATGTGATGAACTTCCAGGAGCGTCCCCAAGGGCACCATTTCCCCCCGGAGGTTCCTGACGTATAGATTTTTAATATCCTTCGATTCCAGGCGGTAAGGCGCGTCGGCTTGGACGTAAACCTGGAAAACCTGGTTAAACTTGTTAAAGAGATTGACAAAGGTGGAGCCCAGGTAAGCCTGCAGCGTATCAAACACATTGATCATGGGGATTTGCAGCGATTGGGCCTTGGTCCGGTCAATTTCCAGGTAGAGCTGGGGGCTGCGGGCGCTGAAGGTGGTGATCAAGTTTTGCAAACCCGACTGGGAGCTGCCCGCCCGAATGACTTCAAAGGTGGCCTTTTGCAGTTCGGCCAGGCCAAGGCTCTGGCGGTCTTCGACCATCATCTGGAAGCCGCCCGACTGGCCCAGTCCCCGGATAGGCGGGGGCACCAGCACAAAAATCATGGCCTCCTCGATTGCAGTCACCTGTCCCCGGACAGAGGCAAGAATCTTGTCCTGGCTCAATTCTGCACCACGCTTATCCCAATCATCATAAACGATGAAGGTGGTGACGATGCTGGACACGTTGGCGGCATCCAGAATGGAAAACCCGCCGATGGTCACCCAGGCTTTGAGGCCCTTGGTCTTCTGAAGGATGTCACTGACTTTTTTCGCTACCCCCTGGACCCGAGGCTGGGAGGCCCCATCGGGGAGCTTGGAGACGATGATCGCATAGCCCTGGTCTTCGGTGGGCAAAAAACCGGTGGGATGCCGCGCGAACCGCCAGCCACTAATGACAATGATAAGCGCAAATATCAGGAGCATGAGATAGGGGCGCTGCACCATTCTGGAGACCAGGGCCACATAGGCTTTTTCCGTGGCGCCATAACTCTTATTGAAGCTTCGGTAAAATATATTTTTTTTCTTCTTGACGTGGGGGCGGAGCCAGAGGGCGCACTGGGCCGGTTTCAGGGTGAGGGCGTTGATGGCGCTGATTATCGCGGTCGAAGCGATCACCAGGGCAAATTGCCGGAAGAGCTGGCCGGTAATGCCGGGCAGAAAGGCAGCCGGCAGGAATACCGCGGTGAGGACCAGGGTAATGCCCATGACCGGCCCGGTTATCTCCCCCATGGCCTTAATGGTCGCCTCTTTGGGCGGGAGTCCTTGCTCGATGTGATAAGAAGCGTTTTCCACGATAACGATGGCGTCATCCACCACAATGCCGATGGCCAGGATCAGGGCGAACAGGGTCATCAAATTAATGCCGAAACCGAGCATCATCATGGCTGCAAACGCGCCGATAATGGTCACCGGTACGGTGGTCGCCGGAACCAGGGTCGCCCGCCAATTTTGCAGAAATACCAGGATCACGATGAGCACCAGGATGCCGGCTTCGAATAAAGTCATGTAGACATCGTGTATGGTCTGTTCTACAAATTTCGTAGTGTCATAATGAGTCTTGTAGGTCATGCCCGGCGGGAAGTCTTTGCTCATTTCCGCCACGGCCTGGCGCACTTCTTCGGCAACCGCCAAGGCATTGGCCCCCGGCAAGGGGAAGACCAACATCTGCGCGGCGGGATGACCGCTCATCCCGGCGAAATTGCTGTAACTTTGCTGGCTCAGTTCTACCCGGGCCACATCCCGGATGCGGACAATTTGGGCGCTTTCACCGCGGGCGCTCTTGATGATGATGTCCTGAAATTGCGCCACGTCCTCAAGCCGGCCCAGGGCGTTGACCGTGAATTGAAAGGTTTGCGCTGGCGGCACGGGCGGCCCGCCCAACTGTCCGGCCACCACCTGAACATTCTGGCCCTGGATGGCATTTACCACGTCCAAGGTGGTCAAATTGTAGTTAAAAAGTTTGTCTGGATCTAACCAGACCCGCATGCTGTAAGGGCCGGCGCCGCGGATCGAGATCTGGCCGACGCCGGGAAGCCGGGCCAGAGGGTTTTGCAGATTAATGACCCCGTAATTGGCCAGAAAGGTTTCGTCGAATTTGTCTTCTTCCGAAAAAAGGCTAACCACCAGCAAGAGATCGGTGGAGATCTTCTTCACGGTGACTCCCTGGTTCTGGACGCCCGCAGGCAATTGCGCCAGGGCGCTGTTCACCAGATTTTGCACCAGCGCCACCGAATCATTGAGGTCGGTCCCTACGTTAAAGGTGACGGTTAGGGTGTAACTGCCGTCGCTGGCGCTGGTGGAGGACAAATAAATGGACTCTTCGACTCCGTTCACCGCCTGTTCAATGGGAACCCCCACGGTGGCCGCCACCACTTCGGCGCTGGCCCCGGGGTAGCGGGTGGTTACCTGGATGGTGGGCGGCACGATGGGAGGGTACTGCGACACGGGCAAAAAATAAAAGCATACCAGCCCCAAAATGATGGTGACAAAGGCAATGACGTTGGCGAAGATGGGCCGCTCGATGAAGAACCGGGAGATCACGGAGCACCCTTCTCTGGCTTGGTTTGAGGCGCTGGGCCGCTACCGGCCTGAGATCCCGGTTGAGTTTCCTTGACCGGCGTCACCGGTCTCCCGGGGAAGGCCCGCATCATCCCGTTGGTAATAACCCGGTTGTTATCGGTCAAACCTTCCTGGACCACCCTGAGGTCACCGACCCTGGCCCCTAATTTGACCGCCTGGCGCTGGACCACGTTCTTGTCGTCCACCACCAAGACGTAAGACCCTTGCTGATCATAGCCCAGGGCCACTTCCGGCACCAGCAGGGCCATCTTTTCGGAACCCACTATCGGGCTTTTGATCCGGGCGAACAGGCCCGGCAGGATCTTTAAATCGGGATTCGGAAAGATGCCCCGCAGTTGTTGGGTCCCGGTGGTGGGGGTGACGATGATTGAGGCAAAATCGAAGATCCCTTGATGCGGATAGCCCTCTTCATTGGCGAGACCGAGATACAAGGGGACCTTAAGCTTCAAAGTCTCTTCAGGTGATAACCCCGTCTTACCCATGACCCTCAGCAAGTCAACCTCATTGATGGTGAAGTACACATAAATGGGATCAATCTGGTTAACTGAAGCCAGAGGAGTAAATTCGCCGGCGCCCACGAGATTGCCGGGGTCCACCAACCGCCTGTCGATGCGGCCATCGAAGGGGGCCACTACCCTGGTATATTCCAGATTGAGCTGGGCCAGTTTCTCGGCCGCCTGGGCGTTCAGCATTCCGGCCCGGTACGCATCCCGTTGATACCTCCAGTTGTCCAGGTCGGTTTGGGCCGCGGCTTTTTGTTTCACTAACTTGGTATAACGATCGGTTTCGATAACCGCATGATCGTAATTGGCTTTTTGCTGCAGAACCTGCGCCTTAGCCTGCTCAAGCTGATCCTGATAGGTATTTTGCTGAATAAGGAAGAGCAATTGGCCTTTTTTGACCATATCGCCATCTTTAAAAAAGACTTTTTCCAGAAAGCCTTGCACCCGGGCCCGAAGTTGCACCGTATTAATCGCCTGCGTATTGCCGGTGAACTCCAGGTAGTCCGTTACCGGCTGGCGCACGGGTAGAGCTACCGTGACTCGGGGTGGCGGCGGCGGGGCATAGACGTTGCTTTCGCCGCAGGCGCAGATGGCCATGGCCAGCATAACGCCGAGCATGGCCCAACCCACCGGTTTCCCCGTTATGAATGACCTTGGTCGATTACCTGCCATGGGACGATTCTCCATTACGATGCCCAGCAGTTATAGGGCGGCCCGTGGCCGCCATCATCCGGCGTGCACGGCACGCCCTATATCTCTACCAATCGGGCGTCCGGATGAGGCTCTTTTGACGCTCCTCTTCCGGGGTGGGTGGTGACTGACTTGCCGGCGTGAGCAACTTGCCCCAGTTGGTCCGCTGCTCCATGTCCTTCCGGGTCTCAACCGGGACAAAATCCTGGCCCTCCCGGATTTGCCAACCCCCGCCCAGGGACCGATAAACTCCCACCAGATACCTGGAGATGTTGCCCATGGCGCTGGCCAGACTATCCTCCGCACTCAAGAGCGCCTGCTCCGCGGTCAGGACAGTGGTGAAATCAGTGATGCCTTCCCGATATTGGATTACTGCCAGATCAAGGGAACTCTGGGCGGCCGCGACGCTTTCTTTCAGAGCCACGAGCTGTTCCTGGGTGCGCAGGAAACCCGCCAGATTATCCTCCACATCCTGTTGGGCGCTGAGGACGGTATTCTGGTAAGTGACGAGCAACTCCTGGAACTGGGCGTCCTGGAACCGGACATTGTTGGTAATTTGCCCATAGTTAAAGATATTCCACGTTAAAGATGGACCCATGGAGCCGCTGCGGTCTCGCCAGTTGAACATGCCAGCCAGGTGAGATTTCCCCACATCGCTGGCCAGGAACCCAAAAGTCCCTAATAAAGACAGGGCCGGGTAGAGTTCGGCCTTGGCCACGCCGATTTGGGCGCATTGGGCCATGGCATTATATTCCGCGGCGCGAATATCCGGCCGCCGGCGCATCAAATCCACCGGGATGCCCACCACTACCCGCGCCGGAGGCGCCGGGATCTCAGCGGGCTTACCCTGCAACTGGTTGGTCAAAAGATTTGGCGGCATCCCTAAGAGCACACACAGCGCATCCGTGGCCTGGCGCAGTTGGATTTTGAGCGGCGGGATTGTGGCCTCAGTACCGGTCAGGATAGTCTTGGCCTGGTCTACATCTCGTTGGGAAGTGGTTCCACCCTCAAAGCGCGCCTTGGCGATCTCCAGACTTTCCCGCTGGGTCTCGACATTGCGGCGGGCAATATTTAACCGCCTTTCCACGGTTCTGATGGTGATGTAAAAATTGGCCACATTGGCAGTGAGACTCACCAAGGTGCTGTCATAATTGGCTATGCTGGCCATTAAACCCGCGTCGGCGGACTCGATGGCGCGGCGGAATTTGCCCCAGAAGTCGATTTCCCAACTGGCCGTCAAGCCGATTTGTGATTGAGCCAGACTGAGTCCGCCGAAAGACCCAGGAGCATTGGCTGAACCGACGAATGGGGTCCCGGCACTTATCCGCTCTTTGGTGTACGAGCCGGTGGCTTGCTGGGTTTGGGGATAAAGCTGGCCGGTGACGATGCCTAATTGGGCTCGGGCCGCCAGTACACGCACACCGGCCACCCGCAGGTTCAGGTTTTCCCGGTAGGCGGTTTCAATGAGCCGGTCCAGGGTAGAGTCGTTGAAGGCCTTCCACCAGGTCCGGTAGTCCTGGTATTGGCTTTGCACTCGGGAATCTTTGGTGTCCAGCCAATTCTGATTCACCTCAACCGACGGCCGCTTATAATCCGGGCCCACCATGGTGCAGCCACTCAACAGCCCGGCCAAAAAAAAACTTGCGATGAAAGCCTGCCCCACTCTCCGGAAGGCGAACTGGGCCGGCGTTATCCCCTTGAGTTTTCGTGCGATTGCGGCCAATCAATCGCCCACCTTAAGCACGATCTTGCCCCGCACATGCCCGGTCTGGCTCAATTCGTGGGCCCGGGCCGCTTCCGCCAGCGGCAGCACGGCGGTGACCGCGGGCTTGAGATCTCCGGCATCGATCAAGGCGGCGATTTGGGTAAGCTGGGCGGTGTCGGTGTGAACGCTGACTCCCTCGCCGCGTACGCCAGGTTGGCGAGCAGCTTCCGGGGAAGAAATGCCCAGGGTGGCGACGAGAATTCCCCCCTTCTTCAGAACCCGCCAGGAACGGTCCTGGGTATCGCCGCCAATCGGATCAAGCACCACGTCCACCTCGCGCACCACCTCTTCAAACTGCGTGGTGCGGTAGTCGATCACCCTATTGGCCTCCAACTCCCGTAAGAAGCTGGCGTTACCGGCGGAGGCCGTACCGATCACCTTGGCCCCCTTCCATTTGGCGAACTGGACTGCAAAGTGCCCCACCCCGCCGGCCGCGGCATGGATGAGCACAGTGTGCCAGGGGGCCAGGTCCGCCACTTCAAACAACGCTTGCCAGGCGGTCAGCGCCGCCAGAGGCACCGCGGCGGCCTGCACATGGTCAATTGACCTGGGCTTACGCACCAGGTCCCCGGTCCGTACCGCCACATACTCGGCATAAGCGCCGTTGCGCATAAAATCTAACATGCCGTAAACTGCATCCCCGATCTTGAAGGCGGTAACGTCAGGACCCACCGCCTCGACAACCCCGGAGACATCCCAACCCGGGATCAAAGGGAGCCGGTGCGGGAGCCAGTCTTTGAGATGTCCGGCCCGCACTTTCCAATCAATGGGGTTGACGCCTGCGGCGTGGACTCGAATCAACAATTCCCCCGCACCTGCCTGCGGGCGAGGCACCTCCTCCAAGACCAGGACTTCAGGACCACCGTAGGAGTGGAACCGCACGGCCTGCATGGTTGCCATCGTACGCTCCTTGAGAATCAAGATCGCTTCCAATACGCGTCGCTTCCCGTGAAGTGACTCTCAGGTTTTCATAAGTGGCCGAGAAATGGCGACTTATTAAAGGAGTGAGCTATGGCAAAAAATATAATCATTGGGGTAGGGGTTTCAACGCAATTTATTTAATTTTGAAATAAAGTTTCTCATTTAATTACCTGCTTTGACAGATGACACCCGAATGCTGCCGGCGCTAGAGCTATAAAGGAATGGACGAAAACGAAAAAATCCGGATAGCTCGACTTGCCTTGACAACTAAGGAAAGGTGAATAACTTTTAAAATATTTGGCATACTTTTTATGCTGGCTCTCCTATCAAGCCTGACATCTTTCCTGGTGCTTCTTGCGAAATGCCATTGACTAATAAACTTTTCCCCAAGATCAAAATATTCTTTCGAGCTACTTGGAACTCATGGCAAGGTTTTTCCCTCAAAAGTGCCGATGGCGTAGGAGACTTTGGGTGGCGCTGGCGGATGCCGCGCTGATCTGCACCGCTTTAGGGGTGTGTCTAGGCGCGAGTCAGGGATCGGAAACTGCGTTTCCCGGGACGCCGCAGCCAGTCCCCTCAAAACCGCCGCCGATCCCCGCCTCGGGTCCGTTGGCCCAGCCCCGATCCTTCAAGCAGGTTGGCACCCCGGTCCAGCAAACCCTTGCGGAGATCCCCCCGGACAATCCCCAAACCCCTGAGAAAATCGCCCTCGGAGAGAAGCTTTTCTTCGATGGCCGACTATCGGCAGACGCTACCGTGGCCTGCGCCACCTGCCATAATCCGGCTCTCGCCTTCACCGACGGCAGGCCAACATCAATGGGTTTCAAGGGTCGAGTGGGTCAACGCAATGCCCCCACCGTGATGAACGCCTTTTACAATAAGGCCCAGTTCTGGGACGGCCGGGCAAAGACGCTGGAGGATCAGGCAGCCCTCCCCATCGTCAATCCCAGTGAAATGGGCCAGCCCAGCCTGGACGCCGCGCGCCCTGTCCCGGACCGTTCGGCCACAGCGTGACGCCGCCAGGGCGTTCGGCCCGAAACCGCCCCAGCCCAAGCCTCCAAGCTTCTGATGGCGAGCCCGCCAGGGTCTTTGCAGTGTTCCTCTGGAAGGGACCGACTGCAAGGACAAAGCTGCGAAACGCCTCCCGGTCAAAACACGTCGGGATAGATCAAGGGCCTATCCCTCTTTTTTTGGGAGATGAAACTGGCGGGGCTGAACGAGAGGTGGGAGGGCAATCAAGTTTTTGGGGGCGCAGTTCATGGACCGGCCCCTGGCTTGGTCAGGTAATGTCTAAGGAAAGGTCACTTTTTCTCGGCGCCACCGGGGCTGGGTTCGAGAGAGACCCCTTGTTCCTCCAGCTTTTTCATGTACTTTTCCGGGTCTTTCATGAACTCCTTATCGCAGCCCTTGCAACAGAAGTAGATGCGTTTGCCCTTATAGTCGGCATAGACCTCTTTGTCGATGTTTCCAGCCAGCACCGGACAGACCGTTTGGGGCTTGGCTTCGGCGGCCCAGACGCTTCCAGCGGCAAAGGCCGCCAGGGTCAGGGCCAGGGTCAAGGCTTTGAAGACTTTCACGAGACTCTCCTTCTAAGGTTTTCACGGGTTCACATTCTATGGTTAAAATTGTGTTCATGAATGGTCTGCTTGTCAAGGTTTGAAAGGGGATAAATGTCGATAGTGCAAAGGCCAATTTGGCCTTAGTTTTTGGTGGAGATTTAGGGATGAGTTTTCCACCAATGATTTGGGCGATCATCGGAGCATCCCCACCTGCCCGATTATTGATAATGAGGGTTACCAGAACACTTTTTTCGATGGCACCCTTGATAGTATCCACGGTTTCCAAAAGGTGTGGGATTTAGTGACGGACAATGCCGCGCTCCCTTCGAGGGCCACGTCGCTGAAGTCAAGGGCGTAGCCATTACGTCTGATGGCCATACAGTCGTCTCCGGTTCCTGGGACCAGAGACTGAGGGCATGGGATATAGGAATCGGAAAGTGCCATTCCACCTACGAAGGGCAAAACGACAGAGTTAGGAGGGCTTGATTTCACTGGAGCCGGCAGGGGGGTCGAACCCCCGGCCTGCTGATTACGAATCAAACCCTTTGAGCTTCACAACCTCCTCATTTTTTGGCAACTTATTGATTGTGCAAGGCTTATCAATTCTACATTTTGGTCGATTTTCCACCCATTGGCTGATTTTGGAGCCATTTTCTCACACAAAGTCTCACACAGGAAATTCCCCAGCCCCTTAATTCTTTTTTTGACCATTGATTCGCTCGCCTTTAGCATACCACTGATCCTTTCACAAAATCATTTGACCGGTCACTACAAACGGCACTATGATGAAAATAACCCAACAAGGCTCATTGCGATTTGGAATCTCAGCTCGCATTGATTTTGATCCGATAACCACAAAAGACCCGCCGCTACGGAGGTCCTCTGGAAGCGACCACAATACCAGCTATAGATTTTCGTAATCAATCATGGGTGCGGCCTCTTTCCCTCATCGAATTTGTTCAACAATCAGCGGGATTGCCCATTGTGACCATACAGTCCAATATCAGGCCGGAGTGGCTACCACTCAGAAAGATCTTATGGCCATACTGGGTGTCCCGCTGGCCTTTGACAATTACATCGGTGTGGCACTTAAAGAAGGAGCCACCTTCTCGCCGGCGGGCATCCGCTCTGCCGTCAGGCCGCTGCGCCCGGGTCCGTAGTTCAAATTAAAAAGCCTCTTGCTGAAATTGATACAAAAACCAAGAAAGGGATAAGGGTCAGGGCCTTAGAGTGGTTTCCAGTGTCACGGAGTCGAAAAGATAGCCTTGTTGATTTGCATGGTCTGGAGCCATGTTGGCTGACCCATGAATGGAGGGCGGTATGACGACTGCTGAGCTTTTGGTGGCATTGGCGCGGGAATGCCCCAATGGCGTGTCGTTCAATCCGATGGCGGTGCGGCTGTTACGGCAGAAAGTCCCGCTTGAGGATTGGCAGATCGAAGACCTGAAAGGCACGATGTTCCAATTGGGGAGCGGGCTATGGTTTTCCCGCGAGATGATTTCAGACGATGAGTCCCAGTTGGCGCTCGAAGGGCAGGCGATGGAATGGCTAAATGAATATGGTTGCTTTTCGGTCGAACGGTTGTTTGAAGACTTTTGCGGTGTTCTCCGCTATATTGACACGCCGGAAGTTTGCGCTGCCTTTCTGCGGCATTTAGGGTTCCCAGTGGCAGCGTGGGGAAAGGTGGGTCATTTCTGTTCCCTGCCCTCGCCTGATCTGGATGATAGTCTGGCGGCAATCTCAGAAACGATTGTTGGATGGCTTGAAGCAACAGACGGCACGTTGGCCTTTCATGAGATCGAACAGGCGATGCCGCAGCTAACCGTCGAGGCATTAGAGAACATTCGCGTGCACTTCCTGCCGGGAGTCCATGAGGCGGAAATCGGGGGGGTATCCTGCTGGCGCAGCGCAAACGCGGTTTCCCTGCCGGAGGATTTCTCGGAGAAAGTGACAACCGTCGTCGATACGCTGGTTGCGCTGGATGAGAAAGTGTCCGCTGCAAAAATTGAGTTCGCCTTGAATTTGTTCTACCGCATCCGTTTACGCGAGGAATATGGCCTTTTGGATAACGACATCTTCATGCGCGTCTGCGCGAAACACTATCAAGGCGGGCACGACGTCTTTCCAAATACGAAGAAACCCTCCGGAAGAGCAAATCACTTGTCCGTGATGGGCAGGCGTGTGCGTAGTCCGAATACACGCTTCCGTAACCTTGGTGTACCGATTGGCGCGGAACTCGTTTTCACAAAAGCCCCCCATATCTCTTGTGTTGTGCTGGATGACTTAAATCAAGTGGAATATGCTGGAAAGGCATGGGCCATTTCGGCTTTAGCGATTCACTTGTTGGGGGTGTCTTCTGCAAATGGTTTTTGTCATTTTAGCTACGAGGGCGAAATATTGTGGGATCGACGATTGCGGTTGGAGCGGGCGGACAACCAGGACGAATATCAGGCAGCGGAGATGTCGCCGCCCGATAGAGTACAGGAAGTGGAAAACGGAATCATCGGCATCGAGGGACAGCCGTTATCGCCATCGACTTGGCGGTTGTTTAGAAGTGCCGGCACCAATCCGCGAGTAGCGGAGTGGGCGAGACGCGTCGAAAACGGAGAAAGGGTGAAACAAATTGCGTGGGAGTCGGGGTATGCTGTTTCCACAATGAAAGGCATGATTTCAAATTACCACTTGTATTTTAAGGTCTGCCAACTGAACGGTATCGCGCCGGAGGGTGGCGCGAATGTATAACTTCGAATGGGACAAACAGACGGGTGGCTATCGGTTGACAACACAGACCGGGAAGTTTGTAGCCTGCGAAATCCGCCCGGTCTTCGCGGAGGAACTATCGCTCACGGGGTTAGCGGTGCGGTTGGCGTTTGATCCGGCAGAGCGGCGTCCGCTGCTCTGGGCGAAGCAGAACGTTTATCTATATCGAGGCGAAGAAATCGCGAGGCTTCATAAGACACGTTACGGCAAGCCGCTGGACATCGAATGGAAGGGTGTATTGTGGGAGAACCAAGGTTCGCCCGAAGGTGCAAAGTCACGAAGAAAACTGAAGCTGGTTCCAGTTGATGTCGGGGCGCTGGTGGCCAAAAACCATGACATCATAGCCGCGCTGGTGGCGGATACGCTCAAGCGCATCAAGGAGATGTACGACGCTTACGCGGGAAAATGCGACGCGATCTATATCGGCTTCAGCGGCGGCAAGGACTCGGTGGTTCTGCTCGACCTTTGCCATAAGGTCCTGCCGCTGGACGTACCGGTTGTTTTCAGTGATACGGATATGGAACTGCCGGATACCTACTACGTTTGGGAAGAAATCCAAAGCCGCTACGAAGGCCGCACGTTTTTGAAGGTCTCTGCCAAGACCCCGGCATTGGAAAATTGGCGACTCTTCGGGCCGCCGTCGCAAGTACTGCGTTGGTGCTGTTCCGTCCACAAAACTACTCCCGCAATATTAGCGTTCAAGGAAAGGCTCGGAAAAAGGTCAATCAGGACACTGGCATTCATCGGTGTACGTGGTGAGGAGAGTCTACGGCGTTCTGGATACGACGATATTGGAGATGGTTTGAAAAGCCAATCGCAGGTGAATGCCATGCCAATTTTGGCGTGGTCCGCGCATGAACTGTGGCCTTACATTTTTGAGCATTATCTGGTTCTGAACGAGGCGTACCGAAAAGGGTTACCCCGTGTGGGATGTCTGATGTGTCCGATGTCAACCGACCGTCAGAATGATTTGATACGGATGAATTATCATGAGGCAGTCGCGCCGTTTGCTGAGGCGGTGCGCGATACGATTGATCGCGAGTTTTCTTCTGAAGAAGATGCGGATGCGTTCATTTACGAAGGCGGCTGGTATGCGCGGAAAAGCGGCGTATCCTTGAAACAACTCATTGCGGAACCAGGAGTTGAACGCAAAAGCGACCGAGTGATTTGTGAATTTCCGATTGAAGCAGAGCCTGCCTTGAAGGAATGGCTCAAAACGATTGGTGAGATTAAAGGCACGGACTTGTCTCTTTGTGAGGACGGTCAGAGAGGTTTGCTTCAATGTGTCTGGAAAAACGGAAAAGCCGATAAGTCCGTTTCCAAGTGGCTGACATACACCATTCACAAGGCTATTGCCTGCATAGGATGCAACGCTTGTGAGGCGGAATGTCCGACAGGCGCGTTGCGTTTGGAAAAAGATACTTACAGCGGCAACGTGAAGGTCATTATTGATGAAGGAACCTGCGTTCATTGCATGAGGTGTTATGCGCCTGACGAGGGCTGCTGGCGGTATTACTCAAAACGATATGCAGGAGCAAAGACGATGAACATCAGCGGTATTAACAAATACATGACTTTTGGACTGAAACCGGAATGGATTGAAGTTTTGGCAAACGAAGGTGCGAATTTCCGTCAGACAACTGCGCTGGGTAATCGGATGGTTCCAGCAGCCGTGACGTGGTTCCGAGAGGCGGGGTTGATTGGAGATTCAACGGCTATAACCGCAACATTGCTTTTAGAAGTTGGGAAGAAACGCGGTTTCAGCGATTTTCTGCTTTGGCAGTTACTGTGGTTTCGTCTGGCAAACACTTCTCCTTTGGTGAAATGGTATGTCTGCAATACAGATATTGACACGGGATACCCGATGAAGCGGATTGATGAAATGCTAGCGCAATCTGTTGGTTCGGCATCGGTGAGGAAGGGCGCGTTGCAGTCGCTTTGCCAACTGGTTAAGGCTTCTCCGCTTAGCGAAGGTGATAGGGCGTTGGTTGAAACAGAAATGAAAGGGAGAGCCGTTGAAAAGCTTACCCGACGTTCACATTCGGTGGACCCGCTGGTAGTTCTTTATGGGCTTTATGTGATGGCGGAGAAGTCTGGTCGTGGTGTATTCACGGTACGGCAGATGATGGCGGCGGAGTTTGACGGGGAGGTTGTGTCGCCCTTGGTGGTGTTCGGCATCGCACCAGAAGAGTTCACGAAACAGTGCATGGGATTGGCGGCGTTATATCCAGACTATGTCGCGTGCAGCTTCACGCTGGGGCTTGACGAGGTGCGGGTATTCCCTGAAACGAAGTGCCGGGACGATGTAGTGGCTCTGATTTTCGAAAAGCATTGAACCAGATTTTGGAGGTGCGGGAAAATGACTTTTTACAAAGACTATTTCGGGATCAGACCGGATTACGCTCCAATCATGACGCGTGCGAACATTGATAAAAGTCCCGAAACCTGGCTGGCGTTTTACCCCCACGACTCGTTTTTGGAGATTTTGCGGGAGTTGCTTAAGAGCCTAAACGGCGGAAAAAAGACGCCCTGGATCACCGGTGCCTACGGCACCGGCAAGAGCCATGCGTCCTTAGTGTTGCAAAAACTGTTCACCGACGACGAAGCGCGCGTCCAGAAATGGCTCGATTTGCGCAAGGCGCAGATACCGGACCCCGTGCGGAAAGGGGTACTGGAACGGCGCGGCGAAAAGACGCTCGTCGTTTATGACGTGAACTCGGATGGCGTGGACGCGAAGAATCAATTTTTAATGCGCTTGCAGCGTGGTATTACGAAGGCTCTGAAAGCGGGAGGCTACACAATTCCGCTGAAAGGCAAGCTGGATGAGGTCATTGAGCGCATCCGGCAGGATGAGCCGCACTTCTTCGCAAAGCGAGACGAGATGCAGGCTCGGCTCTCGCACCTGAACGCGGGCATCAAAAAGGCAGATGAGTTGGAGAAAAGACTGCGGGATGCGAATCAGGAGGCGGGTCTGGTCAGCGATGCGATGCTGGTGCTGGAGGCGCGACACATCTATCTGGGTTCGAGCGCGGAAGAATTTCTGGCGTGGGTGGACGCATCACTGAACGCGAACGGATTTTCCAAGCTGGTCTATATATGGGACGAGTTCTCGGCGTTCATGGAACGCAACCGCGCGGAATTAAAGACGTTGGAACAGTTGGCGGAGGCTGCACAGCAGGGGCGGTTTTATTTTGTGCCGGTGACGCACACGGATATTTCGTCGTATGTGGCGGCAGGCTCTGAAAGCGCGAAGAAAGCGAACGACCGTTTCACGTTCAAGCGGCTTGACCTACCGAACGAGACCGCGCTGAAACTGGCGGCAGACGCCTTCGTTGTTAAACCGGAGAAGGCAGCGGAGTGGAGGCAAGAGCGCGACGTACTTTGGCACAGCGTGAACGGCGTGGCTGAAAACTATATGGCTAACCACAAGACGGGCATCGATGCGGCGGATTTCAAGGGTATCCTGCCAATGCACCCGATGGCGGCGTTCCTGCTGAAGCATCTATCGGTGGCAATCGGATCAAACCAGCGAAGTATGTTCGAGTTCCTGAATGGCGAGGAGTTCAGGGCGTTCATTGATAAGGGCGGGCTGGACATTCCCGATTATCAACTCCTGACGGTGGATCATCTGTGGCGGTATTTCGTGGAACGGGATGATCTGGGGACGGGGCAAGCCGTGCAGGAAGCGCGGGCGGAGTACTCTAGACGCGAAAAGGATTTGCAGCCGGATGAACGGCGCGTGTTCAAGGCGGTGTTGCTGTTTGGCTTGATCGAACAGATGCAGGGAACGGGGCATCCGCTGTTGAGCGCGACGGTGGAAAATATCCTACGCAGTTTCGAGGGGGACGGCGCTTTGCAGGGCGTGGATGCGATTCTACGCAATCTGGAGCAGAAGCATTGTTTCGCGATTGTTAACGGGCGTTGCGAACGGTTCCGTGACCGCTCGGACACGAAAGAGATCGAGGAGAAGAAAGCGGCGTTGGATGGCAAGTTTGGCGATCTCGTACTGAAAGACACTGAGACGGAGCTGGTTAAACAACTGAAGGGTGTCAACTACGGCAGTCGTTTTGATGTGCGCGCGGCGGGTGTCGGCGGTCTTTCGGCATCAAGCATTGCGAGACGCGAGTCTTTTAGTGCGATAGGGAACCGAGTGCTTGTGCAGTTCATTCTGGCGCGGGACCAGCAGGAACAATTGCGCATTCCCGACAAGGCAAGGGAATTGGCGAAACAGTTCAAAGACCACCGGATGCTGTTCGTGACGCTGCCGGAAGTCAACTTCTGCCGCGACAACGCTAAGGCATGGAATGAATTCGTCGAGAACCGCGCCCGCCTCGCATTGGCAAGCGACAGCGCGAGCAAGAAGGTGTTCGAGACGCAGGTTAACAGTGCCAAGGCGGCGTGGCATTCCAAAGTAACGACCGCTGCCAAACTCATCGTGTACAAACCTAATCCAAACGGGGAGCCGTTCGCTGAGGAAGTGACGTGGGGACAGTTGAAAAAGGACTGGCTCACCGGCTATGCAAAACAGACGTTCGGGGCATATACGGATGATCTTTGCGGCTTCAACATCAGCGCGTTCGCCGCGCCGACCGCCTTGCAGAGTTGGGCGCTGGCGGGCATGGAGTTCGACAGGTTTGCGAAGCCAGGCGCGTGGAAGACCGTGGTGGCGACGTGGCAGAAGAACGGCGTTACTGGCGAGGAAACATGGTTCGATTCAAATCCGAACCATCCATTGACGCAATTACGGGATTTCTGCAAGAAGCGCCAGGATAATACGGTGGGTGCGGGCAATACCTGCTCCATACGCAAACTCTACATCGACTTGCAGCGTCCGCCGTTCGGACTGCTGTGTGTGCCGCATTCGGCCTTCGTGCTGGGCTTTGTGCTGAAAACATGGTTGACCGGACAGCGCAAACTGCAATGGACGGATGGCGTGACAAGCAAGGCGCTGGACGCAGCGGCGCTGGCGGAAATCATCGAGGCGGTGGTGAAAGACGACGGCGCCAATGCCATCAGGAACGAGAAACTGATCTGCCGCCTATCGAAAGAGGAAAAGGCGTTCATCGAACAAAGTAGCATAATTTTTGAAAGTAGTCCCCTTGAGGACGGAACGGTAGAGGCGGCGTTGAACGCGGTCGGGACACGGCTGGAACAGATTTCACAACGCGTTCCGCTGTGGGTGCTGCCGGAGCATATCCGCGCGCAAGCCGAGCCGAGCGCGGAGGCGATGGGCAAAGTTATCGATGCGCTGTGCGCGGCGAACAGCATCAGTTCCAAAGGCAACACCGAGACTCGCGGGAATAAGGTGAAGGAGATTGGCGAGATGCTGCTGGCGATGCCGGGGCTGGCAGAGGCGATGGCCAAGTATATGACGTCGGTGGTGTTTGAAGAGGCATTCCAGCGGTATGTCGATAGCGCCAAACCGGAGTTGAAAGCGGCGGCGCAACGATTGGGTGATCCGTCGCACATCTATTGCAAAGCGGTCAAAAACCGTTTTGCGGCGACGAGCGGCTGGCTGTGGAAACGTGGCGACACCGAGTCCGTACTGGAAGAGGTTTACCGGCAGAGGCTGTGCGCTGAGCATATCCGCAGGCTGGCTGGCTCATCGGGCTACATGAGCTTCGAGGATGCCATGAACCGCTTGAGCAATGCGGTGCTGGGCGAGAATAAGGTGCCGACAGAGTTCTGGGCGAAGAAACATCCGGCGTTGCAGCGGTTCTTTGAATTACTCAGCAGGCTGCCGTTGTCCGGTGATGACGTGAAAGCCTTTGAAGAGATTCTAAAGCAGCAAGACGGGGTTATCCGCGGGGTGTTCTTCGACGTGACGCAAGCGCGGCAACTGAATGCGATGCGGGAAATTTTCGGAGAGATCTGGCCGATGGCGGTCGAGGAAGCCCGCGAGCTTTACAACGCCTTCCCGCCGGATTCGGCGAGAGCCGATGAGCAGAGTTTTAAGGCGCAAGGGCGCGGTAAGATCGAAGAATACAGCCGGACGCTGGTTTCCAAGCAGGTGGCGACGCTGTGGAGCGAACGCACAGGGACGGAGTCGCCTGACGAATGGAGCCGCAAACACGCGCTGCCCGCCGAATGCGTTTTGGCCGTGGACGATGCCAAGAGCATAGTCGATGCGGTCGTGAATCCGGGAGGGGTGTCGGCGGAACGATTACAGTTTGTGCATGACGAACTTGAAAAAAAGGGTGCATTTGTGGATGTGGCCACAGCGGGTGAAAAATTCCTCAAACGGGTGCTGCCAGCGCGTTACCAGAAAATCGGGTTCAGTGTCGGTGAACTGAGCGATTGGTTGTACAGAAAATTGGGTGATGGACCGGGCCAATGGCTGACGGACGGAGGGCTTCGTGAAGCGGTCGAGGCGTTCGTCAAGCAGGGATATGACACTCATGCGCGGAAGCAGGCTGCGGAAAAGGTGAATATTCTTTCCGATACCGAGGCGAAGATACTGCTACTGAAGCTGATTGATCAAATCCCCGATGCAGGGCTTTGGGTGCTGGAGTAATACCATGACACTGAACGAGTATTGCGAATACATCAGGAATCCACTCGCGGAGGCGAAGGCGCGGGTGGTGATCGTGCCTCCAGGAGAAAGCTGGACGGCGTTACGCCGGTTCTGCCAAGAACGCGGCGACTTTGAGGTGCGTTTGAGCGATCTTGTGAGGGAAAGCGCGTGGCTCCCAATGCCTGACGAACTCTTCGGGCGGGTACGCGATGCGATGACAGCACAGAAGACAAGCGGTAAGGCTGTGGTATTGCTGGGAATGCCCGGCTATCTTGCGTTGTTGAAGGACGAGAACCAACAGGCTGCGATTTCCGCTTTACGCCAATGGGCGGACAATACGTCTGGGCGGGAAGCGGTCTGCTTTTTGCGGAGCGATGACAGCACGGACTTGCTATTAAAGGATGTTTTCGCAAATCCTCGCTACCGCCAGGGAAAGCAACTGATTGAAATTGATGCCGAACAGGTCGTTCCTCAGTTCGAGGCGGGGTATACGGAGGTGATGCTGGTCGGGGACGATTTGGCATCCTTCATTCCGGAAGCGTGTGACACATTTCAGAAGTATTTGAGATATACCGAGGAGCATCCGAACGACAGCTCTGTCCGGCGGATTGTTGTTGCCTCGGAAGGACGGAAATTGGCGGGGCTCAGAGCCGAGGTGCGGCAGGTGGTGTGTCTGAGGGATTTCGCTCGCGTGTTTTACGACGTAGTAGATGCGGGATTGTCCGAAGATGCTTTGCGGTGGATGTGTGAGCGGGGTAAAGAAGGTGCAGGAAAAACACTGACGGTAACTCTCAAGACGCTATTTTTCCCAGAAGGTGGAGTCGCAAAGCGCGTCTTGTGTGTGTTTGACCGGCGCAAGGATAAGGAACGCGAGGCGGTACTGTGGCTGTTTAAAAATGTCGCATCCAAGGGAAGTTACCTTGAGTGTGTTGCAAGGCAAGAGGGAGTTCTTGTCGGCAACTTCCGCTCCGCATACGTCACGGGAGCGGCGGATTTTCTGGATGAAGCAGGGGTGTATGCTGGCGAACGCAGGGATGCTATACGGGAAGCGGACGTTAGAATGTCCGACGCGGACATCCGGCAGTTCATCGCGCGATGCGCAGACGAATCGACGTCGCGAGTTGCGCCATGGTTGAATTGTGGGACGGACGCGGAGCGGGCGGAATTACTGCGGCGCTGCGTTGTGGACGGCATTGTGTCAAACGCCGTAAAAGTTGTGTATCCAGAAGCGGCAACGTATTTGAACGCAGATTTGTTTTTCGGAGACGAGGCACTGGAGGAGTACTTCAGAGAATACCGAGAATTGAAAATGGTTGGCCGCGTGACGCCAGAGTTCTACGAGAGGGCGCAGGTGGTGGTTGCTCCGAGTTCGGTGCAATCGCGGGACGTGATGGTGCAACGGTATGCTTCGGACAACGGGTGCGCCTTGCTAGTGGTGGACGCGATGGGCGCGGAGTGGCTGCCGATGTTGGTGGCGCTGGCGCGGGAACGGAATATAGGCGTGGATTCGATTGAGGTCGGTGAGGTACATTTGCCAACAACAACGCGCTTCAACAACATCCATTGGCCAGACGTCGCGCGGCGGTTGCCGGACATCAAGCGCTTTGACAATATCGCGCACAATGGCGTGGAGGCGCATGAGGCTCGGAGCGCGGAGGAAAATCTGGCTGCGGCGCTGGATGTGATCGGCGGCGAGGTGTTGCAGCGTGTAGCGGAGGGGCTGGTATGGTTTGAAAGAGTACTTGTCACAGCCGACCACGGGAGTTCGCGGCTAGCGGTGTTGGCGTGGCAATCCGAACCGAGGCTGGCGCAGACCCTTGTCTGTGAGGCTGGCGCGGAAGTCTCCGATTGGCGCTACCGTGAACGGGCGGCGCAAGGCGGATGTCCGCCGGAACTGGAGGAAACCTTGGACGGCAGGCATTGGGTGGTACGCGGGTATAACCGGCTGCCCAAGAAGGGCGGCGGACAGGGCTTTGAGCTTCACGGCGGGGCGACGCTGGAGGAGCGACTGGTTCCAGTTGTGATTTTTTCGAGGACAGGACAGTTTGTGCCTAAGGCCAAGACCGTTGGTAAACGTGCGCAGATTGTTGAGAAAGACGACTTTGATCTGTAGTTTAAAACAGGGCAATCAACCATGGTCGATACTAAAAAATTGCGGGCGGCATTCCCGGACACGACGGTCTTCAAGGATCCGAACATCGTGGCGATCTTCAAGGCGGCGTCGATACCGTCGTTTTTGCGGGATTGGATTCTGAAGCGCAAAGCGGAGTCTGACGGTAGAATCCACGATGCTGAGGCTTTACGAAAATACATTTACGAAATCATCCCGCGCCGGGAAAATTTGCTGGAATTGAAGGACGCGGCGCGAAGTGAGGGGCACACGAAGAAGTTTCTGGCCAAAATTGAAATCCAATTTAACGTGCGGTCCGACGAGTACACGTTTGCGATTCCGGAATTGGGGATGGGGCATACTGAAACGCTGATCGAGGATTATGTCTGGGAGCGGATCAAAGAAGAAGTTGTAAAAACGGCTGGGGGCTGGGGACTGGTACAACTGGGGTTTCGCAGCCCGGACGGCGAGAATCCGCGAGGATGTTTCACGCTCTTGGAGTACAAGAATTTCTGTCCGTACACGATTGATCTGGACGCCTATAGAGAGGCTCGCAGTCAGTTTAATATTGAGGAGTGGATCGACGTTTTGCTGGGAGCGATTGATTACAACCCGGCAGGATACGAAGATTGGGTACAGAAACACATGGTGCTGACGCGCCTACTGCCGTTCATCGAACCGCGACTGAATCTGGTGGAACTGGCCCCCAAGGGCACGGGCAAGTCGTATCTGTTCGGGCGGGTAGGGAAATACGGGTGGCTGGTCAGCGGGGGGACGCTGACGCGGGCGAAAATGTTCGGCGACATTAATGGAAAGAGCCCCGGTCTGATCGCGTCGAACGACTTTGTAGCGCTGGACGAAATTCAGTCGATCAACTTCCACGACCCGAGCGAGATGCAGGGCGGGCTTAAAGCCTACATGGAAAGCGGGGAGATAACGGTCGGCAAGAATCGTATCATTGGCGGGGCTGGTGTGATCCTGCTGGGGAACATCCCGCAAACAGAGATGGACGAAACCAAAGACATGTTTCAGAAGCTGCCGAAAGTGTTTCATGAGTCGGCATTACTGGATCGGTTTCACGGTTTTATCCGAGGGCGCGACATCCCGCGCATGAATGAAAACCTGAAAATCAACGGTTGGGCGCTGAACACAGAGTATTTTTCAGAAATCATGCATCTGCTGCGCCAGCCGGCAGAAACACTGATTTACCGGCATGTCGTTGAAAGGCTGGTGGACTATCCTCCCGAGGCGGACACCCGCGACACGGAAGCGGTTTTACGGTTGTGCACGGCCTACCTTAAATTGCTGTTTCCGCATGTCACAAAGCCGGACAGCATCGACAAGTGGGAGTTCAAACGATACAGTCTGCGTCCCGCCGTGCAGATGCGCACCGTGATCCGGCAGCAGTTGCAGAAGATAGACCCACTTGAATACGGAGGGAAGAACGTAGCCGCATACACGTTACGCGAGATAGAATAATGAGCGGAGTAAAACTAATCAATTGTGCCTATTGCGGCAAAGAGAAGCTTTCCAAGAATGACATTGGACTTAATAAGAAACTCATCCATCCGCAGATTGAACGGATGAGGTGTCTGACGTGCATGGCTGAATATTTCGAGACTACGGAAGAGGAAATGAAAGAGATGATCGAAAGATTTAAGCGGCAAGGCTGTGGGTTATTCTTGTGAGGCAGGGGTGGAAAACGGGGTAGCGCCGCAGCCGTGCGAAATTTTACGCTAAGCTAAGTATTGTGCGCAATGTTTATCTTTGTAAGTAGCTAAAATACGTGACCGGCCTTTTGCCTGTTCCCTTGGATTCCAACCGTAATCGGCCCCTGTTCCGGCCAAAAACAATCCACACAATAAGAAATGTGAGCATTGTTCACCCCGAAAATGCCGTATTGTGCCCATTGTTTGGGGCTCTTAACGAAGGAAGGATCGACGTTCGCGGAATGATTTAAACCGGGTGAAGGCGCCGGCGACCAGGTCTCTTTCCCACGGAACTCTGGCCAAAATGTCGAAAAGGTATTATAGGGCAGGTTTTCGAATCCGGAGAAAAGCCGTTTCAATTGGGTGATCGCGAGCATGGCACAGGACGATCTGGCGCGCAGGATCAAGAGTTTCCCAGCGGGAAAGAGGGTGAGAAACTCACTTTATATCCACCTGGAATGCATAGCGGGTCTGGCAAATCATCGCTGGATAAATCGACTGTTGAATAAAGCAAGTCTTGCTTCCTATGCCTTTCGAGAAATTCGAGCGACGCCACTATTTACGTTATGCGCGGGATTTGGCATTTATCGAAATGAAACCTGCACTCTGGAAGCAACTTACTGCCTCGGATCGTGAGGAACTTCGCCATTCATGTGAAAGAGGAATCGAGACGTACTATGCGCGCCTTAACCCCTGAAGAATGCCCTTTTTTTTTGTAACCACGAGGACCGTGAATGCGTGCTCGAGTCCAACCTATCTTACGCCATCCGTGATGCGTACCCTGTCAATGTCGGCCACCTTCTCATCATTCCAAGACGCCATGTCACTGATTTCTTTGACTTACAGCCAAATGAGATAGAGGATCTCATGAGTCTTTTGTGGGAGGCAAAAGAAAGACTTGCAAAGGATTATCGCCCAGATGGCTTTAACGTCGGAGTCAACGTAGACACTGCAGCCGGGCAGACGATTCCCCACGTCCACATTCACCTAATCCCGCGTTATCTTGGCGACGTCGAAGATCCGACCGGGGGTGTTCGTGGTGTGATCCCTTGGAAAGCGAAATACTGAGACATTATTACCACATTTCATCAGAATTTAAGCAAGAAACCCTGCCCAGCGAGTCCACGGCAAGTCCTGATGCTCAAACTTGAAGGATCGCCCCAACGCCAAGGCCTGGTGTGGGGCATTGGGGTCATCGGGTTTGGTCAAATAAAAGGGGGCCATTTAAAGGTAGGTAAGGTAGCCCAGCCATTCGTTTTAGTCCCCTCATATACCTAAATGTGTATCTTTAATCATTGCTCCCTGATCCAATCCAGGATGTCATTGACCAGCCCAAACGGAATGTCGTCCCACGAGTCGAACTCACCTTCCCACTCCCGGAAGAAGGCCTTTTCCTGGATCCCTTTCTTCTTGATTTGGGCCTTGATGAAGCCCACTTGCTTTGAGGTGGCAAACCGGTTGGCCTGGTTGTTATTTTTGGGTTTTGGCGGCTGCTTCTGCCCTACAGGCTCTTCCGGTGAAACATCACTTCCCAGTTCAGGCAAATCTTCCAGGTCTTGGGTAAATATATCCGAGGCCCCCACCCCGATCAGGACGGCCGCGACCAGGGCTCGCTTTTCCGACATTTTCTCGAGGGTATTTTTGATGTCGTAGGGGTTGAGGCTCCGGTACTTGGCTTCAAAATTGTTGCACGACCCGTTGACCGCCTTAGCCCAGACTTCTCCGGTCGGAATATGGACGAGGGTGCACTGGGTGTCGTATTCGAAGTACCCCTTGGTCAGCCCTTCAACCTTCTCTCGCTTATCGTAGTCCCACTTCTCCCACTTGATGGTATGGTTATAGTCCTGGCTGGAGGTGGTGACAAACTCCGGCGCCAGCCGGAACCCCTGGCAGAGGATTTCGGCACCGGGCTTCCAAAGAGACGGCTTCCGGCAGCCGGGAATGGTCCCATAGTGGACGTTTTCCCGCATGACTTTCTCTTTGATTTCGAGGATCTTTTTGGTCCGGGCGACGAGGTCTTCAGCCGCGAGTTCAAGTCGAACGGACGGCTCGGGTACCTTTTTTAGGGGAACGGGGTTGGCCATTTTTCTTCCCTCCTTCCTTGATTCGCTGAGCCCATCGGGCCGCGAGAAGTTCTTTCTTGAGTTCCATGAAGCAAATATCGGAAACGCTGCAGTAGCCATCACACGACCAGTTCCGCTGGTACGGTGGCATGGTTTCCGAGTCCAGGGCCATTTTGAGGGGTACCAGGTTCTCTTCCAGCACTCTCCGAACGGTCATTTCTGATTTTCTGGTTGATTCCTCCGGCCAAATGTCGACCGGACAAATCAGGGTTTCCTCCATTGAAAAGTACACCACCTCCATTTCGGCAATATCATGGGGGATCAGCCACCGATAAAGGTTGAGCTGAGTCCGGTGGTTTTCATAAGCCGCGATGACCCCATCTTTGTTGAGGTAAGACGGGACCGTCTTGGTGGTTTTGTAGTCTTTGAGGACTTTCTGGCTCGGGATAATCAGATCGGGATGGCCAATGATGTCAATCCCGTCCCAGGCCTTGGAGAATCGCTTCTCCTTGACCGCGTCCGTATGGAGGTTGGCCTCCTCGAGAATTTTGTGGGCGATTTGCCCCCGAAAGGCCCAGTAGAGCTGGCTCGGGGCAACGTATGTTTCATAAAACCGGCTGATGAAGACCCCCCGGTGGCACCCGGTAATCATGGTCACCGATATATCGGTTCCTCGCCGTTCATTCAGGATCATGCCGGCAATGGTCGCTTCATCAAAAGGGCAATCTAGCCTCCGGTTGAGCCTCGTCCGGGCGCACTTGAGACAGGCCTCAAAAGAGAGCCGCTCCCCGGTTTTCTCGCAAATGAATCCAACTACCATGGTTACATTCCTCCTCTCCAAGCCAGCCAGGCCCCACGTAGGCGAACGTCTCCCAGAAGTCCCACATGGGACCCGGCCAGGTTTGGGTTAAATGCGAAATTAACGGCGCCTGAAACTAAGGGCTCGGAGGCACTCACCCTTCGGGGTCATCACTCCAGGTGAGGACGACGACTTCGGTCGCGGCCAACTCCCAGTTCTGCTCGCGGTTCGGTTGGACTTTGATGTAGACGAAGGTTTCGAGCTGAGCCTGGAGCGGTTCCAAGTAGCGGCTGGCCAAGATGCCATGACCATCACTCAGAATGATGGCCGCCCGGGTGCCCTCTTTGAGAAGGTGCTGCGCGACGGCGTCGAACCGGGTCCCCCCGGTGGTATGCAGGAAGGGGTCTTCTGGGTCCGCTTCAACGACGCTGGTCGAAAACTGAAAGACCCTACCTCTGACAGCCCGGAGGGCGTCATAAATGTACGGAATATAGCCGTAGTAATGGCCCATCGACCCGCTGACGTCAATATAGAGGTAGATGTGGGGGCGTTCGACTCCCCACCGCCTTTGCCAGACCGCCGGGATGACTCCACCGGCGAGACTGAAGAGGTCCTTCCGGGTGATGGCCGGGGGTACCGGGATAGAGTAGCCTTCGAGGGTCTTTTCAGTCGCCCGGTCGGCCAGTACTCCTTGAATCACCCCTTCTATTCCTTCAAGCGCCCCCGGTTCAAAGAGCCGGACCCGGTGGCGAAATTCACTGAGGTCCGAGGTTTCCAGAATCAAGTTAAAGACTGGATCTCCAGGCTTCAGGTCTGGAATGGGAATTCGCCTTGTGCCCGAGTCGACTTCCGAAGGCTCCGACCCAACTATCTCCAGGGTAGAGCTGCCCTGAACCATCGGGGCATAAGTTTTGATTACCTCGGCCAACCCGGGGAAACTCGCATCATCTGCAACTCCTTCCCCCGCGTCAACAGACACAGCCTTGCCGCTTAACGAGCTTTCCGGCTCAGGTAAGGCTGCACTAACAGGGGATGGCTCTTCCTTGTCAGGCTCTGAGCCGTCATCATGTCGTTCCTCTTTGGTCAGCGCTTCACCAGTGCCCTGAGGGTCGTCCTCCGGGCCAGCTTGGTCTTTGGCAACCCGCTCCGGTACGTCGTCAGCGGCTTCTTTCCGGGTGGCTGGTGGAGATTCTGGTGCGGTTTGGTTAGCACTCCCACCCGCGGCGCGGGCTGCCGCCATTCCTGCCCTGGAGGCCTCCTCGTCCTGCTTCCCCAGGAACCATTGGCAAACCAAGACCATCCACCGCCGGTAGCCGGAAAAGCCAGACGGCGCCCCCACAACTTCGCCCAAGGTCTGAAGCAGAACCGGGTTCCACTGGTAGAGGGCGGCGTGAGCCTGTTTGAGGTAGTTGCGGCTCCCGTTGCCTCCGATGCTAAAGAGGGTCCAGTCGATGTGGCTGTGCTTTGCCGTTAAGAGGAGTTCCCCCGGATGGTGGTAAAACCGTTCGGGCAAGGTCGACGCCGCCGGCCGATGGCGTTGACGTAAGCATCCTCAGCGAAGTTGAAGAGCTCCGGAGGGTAGTCAGCGCCTGGCAGAACGTCGGGGTAAAGCCGCCTCAGGATCAAGTGATTGCGCTCATGGATCAGAATGAACAGCAAGTCCTCCGGGCCGGTGATGTGGTCCAGGAAGAACCGGACCCCAATCGTCAGGTCTCCCTTGTACAGATCGACTGGCGCAGTCGGTAGGGCCTCATCGAAGGTGATTTCATGGATGTATTTGAGGATTTTCGGGACCCGCTCCGATCCCTGGCAGCAGTCCGACCAGTAGCTGAAAATTTCATCACTTGCCAGGGTGTGAATCAGCAGGGTTGCTGCCCGGTTTAGGTGCTTTTCCCTTAGGGCTGACTTGATCTTTTCGATTCGGCTTTTGAGCAGGTGCATTATCGGCTCCTTTCATTAAGTCTTTTCCAGCCATGACCCGCTGGATTATGGCTTTGAGCACCCCCAAGCCTTCGAGGGTTTTGACTTTTGGATTAATGACCACCGCCTCAAGGGCATAGCCTTTGAACAGCCGCTTGATGGCCATCACTCCGTCTTTCGCATAGGCTTCCCACCCGATTCGGGTCTGTCCCTTCCCTTCGGCCAAAACATAGGGGAGGTCGGCTTTGACAATCACCAGGACCTTGTCCTTCTTGTTGGCGAGAATGACCGTGCAGGCGTCATCGCCGAAGCATTCTTTGGCCTCCTCGACCGTGTACGGGTCTTCATCCCACCCGATGGGAGTATTTTTCTTGTCAATGTGGTACTTTTTCGCATAGGTGTTGACGGTGTCGAACAAGTACAGTTCTCCGTCCTGGAGGGTTTCCCACCCTTGAGTCAAGGCCGGGCTCTGATAGACTTTCTCTGCATTCGGCATGGTGCTCTCCTTTCTTTAGATGGATGTCAAGATTTGGTCGACCCGCTCGGGTAGCCGGGCCACCGGAACATCCTCGGTTAACAGGGTTTGGGTCGTGAGTTGCATGGCAAGTTGCTGGATTAGTTTGTCTCCGAGTTCCCGCTCAATCACCTCCTTTCGGGTCAAGTCTTTGATTTTAGCCAGCACCCGGGTCAACGTCTTGAGGTCTTCTTCCTGGCCGACCCTTTTGCTCATGGCCGTCACCCAGGCAACTTCGACTGCCGCGAGTTCTTCAAGGTCCCGGGCGATCATGACCGGGTCACCCAGGGTATAGCCGCCAACAACCGTCCGAATGACCCCGTGCACCATTTCCTTGTTGACTTTCGACCGGACGATCCCCTGAATCTCGGGGATGACGGCTTCGATGTAGGCGGTGTTCGCATCCGGGTCGGAAAACTGGGGGTTATTGGTGATCGTGCTCAGGGCCAATCCCGCCAGCAGCAGCCGCACCATCATCGTCAGCTGCCGGGGGTTAAAGACGATTCTGCGGATTGAGGAAACCGACCAGGTCGTCGAAGTTGAGAGTCGGGACTTCATAGTGCCGAAACTGGCTGGTCGGGCCCAAAATTGCTTGAGCAATAGTTTTCGACCCCTCGGTCTTGTTGGTGCCAATGTCCCCAATCAGCAATACCGGCAGGTCAGCCACAATGGCCGCGAGCACTAACGGCTCAACAACGTCCCACCCATAAATCCCGAGTTCGTCGAATAACATTGACCAGTTCCTTTCTCCTTTAATATTTGGCCTGTCCTTAAAAGCAGTGAAGGAGGCCGGTTGGCCCCCCTTTGCTTTAGAAGTGATAGCAGTAACAGCGTTTGTTGTTACACTTTGTTGTTTATTATTATAGCACAATCCAGTGTTATTGTCAATAACGCATTATTGTTGAGCCTGTATTGTTCAGGTGTGCTGACTAATGCATGCTTAAATGAAGTAAAGACCCACTACTGGTATTGGAAATGCGCACATAGCATTATTGATACCACACGTTTGATTCTTTTTCGGGAGGTTTTACAAGGTGAGGAAGGGCGGAAGGATAAATCTTTATGGGTTGGGCTGCGGTGGCTGGATAATCTGGAAAAGAGGTTTCGATATGAATTTCAAACCTTTAAAATACGAGAAGGGCGTATAGTGGCAAGCAATCTGCTATTCCTCTAGTTGGCCACTGGTCGCAAGGCCTATCTGGGTTTCACAATAGCTGTAATTAATGCTGCACCCTGGATAGATGGCCTGAAATCCCTTAACTTTAGAGAAAAATTGATTTTTTAAAAATCTTATGGTATCAATATTCCTATAGAAAACTGTAGGTGACCTTCGTCTGCTGCAACTCTAATTGACAACCGAAGTTTTCGGAAACCCTCCTCTCTCTTGAACAATATTACCGGACAAAGTCGAATCCGTAGCAAAAAACAGTAACGGAGCAGCTTTTACCTGATCCCTGAAATTTTTGCCCCCAAAAGGAAATCCTTTCTGCCCACGATTTTCTTTCATTATCATCATCAAGGAAAACCCAAGCAATGAAGCCCAGTAAATCACTTCGCCGATTAGCAGGCTCGGCGCCCGGAGATCACCAAGAGAAAAGACCCGAGATTGACGAAGCCCCTATCCAGAAGGAAGATGCAGGGGACGTCAAGGAGTCCCAGCAAGTCGGGGGACCCCAGCGGGAAAGCGAGTCTCGCTACCGTGCTATGGTAGAGGCCTTTGATGGGTTGATCTACATCTGTTCCCCGGATTACCGGGTTGAGTTCATGAACCCGCGTTTAATCGAGCGCACCGGTTATGATGGCACCGGAGAATATTGTTACAAGGTTCTGCATGAACGGGACTCCATCTGTCTTTGGTGCGTCAACGAACGGGTATTTCGAGGGGAAACGGTGCGCTGGGAATTGCAAAGCCCCAAAGACAACCGCTGGTATTACATGGTGAACACCCCCATTTACCACAGCGACGGCCGCGTCTCCAAGCAGGCCATGATCCAGGACATTACCGAGTTTAAACAGACCGAGGAGGCCTTGAGACAGGCCCACAACGAACTGGAGCGCCGGGTGGATGAGCGGACTGCTCATTTAAAGCAGGCCAACGAGCAATTGCTGAGGGAAATTGAAGAGCGCCAGCAGATCGAAGACCGCCTCAGGGAAAGCGAGGCGCGTTTTCTGGCCTTCATGCAGCATCTGCCCGGTGGCGCGGTAATCCGTGACCTTCAGGGCCGCTATCTGTTCGCCAATAAAGCCTGGGAAAATGCCTTCGTTGCTGGAAAAGAAGACTGGCAGGGTAAGACCTTGCAAGACATCTGGCCGGTAGATACGGCCCGGCACATACTGGAACTGGACCAGCAGGCCGTTGAAACCGGGCAACCCGTGGAATCCCTGGTAAATTTGGAACAAGAGGATGGGACCCATGCCTGGCTGATCAACTACTTTCCTATCCTGGCTAAGGATGGCCAGCCCGTCCTGGTAGGATCAGCCGGCCTAGACGTCACCAGGCTCAGGCAGGCTGAGGCAGCCCTGGAAGCGGAGCGTCAACGCCTCTTTGCCCTTCTCGATGAGCTTCCCGCTTATGTCTATCTCCACGGGCCGGATCATACCGTCCGGTTTGCCAACCGCGTTTTTCGGGAACATTTCGGCGAGCCCAACGGCAGACTATGTTACGAAATTCTCCGGGGTCGTTCTCAGCCCTGTGGAAATTGTTCGACAAAGCGGGTTTTAACCGCCCAATCTCCGCAAGAGTCCCAATGGACCAGTCAATCCGGCCGTATTTACCAGATCTATAGCTATCCTTTTACCGATGTTGACGGCTCTTTGCTGGTCCTGAAAGTAGGCCTCGACATCACGGAGCGCCTGAAGGCGGAAAAGGCCCTCTATCAAGAAAAAGAAAAATACCGCCTTCTGGTGGAAAAATCGCCCCTGGGAATCGCAATTGTCGGACCAAAAGGCGAGATGCTGTACCTCAATCCGCGGTTCATGGAGATATTCGGTTACACCCGGGAAGATAATCCTACCGTCCAGGACTGGATTGCCCGCTCTTACCCCGATCCGCACTATCGGCAGGAGGTGATCTCCGCCTGGAACAGGGACTCGCGGGAATCCAGGCCAGGCGAGGCCAAGTCCCGAACTTTTACGGTGGGTTGCAAAGACGGCACGGAAAAAGTCATAAACTTCAAGATGGTAACTCTGGAAAACCGATCCCGGATGGTGCTTTGCGAAGACGTCACCGAGTGCCACCGGACTCAAGAGGCATTGATCGAAAGCGAAAGGCGGTTTGGGCAGTTGGTGGAGCATGCCGCCGACGAGCTTGTTCTGCATGACAATGGCAGGATCATCGAGGTCAATCAGCAAACTTGTGATGATTTGGGATATTCCCGTGAAGAACTATTGAAAATGACCGTGTTTGATTTGGAAGTGGGCATAAGTCCTCAAGACTTGCAAAAAATATGGGAGCAAAAGACCGAATCTCCGTTTACCGTCCGAGGTGTCCATCGACGGAAAGACGGCTCCACTTTTCCGGTAGAGGTCCGAGTTGCTCGATTTATGTATGGCGGACGCCGTCTCTTACTTGCTTTGGCACGAGACATCACCGAACGTCTGCAGGCTGAAGAGGCGCTCAGGCAATCGCAAATAAAATATCGCAGACTGGTGGTGGCCGCACCTTTCGGTATTTCTATTATTGGCAGAAACGGCAGATATAAATATCTCAATCCCAGATTTGAAAAAATGTTCGGGTACACCTTAGAGGATATCCCTACCGGGCGGGAATGGTTCCCCAAAGCTTTTCCGGACGCCTCCTACCGGGAAATGGTAGTTTCCGATTGGAAAGAAGAACTTAAAAAACCTCATCTGGGAGAAGTCAATCCGAGGTCTTTTCGGGTCACATGTAAAGATGGCACCACTAAGGTGATAAATTTCAGGGCGGTAGCCCTGGTAACAGGTGATTGGTTGATGTTTTATGAGGACATCTCTAAACGGGTGCAGGCCGAGGAAGCCCTCATAAAGAGCGAAGAGCAGTACCGGCTGCTGGTCAATCAAATTCCGGCCGTGGTTTTTAAAGGATATGTCGATGGCAGGGTGGAATTCTTCGACCGTAAAATCGAGTCTCTGAGCGGCTATAAAAAAGAGGATTTCGACACCGCTCAGCTATTGTGGACAGACCTGGTACTCCACGAGGATCTCACGGTGTTCAAAGAGACCCTGCTTAAAGCCCTTAGGGGTAATGGCTCGTATGTTCGGGAGTACCGCATCCGGAAACAAGACGGCAGGAATCTGTGGATTCAAGGGCGAGGACAGATATTCTGCAACGCCGCCGGCCAGATTGACTATATCAGCGGGGTCCTCTTTGACATTTCTGAACGGAAGCGGGTCGAGAAGGCTTTAAAAGAAAGCGAGGCCCTTTATCGCTTGCTGGCTGAGAACATTTCCGATGTCCTCTGGACCACCGACATGAACCTGAACCTCACCTATGTCAGCCCTTCTACCAAGCTTTTAACAGGGTTTTCTCCGAAAGAAGTCATATTGAGGGGGCTGGAGGCGATTTTGACACCAGTCTCCCTGGAACAGGCCCGACGCGTCTTTGCCGAAGAGATGCTGTCTGAACTCCAAGAACCAAAAGATCTTAGCCGGTCCAGGATACTTGAACTGGAACTGATCCAAAAGGACGGCTCCATCGTCTGGATCGAGGTGAAAACCTCCTTTTTGCGGGACGAGCAAGGACGGCCGGTGGGCGTCCTGGGAGTTGCCCGGGACATCAGCAAACGCAAGAAGGTGGAGCTGGCACTCAGGCGGCGGGAGGCCATTCTGGAAGCAGTGAGCATCGCTGCGGAGAAATTCTTGCAAACCGAATCCTGGGAGAAAGACATCCAGAATATTTTGGGGCGCCTGGGCCAATCGGCAGACGCAAGCCGGGTCTATATCTTTGAAAATCATCTCAATGGCACAGGAGATATATTAACCAGCCAACGATATGAATGGGCCGCGCCGGAAATCAATCCCCAGATAAACAACCCCGGATTACAAAATATTTCCTGGCGGCATGCGGGCTTTAGCCGCTGGGAGGAGCAGCTCTCTAAGGGCCAGATGATCGTGGGCCGCATCCGGGAATTTCCGCCCTCGGAGCAGGAATTGTTGGGGTCTCAAAAAATCAAATCTATCGTAGCGGTGCCAATTTTTGTGGGTCAACAATGGTGGGGTATGATTGGCTTCAACGAGTGTCTCAACGAGCGGGAATGGTCACCTGCGGAGCTGGAAGCCCTCAAAACCGCAGCCAGCACTCTGGGGGCCGCCATCCTCCGCGAGCGGGCGGAGCAATCCTTAAGAAAATCGGAGCAAAAACTTCGCTCCCTTGCCGCGCAGCTTCTCACCGCCCAGGAAAACGAACGGAAGCGTCTTGCGGCTGAGCTGCACGATGAGCTGGGACATGCCCTGCTGACTTTAAAGCTCTCGATAAGATCACTGGAGAAACAGTTATCGCCGGAGCACACTTCCTTCTCCCAGGATTTTAGGAAGATTGACCATTTTATCGTCGAGACCATTAAAGAAGTGCGACGGCTTTATCATGATTTAAGCCCAGGCGACCTTGAAGACCTGGGTCTGACTGCCGCTTTGCGGGACATGATCGAAGATGTGGCGGCGCTGCAAGAAGAGGTAAAGTGGTCAGTCAGGCTGGACAACCTCGACGGCTTATTCCCATTGCCGGTCCAGACGGCCATCTACCGGGTAGTACAGGAAGCCATGACGAATATCGGCAAACATGCCAGGCCAAAGAACGTATCCATCGTAGCCCAAAGGGAGAGCCAAAGGATTGTTATAACCATCGAGGATGACGGCCAAGGTTTTGAAGCGGCCAAAGTTTTGGACGCTAAAAAGAGCTTGGGATTGCTGACTATGGAAGAGCGACTCAAGATCCTGGGCGGAACCTTCAGCCTCTGGAGTCAAAAGAAACGGGGTACCAGAATATCATTTACTGTGCCGTTGCCTGAGGGAGGATTAGGGTGAGAAATTTCGAGATCGTGCTGGCTGACGACCACGCCATATTCCGCAAGGGCATACGGAAAATCATCGAAGGAATAGACGGCGTGGCTGTATGCGGCGAAGCCAATGATGGCCTGGAACTCTTGGAGCTTTTAAAAACGGCACGCCCTGATCTGATCATCCTGGATATTTCCATGCCCAATCTCCGAGGACTGGAGGCTACCGAGGAAATTAAGAGGCTGTATCCTGAGATCAAAATATTGCTTTTGACCATGCACAAGAAAAAAAGCTTCGTGCAGCTGGGCCTAAAAGCCGGGGCTGATGGTTTTCTGCTCAAGGAAGATGCGGATTCTGAGCTTTACCGCGCCATAGAAAGTCTTAAACAGGGGGATAAGTACTTGTCCCCCCTCCTTTCCACTATCATGTTTGACCTTTCTCTTACGCGGCCAGAAACTGAAGCCCTTACCAGACGTGAAAGAGAAATCTTGAAACTCTTGGCCGAGGGCAAGAAATCCCAGGAGATCGCCAATATCCTGTTCGTCAGCATTCACACCGTGCGCGCTCACCGGTACAATCTCATGAAAAAGCTGAAGTTCAAAAGTCTTGCCGATCTGGTCAGATATGCCATCTCTCATGAATTCACCCCTGAGTAATTCATTTTATACTGATTAGTTTCATAATCTAGTCATTTTGATTAGATGAAATTAGTCATACGGCCTTAGAGACATTCCTCCTGCATTTTTCTATAGTGACGTAGTACCTATTGTTCAAATCAGCATGGGTCTTGGCCGCCTCCTAAGTGTAAAACCTCGATTCAGAAGACATGCCCGGCCTGCTCTTAATAGCGGGCGGGGGAAGGTTTGCCCATCAGAGTCCATGAAAACAGCCATGAGAATGGGTTTATTGGCAATGAGGGGATAACAGTGGCAAAGATCTATGAGATAAGTGAGATCAGAGCAAGGCAGATAAAATTGGCAAAATTACAAGAAATTTTCGGAAAACTATTTCATCGTGTTGCAATTCCTCTCATTGATTTACCGGGAGAAAACCTGGATTATATTCTTCCTTCGTTGCTTATGAAACACATTGATGAGCTTAACCTTGGCGAATTGGATGATTTACTCAATGGCCACAAGAAGTTTTTCATTATAAGATGATGCAATTTATGTTTGAGCCTCACCAAAGATCATGTCTGTCAGGGCTCGCAAGAGCGCCCCTCGGTTAACCTCATTCTGATATTCAAATTATACCGAGTAGTTTGGACCCAATGAAAGATATCGATCTGATATCTTCCAGTAAATTATGAAATAAACATACTGAAATTTAGCCTTACTTTAGCGAAAACCAAATGTTATTGGATTAAAAGTCGAAAGATCAATTTTGCATCAAAGAACTAGATAGCTTCAAGACCCTTATCGGCTGGAAAGGATCTAAATCTGACCTTGGGGCTAAGATGGTAAGAATGCTACAAATCCTCTTCATTAAAGAAGCATAATGTAAAAGGAGAAAGCAATGCTTGAAGAATATCCCAAGAAGATCACCCTTCCCGAGGGTCTCAGCCTGACCTTAAGACCCATGACCCGCGATGACCAGTACGCCCTTTACAATTTTTTTATCGGTCTGGCTGGAGAAGACCGGCGGTTTCTCCGGAACGTGGTGACCGACCGAAAGCTGATAGAGAAATGGGCCCGCAATCTCAATTATGATCAGGTTTTGCCCATTTTGGCGGAATATGAGGGGCGCATCGTGGCCAATGCCACCCTGCACTACCAGACCTTCGGTTGGGGGCGTCATGTAGCCGAGATCCGGGTCACCGTGGCTCCCGAGTTTCAAGGCCGGAGGCTGGGTGCAGCGCTCATAGAGGAGCTCACCGCCTTAGCTTCCCAGAGTAAGGTGAAGAAACTTCTGGCCAGAATGGTGACCAGCCGGCAAGGCGTGATTACGGCCTTTAAAAAGGCCGGTTTTAGCCAGCTAACGGTATTAAAAAACTATGTCAAGGATCTCCAAAGCCAGCAGTATGCTGATATTGCCCTTCTGGTCAAGGAGTTACAACCAGCCACTCATTAAGGAGCATACGGAGGGAGGAGCCAAATGCAAGAAGTAGTGATTGCCAGCGCCGCAAGGACCGCCATCGGGGTCTTCGGGGGCACCTTGCGGGACGTACCGGCAGTGGAACTGGGTGGCATCGTCATTAAGGAAGTTTTACGTCGGGCTAAGATTCACCAGGATAAAGTGGACCTGGTTATCATGGGCAATGTCCTGCAAGCCGGTGAGGGCCAGAATCCCTCCCGGCAAGCAGCAATGCTGGCGGATATTTCTCAGTACACGCCTGCCCTTACCATCAATGCCGTGTGCGGTTCGGGGATGGAGGCAGTGATCGCCGCCACCCAAAAAATCCAGGTGGGGGCTGCGGAAATTGTGGTAGCTGGAGGCATGGAATGTATGAGCAATGCCCCCTTTGTGATGCCACAGGCAAGGTGGGGGGCCCGCATGGGTCATATGCAGGTTTTAGACACCATGATTCATGATGGGCTCTGGTGTTCCTTTGGGGACACGCATATGGGCATCACGGCGGAGAATATTGCGGAACGTTTCCATCTCGGCCGGGAAGAGCAAGACGCCTATGCCGCTCTGAGCCAGCAGAAGGCCGAGGCAGCCATCAAGAGCGGCCGGTTCAAGGATGAGATCGTGCCCGTGGAAATTCCTCAGAAAAAGGGCGACCCCGTTATCTTTGACACCGATGAATTTCCCCGTTTCGGTAGTACGGCGGAAAAGTTAGGCAAACTAAAGCCGGCCTTCGTCAAACAGGGCACCATCACCGCGGGGAACTCCTCCGGCATTAATGACGGGGCGGCGGCTCTCCTGATCATGACCGCGGAAAACGCCCTGAAGATGGGTATACGCCCTCTGGCCAAGATCGACGCCTATAGCTGCGAAGGTTGCGAACCTGAGCTCATGGGCACCGGTCCGATCTACGCCGTGCGCCGTGCTATCGACAAGGTGAGCAAGGTGGGAAAAAAGATTGAACTGGTTGAACTGAATGAAGCATTTGCCGCCCAATCTCTGGCTTGCCTCAAGGAACTCCAACTGGACCCCGAAATCGTCAATGTCAACGGGGGCGCCATCGCCCTGGGTCACCCCATCGGCAGCAGCGGCGCCAGAATCCTGGTGACCCTCTTGTACGAGATGCAGAAACGTAATGTCGAGGTTGGCCTGGCCAGCCTATGCGTGGGAGGCGGCATGGGTTACGCAATGATCGTGGAACGAGGCTGGTATTATTAAAGGGGTTGAACGGCTGCCCCGCTGGATTAATGATCGGGAGATAATTATGGACACCCTGTCGGAGATACTCATCAAATCCTATCCTCAAAGCATCTCCTTAGACGACGGCACGCCCGTTACCTTAAGGCCCCTTTTGAAGGCGGATGAGGCCGCCCTGGTGGAATACTTCCGTAGCCTGCCGCCCGAGGACCGCCTTTGTCTCAAGGATGACGTGACCGACCCCAAGGTTATCGAGAATTGGATTTATGAATTGAACTATGACAACCTGCTCCCCCTTATTGCCCTGCATAACGGCGACGTCGTGGGGGACGCCACTTTGCACTTCAGCCCCATCGGTTGGACCAGGCACCTGGGAGAGGTACGTCTGACCACGTCGACCCAGTATCGGGTGCGCGGCCTGGGAACCATTTTAATCCAGAACCTCGTCGATATCGCCACCCGGTTGGGTTTGGAGCAGTTGAGCGCGGAGATCCCCCCGGTCCTGGACAAGGCCTTTTACCTGTTTGAAAAGATGGGGTTCAAGGACGTGGCCCACCTGGCGGGTTTCGTGAAAGACTTGCAAGGCGACGAGTCCGACTTAGTTTTAATGGTTAAGAACTTAAACACGAAAAAGGAGAGTGCCTAGAAAAGGCGGCAGAGGTTTGAGCCTTGGCGGCAGGAACCGCATGCTGGGCAGTGCCAGGGGAAGAGAGGGCGGGAGCTAACGCTCCTCTTCTCCTTCATCTCTCTCCTTTTTCCCTAGCTTCCCTGGAAAGAATTGCATCCAGGACTGAAACGGAGCCAGGTTGCTCATGGTTTTCTGGGTCAAGTCGGAGACGCCCTGGCCCATCTCCAGCCAACTTTGGAACTGGGCATCCATGGCGCTTTTGTAGGCCAGATAGTTCTTAAGGGTCTGTTCCAGATAATTTTCAAAGAATTCGCTTAAGACGCTATCTCCATAGCGAATAAGGAGATAAAGGAGGGAAACGGGGAGCAGCAGGGTTTTCTTTTTGGCTTCCTCCAAAACAATCTGGGTAAGGATAAAGGCCGTGACGTCCTCCCCGGTTTTGTCGTCGCTGATCTCTATCTCCCGGCCTTGTTTCACCAGTTCGGCCACCTGGCTCAAGCTCACAAAGGCACGCTTTTCCGTATCGTACAGGCGTCGGTTGGCGTATTTTTTCAGCACTACTTTTTCAGGCATGCATTTCTCCTTGAAGAAACAGTATAGAGCAATTTTTGCAAAACGCAAAAATAATATTTCTTTAAAGGGGAGAAAAGCAAGCTACAAATATATAACCTTTCATTATAGTTAGATAAATTATAAACCACCCTTTAAATAGATATTATTTTGCAATGCAAAATAATATCTTGACAGGCACCTTGCCGACGTATATCTTAGAAGAAAATTCAGGCTGACGCAGCCGCAAGGAGAAAATAAATGATGGATCCCAAAAAGCTGGGCCAACAGATGATGGATTTTTACAAAACCACCTTTGACAATTCCTTCAACGCCCTAATGATGCTCCAAGAGCAGACGGAACGCGTGACCGGCCTGTATTGGGGCCAGATGGTCAATCTCCCCCAAGAGGCTAAAAAGGAGCTGAACGAGTGGACCAAATTCTACAACAAGAATTGCGAAGATTTCAAGAAAGTGGTGGACGACGGTTTTAAAAACCTGGAATCTTTTTCCGCTTAGTACCGGAAAAATTAGGCTGACAAAGCCGCGAGGAGAGAACCCAATGATGGATCCCAAAAAGATGGGCAAACAGATGATCGACTTTTACAAAACCTCCTTTGACAATTCCTTCAGCGCCATGATGATGCTCCAGGAACAGATGGAACGCATGACCAACATGTACTGGGGCCAGATGGTCAATCTCCCCGACGAGGCCAAAAAGGGCTTGGCGGAGTGGACCAAATCCTACAAGAAAAATTGCGAAGATTTTAAGAAAATGATGGATGAAAGCTTCAAAAAGTTGGAGTCTTTTGTCGCGGAAACGGAAAAATCCGAAAAGATGGCCAAAAGTGCCTAAGGGATCGGCGGGGTGCCGGTCCCGGACATCCCGCCGGACTGGGGAACCATGCACTGCGGTCAATTTTTCAGGGCGGCCCGAAAGCCGGACCTGATTACCGGCAATATCAGGAGATAAGTATGTCTGAGTCTACAGTTACGACCCAAAGCTTATGCGAGGGAACCACGGGCCTTTCAGAATTGACCCTGGAAACCCCAGCCAAGATCATCTCGGCCAGCATTGATCAGGCCCGGATGATGCAGACCTACTGGGTCGGGATGTTCCGGTATATTCTGGACTTTATGGAGCCGTCGCTTTCAGCCATGGAAAGCTTCCGCGCCGTGGAGCAAGACAAGTTTAAGGAAAAATCCCCCGAGGAAAATCTCGGGGACTACACGGCCTTATGGGAATTCAACCTGCGGTTGGCAGAAAAAGGCTTCGCTCACGGGATGAAAGCCATCAACGACTACCACGCCCACCAGTTAGACCAGGTTTACCGGGCCTGGCTCAACACCTTTGATCACCATAAAGGGGAAGACATCGCGGCGTTCATGGCCAGACAAGCCCGGTTGATGTATTTGGTGGTCCACGAATATCCCCAGGCCATCCGCAACATCGAGCCGGAATACGGGTTTCACTTTGATAACGGCAACTACATCAAGACCGCAGAAACCGAGCGCTTCAGTCTCTACCAGGTGCTTCCCTGGGACAAATCGGTAAAAGTCCGGAAAAAAGGCAAACCCATCGTGATCATCCCCCCTTACGTGCTGGGGGCCAATATCCTTGCCTTTCTGCCCGGAGAAGGCAAGAGTTTTGTGCACTGCTTCGCCAACCAGGGTATTCCCACCTATATCCGCATCGTTAAGGATATCTACGCCAACCCGGCGGTGCAGGAGATGTCCGGCGAGGATGACTGCCGGGATACCAAATTATTCCTGGAGAAGGTGAAGGCGGCCCATGCTCGTCCCGTCACCCTGTGCGGTTACTGCCAGGGAGGGTTCACCGTGGCAGTGAACTACCTGTCGGGCGAACTGGACGGGCTGGTGGACGCGCTCATCACCAGTGTCGCCCCTTTAGACGGCACCCGCAGCCAAAGCTTGTCGGATTTTCTGGCCCAGATCCCCAAACGTTTTGAGGATATGAGCTTTGCCATCAAGACCTTACCCAACGGCAACCAGGTAGTGAACGGCAAGCTTATGAGCTGGGTCTACAAGCTCAAGAGCCTGGAAAAAGACAATCCCATTATCACTTTCTACCGGGACCTGAAGTTGTTCGAACGCAACATGAAAATCAACAAGACCGCGGCGGCCATTAACTATTGGCTGTTATACGATCAGACCGACCTGCCTCTTAACATCTGCAAGATGAGCTTTGACTCCTATACCATTCCGGTGGCCAAGGACGGGACGCTGCCGGTCACCCTCTTCGGGCGCCCCCTGAACTTCAAGCGCATTAAAGAGCAGGGCATCAAGTGGCTTATTTGCGTTGCAGAAAAGGACGACCTGGTGGAAAAAGAATCTGCCCTGGCTCCCCTGGATTGGGTAGAAGCGGAGGTCACCGTCTTCCCCAAGGGCCACGTGGCCATTGCCACCAGCTGGTCGCTGCCTACCACCGAGTGTTCCCTGGATCGGTGCTTCCTGGATTATCGCGGCCCGGTGCGCTTCCAACTGGATTTGGAGGCCGAGACTGAGCAGACTCTGCCTGTGGCGGCTCCAAAGGCTGAAGTGGCCAAGATTCAGCCTCCTGCGGTTGTAAAGCCAGCGCCGGTCAAGACCCAATCTACCGAAGGTCAGAAACCGAAAGAGGTCAAGACTCAACCCGCCGCCCCCATAAAAGAGGGGCAGGATAAGGGTCAGCCTGGAGATATTCCGAAGCGGGAGGGCTAAATGAATCGCCACTTTTTGGAATTCTGGGGGAAGGCCCTGCTGCAGGCGGCCAAGAGCCAAAAACAGCTGGAAGACCTGGCAAAATGGATGCCGCGAGGCTTCCTGGGCTTTCAAGAATTTACCCCCCTTTTTAAAACCTCTTACGGCTTGAATGAAGTGGCAGAGGACAATCCAGATTATCTTGCCCTGTGGAAAAAAGCCGAAGTGGATTTCCGGGAGTCGTTCAAAGATTATCTCAACCTCTTGGGGGGGGTGCCTCGGGAAGAATATGCCGCCTTAGCCCGGAAATATGAAGAACTCCAAGCAGAGGTCACTGAACAGGCAGAAATCATCAAACATTTGCGGATGCTGGCGGATGAGAAAGGCATGGGACTAGAGGCCACCACTATGGAATTCCAGAGGCTCATCAAAAAGCAGGGAGAGCAGTTCCAACAATTCTTTCAGGGGTTGGGCGAGTCCGTGAACCCCGACGGCAATCCAACCTAGACATTCTTATTCCTGGACCTATAACGAGAATCTTATAGGGCCATAACTCTGACCGGAGAAAGGATTTAACATGTTGGAAATTAAGGACGCGGTGGCAGTGATTACCGGAGCGGCCGGAGGCATCGGTGAAGAGTTGGCGAAATACTGGGTTCGGCAAGGTGGCAAATTAGTGCTGGCGGATGTCAGCTCCGAGGGTTTGAACCGTGTGGAGGCTGAGATTAAGAAGCTGGGCGGTCAAGTGGCCACCATGGTCTGTGACACCACCAAAGAGGAAGATTGCGGCAAACTGGCAGACATGGCCATCGCAGCCTTCGGCGCCATCAACCTGGTGGCGCCCTGCGCCGGCATCATCCGGGACGGTCTGCTCCTGGCTCCTGATCGGGAAACCGGCAAGGTCACCAAAAAAATGTCCCTGGGGAACTTCCAGGCCGTTGTGGACATCAACCTGACCGGAGTATTTATCACGGTCCGTGAATGCGCCGAGCGCATGATCAACCACGGCTGTCATGGGTTGATCTGCCTGTTTTCCTCCACCAGTTCCCTGGGCACCGCCGGGCAGATAAGTTATTCTTCCACCAAAGCCGCCATGAGCGTGATGCCCAAAGTGATTACCGCGGAGTTTTTCCGCCGCGGCCTGGCGGACAAGCTCCGCTGCGTGGCCATCGCCCCAGGCTATGTGGGTACTCCCATGGTGCGCGGCATGGACCAGAAAGCCCTGGGAAAAATCCTGGAGCAGGTGCCCATCGGCCGTCTTGTCGAGCCGGCGGAGGTGGCCTCATTGATTGGGGAACTCTACCGTAACGAAGCCATCGCAGGGGAAACCTTCTTTATCCACGGTGGGCTGCGACTGGGATCGAAAGGATAGGGCCTTCAAATCGGAAGATTAATACCAAGTTGCGCTCATACAGGTAATTTTGTTTTTGTAGGGGCGGACCTATGTCCCTCATGGTGGCCGCACATGCAGGTACGATCCTACAAAACCGAAGCTATTTTTACTTCTATGGACGCAACTTGGTATAAGCACTATCTCAGAATAATTGGCCCCTTTGGTGAAGCCACCGGGGTCTTTTTTTCTTAAGCCCAAGAGCGTTCATCCGCTAGACCTCCGAATCCGGACTTTATTATGCCATATGGGTTCCTTTGAGAACATAAACGAGTGACCCGGATGGAAGATATCTGCTATTTTTGAAAACCTCTTCAGCGAGCATAGCGCTTTCCCATATCCTGAACATATAGACCGCTTTTAAAGTCGGGCGAGATCTATATTGATTGACCCCGCCCTTAATTAGGTTTTAGCCGTATAAATTCTCGATCCACCTTACCGCTTCAACATCGCTGACCTTCCCGAGATATCTTTGGGTAGTGGAGAGATTGGCGTGCCGCAGGATGACCTTACTGACTATCTCCACCGGGACACCGGACCGTGACGCATATGTGGCGGCATGGCGCCTCAGGTCATGCGGCCTCAAGTGGACACCGACCAGAGCACCGGCTCTTCGGACCATTACTCTGGCGGCAGTATAGGAGATCGGGAAAATTCTTTGTTCGCCCTCCATCCCCCTGGCTCTGATGTAATCTTTTAACCGGTCGGCCAGCTTTTTCGGGATGAAAACTGCTTCTGAAACCTTTCCGCTTTTGGGATTTCTGATCGTAAGTTTTTGATCATCGACATCGGCGGCTCGTAGCTTCAAAACCTCACCTACCCGCATACCACCCCGAGCCATGAGTTCCAACATCAGACGGTTTCTCATTTTAGTGGTCCGAAAGATAATCTCGTCAATGGTCTCTTTCTCATGGATTTGCCAGTGTCCCAGTTTCACCGCCCGGAATAGCTTCCTCAGCATGGGAGCGTCACAGGGGTTTGGGAGTTGGGAATCCAGGTTGTTGCGGATGAAGTTGAAAAAGGCTTTGAGGTAGGAATAGCGGGTGTGCTTGGTTAATTGCTTACAGCCGTCATTGAGGTCTACCAGAAATGATAGAACTTCTTCAGGTAAGATTGACTCCGGGTCTCGGTCAGGAAATTGGTCACGAAACTTCGATAACAGGGACTCATACGAACGGCTCGTATTTTTTTTGGGAGTTCAACCGATGGTACTCTAGATAAAGATCAATCGCCTTGGCCACTTTCATGGTCCACCTCCTGGGTTGGGTTCTTCAGCGCGATGGTGCTGATATCAGGAATATATCAAAACCCTTATAGATTTCTGATAAGGTTTTGGCCTGGCAAGTGAGCAACTGCAACGGACTCAATCTATAATTTTCCCGGGAATTCCCGGCTTGGCCCACTGATAAAAAAGAAAACGGGCATGAAGGGGGAAAACCCGAATACAACCATGGGATGCTGGATATCCAGGAACTATTCCTTCATGAATAAAATAATCACCGCCAATATTTAGCGCATGATCCATGGGCGCCTGTTCATACTTACTGGAGAGATGAACTTCATCCATATAATTTACTTTGAATTTTTTTAAAGGCGTAGAATTCCTGGTTCCGGAAGAAATCGGATAACAGTCTTTCAAATTTCCCCATTCGTAAAGGCCGAGATATTGCTGGCGGCGATCTATCAGAATGTACTTTCCATGCTTGGCCGCCTCGGACAAAAATTCCGGCAGAATTTTCGGCTCTATAGAAAAGTCGAGTGGCACGAATATTTTGTTCTTATCGGTGCTGATGTTACCGGGTCCATTGACGATCAACAGGTAATGGGTTCCATTAATGAGAGCAATCTTCTCCTGAGCATGAATAGACTTTTTCTTTAATGAAGGTAAGGAATAGACAAATGTCCTTATGCTTTCACCACTCTCCAGCATAACCTCTACACATGGCACCCCATAAACAATATCTATCTGTCCTGTCGTCATCCTTCCCTGTTCAGCCAATTCATCATAAATAGGATTATTTTGCTCCTTGGCTCCAGTCGCAGCGGATCGTCCCGGTGAATAATAGTCTCCGGTGGCACAGCCGGATAGGGAAGCTCCAAGGATAAACACTAAGGCAACTGTCATAATTTTTCGGGCCATTTAGTTTTCCTTCTCCTTCTTGGACCAATTTCGTTTTAGAAATACCTTTAATTTTAAATACCCTGAAGGCCCTAAAAATAATAAACAAGATCGAGGCTGTCGAACCAAACTATTAGGATGAAATAACAAGGGAGGGAAGTCTATAAGCAGAATAACCAATTTCATATGAATATTTTGACTATATGAAAATCATGGAGTCTATATTGGCGCTATTTATTTGTTTGCAGGGAGGATGGTGGGTGGGCTCCTGGGCTGAAGATGGCTGCTATTCTCAGGAACTTATCGCGGTTTCGAAAACTTTCACTCGCCAAATCATAGCTTCATTTTTTCCTGATCCACCGATAAGTCTCCCGGATGGCAAGTGAGTTGCTATTTTCCAGAAGTGAATTGCTATTTTCAAAATTGAGTCAAAAAAGGCAGGGCCGCGGCTGACCCTGCCTCAAATGATTCATAACGGAGGAGCAATTAACTCTTCCTTAACTTCCTCCAAATACCCAGGCCCAAGAGGCCAGAGCCCATAAGCCAGACGGTGGGGGGACTGGCATAATATTATCCTACCACCTGACCTTTGTCATTAATATCCCTTTGACTCTCGAAACTTCCACCCCACCTCTTCAAATGACCATGATAGAGAAGATCATATTCGCTACACTTTGGAATTTTTCGGATGTTTCGTGGGGGGCAGCTATTTTATATTGATTAAAAGAGCATCGAAGTATAATCTTATCTCCCCAATTGGGCCTGTTCATATAATTAGCTTCACCCCTTGATTAGTTTATTGCCTCATCTTACACTATTATGTAAAGTCCTCTGTCACGAGCTTCGCACATATCTGCCTTACACATTTCCGTCAGAGGTTTTGGGCAATCTGAGATCAAGGAGGATCAAAGATTTCCATGACTCCTTTCGACCTGGTTAATCTCCCCCCCTTAATAGCGCTGACTTCAGGTAGGCCTGAAGTTATGATCGGGTTGATCGACGGTCCGGTGGCGCTCGACCATCCGGATTTGCCCAGGGAAAATTTAAAAGAGGTTTCTGGGCCCCACCAAAGCAAGTGCGCCGAAAATGGCAGCGCTGCCTGCCTCCATGGTACCTATATCGCGGGCATTTTATGTGGCAAGCGGGATTCCATCGTTCCGGGCATCTGTCCCAATTGCACTGTCCTGGTGCGGCCCATCTTCGCCGAAGCAGCAGAAGGAATGGACCAGATGCCCAGCGCCACGCCGGAGGAACTGGCGGGGGCTATTCTGAATTGCATTGAATCAGGGGCCCGGGTGCTCAACTTGAGTGTGGCGTTGTCCCATCCTTCGGGGCGCGGCGAGCGCCGGTTAGAAGAAGTCCTGGATTATGCCGCCAAGAGGGGGGTGATAATCGTGGCGGCGGCAGGGAATCAGGGAACTCTCGGCAGTTCCGCAATTACCCGCCACCCCTGGGCTATACCGGTAATCGCTTATGATTCCCAAGGGAGGCCGCAAAGTTTTTCAAACCTGGGAAAATCGATAGGGACCAGGGGTTTGGGCGCGCCAGGGGATAACGTTACCAGCCTGGGCGTGGGGGGCCAACTCATGAGCTTGAGCGGCACCAGTGTCGCCGTACCTTTTGTGACCGGAGCCATTGGACTTTTATGGTCGGAATTTCCCGCTGCTTCAGCCGCCCAGGTGAAATTAGCCATCAGTCAGCCCCAAGGGCAACGGCGGCCAACTCTGGTGCCTCCCTTAATGAATGCCCGGGCGGCTTATGGGGTCTTGAAGCAGGCTTATCCTGGTTAACTCAAAGGAAGGAGAGATTATGAGTATGGATGATGATCTGGAAAAAGTGGCCGAAGCAGGAGGCCAGCTGGAAACTCCCATGGTTGGTTCGCCTTCTGAAAGCAGCTTGCGCCCGGCGCAGTCTCCGGTGGCTGGGGCGCCAGGGTCTGGCTGTGGCGCTTTCGCAGGAGGAGTGCCTCCGAGAGGTGCCATGGGAGATGTCCAAAGCACCCCCAGTGTGCCTATCCCACCCCCATTTGTTTATGCCTTGGGCCGCATCGAGCCCCGGTTTCCGCGCCTCTCTGTGGAAAAGGAATTTGCCCAGGCCACCGGCCGGGCCGGCACCGCTGGCCTAACGGATCGGGAGGCCCTTTATGCGATTTTATCCAAGCCCGAAAACCGCTACCTGTCTCGGCAACTATGCTGGGTTTTCACCATCGAGGGCCTGGAAACTTACATCCTCCATCCCACCTGTTTCGGCGATTTCAATTTGTTGGTGGAGGCAGTCCGTCCCGGTCCCCGCCCCACCGATGTGGATGTGGTCATCGGCATCCGGGGGCCCCTGGCGCCGCCGGAGCTGTGTAACGGCCTGATGGTTCCCATTGTGGTTTTCAACCAGATCTATTCCTTTGACGTCGATTCCCTAATTGCCACCATCCCTCGTCCGGAGAAAGGCAAGAAAGAAGAGAGATTTGAGGCCGCGGCCGAGGAACTGTTCTGGAGGATCATGCAGTTGGCCGACAATGCCGGGGCCACGGATGAGCACCGGGCCCTCAATTATCTGGTGGTGCGCTACCCCGCCATCTACGCCAAGGCGGCTGAAGAATTTGGAAAGGATTTTTCCTTGACCGCGGTGGAGGCGCGCCTTTCGCCTTTGAGCGGGACCCGCAAGGTGGTCGAGGTAATTTTTTCCTACACCAACCGCAACACCGATTTTACCGAGAAGTTCTTCGTGCGGGTGGATGTGACCGAAGAATGGCCGTTCCTGGTGACGAAAATGTCGCCATATTATGATCGTTGAAAGTCAATATCTTAAAGGAGGTACCTGAAATGAACCTGCCAGGATTCGCGGCAGAAGCCTCACTTTACCGGAGCAACGCGCATTACAGCTTAAGTTCTTGTCCCGGATACGTGAGCGGCAATCAAGTTTCTCCTCAATCGTGCGGCTTTTTTAAAAATATATTTTGTACTACGTTGTTTGGCGGGTGCATGGGTTGCATGTTGGCTTGGCCAGAAATTGATAAGATCTTGGGCTGCTTTGCGGTTTGCCTGACCGGTTGGTATCTCTACTGCGAGGATTGCCTTGACATCATTGATATACCTCCCAGCGATCCGTCATGTTGCCCACCGGGTACAGTATGCAGTTGCGGTGGCCATTGTGTTGGCAACCTTCTTTGCACCGGTACGTGCCTACGCCCCGGCGCAGCGTGCCCACCTCCCCCGCCGCCGCCTCCTATCGGTTGCGAGGTCGGTCAAAAGTGCTGCGAACGCGATGAGCAAGGTAACTGTACTAATTGCATTCCGCACAACTGGGGATGTCCGCGGCCGTCGAGGATATAGATGCGGCGTGCTGCAGCGCCGAGGATTAACTGGCTCCATGGGCTAGTCGCCATCACCTTTAGCCCGCGTAGGGCGGAACCATGGACGGGTTCCGCCGGATGGAATCGGAGATGTACTTTCTATGATTCGTGCGGTGGTCGTTGGATGCACCCCGCTTTGTGACTTTGAATTCAACGCCTCTGTTTGGCGGATCACCTGCGGGTATCCGCCCTACGGTCTACTGTCTAACCGGCCAAGAGGAGATATGAAATGAACACCATGAATATGCCAGGATTTACTGCAGAGGATTCAAACAGTGGAATTATTTAACAAAAATGGTTGACCTTGAAGGAAGCGGATTGCGGGATCGGCATCCGGATCGAGAGCCACGGCGACGTCGGCAATGCAGAGAAATAGGAGAATAAGAATGAAAAGGATCGTCTTTTTGGGCTTTTGGCTGATCGCTTGCGGTACTCTGCTTGTAGGGGTCTGGGCCAATGGGCAGATGCTTGGGGGCAGCTCGTCGGACCCGGACAGCGAGACCGAACCGTCGCGATGCTTCAACGAGGCGACGATTCGCGTGACAGCGAGTCCTTCCACGGTAACGTTGGGACAGTCGAGCGTTGTGAGTTGGTCCGTGGGCCTACCGAATGGATGCAGTGCGGTACATGTAAGGCTGAACGGCGAGGCAGTTGCGACAAGCGGAAGCCGATCGGTGTCGCCTTCTCGAAGTACAACGTATACGGTTCGTATCAGTGAAACGCGGTTAGGCGTATATGCGGAGAAGAGCGAATCCACGCGAGTCGAAGTGGCCTATCCGCCCCGTGTCGTCATCGATCCGAATACCCTCAATCCAGTACAAGTGCTGATTGGTGCATTAGTCGACTCAACCAACGATGAACAAACGGTCGAATTAGGCTGTGTCGACCTCGATTTGACCGGACATTCTTTAGATATTAATCGCGACAACAGATCGCTGATTGCATCGCCCGATTGCGCACGCGGCCCGCGTAGACTTGGGCCGCGAATCTTCGTGACGGATAAAAACCGAGGGCGTTCTGCGCTATTTATGATCCGCGGTGACAATATTCGTTTTTCGGGTTTTCGGCTGCAAGGCCCAACGAGCGGTATCGGGCAGGGTGACGACAATAAGGAGAAAGGCATATTAATCTCTCCGCTTCCGGCGACTGGCCCGATTCACAACATCGAGATCTCCAATATGGAGATATTCCATTGGAGTGGCGTCGGCGTTCAGGTAGACGACAACGTGGATATGGCGGAAAGGGGCCGCTTATTCAATACGAACGTGGGCGCGGTGCGAATTAGGAACAACTACTTTCATCACAATCGCCACGGCGCCGGCGAAGGTTACGGGGTGAGCTCGACAGCCGGCGCATATGTGTTGATCGAACAAAATGTTTTTGATGAGAATCGCCACGCCATCGCCGGCGGCAGCAAAAACAGCAAAGGTAACGATTATTCCGGCTATACGGCGCGCGATAACCTGATTCTTTCGGGCGGCGGGAAGCATTGCTCAGAGTTCTTTCTCTTCGCACTAACCGGTTGGAGATTCAATTGTTGGCAAACCCACCAGATCGATATGCACGGCGACAAGAATGAGTGGTATAGCAGCCACAACTGGCAGTGCGGGACGGCGGGAGAAACCATTATCATCCAACGCAACACGATTCTCTATACCAGCGGCCTCGCGATCAAGATTCGCGGAAATCCCGCCGACAAGGCGGTTGTCGACGGCAATGTTTTCAAGCATAAGAGTCGCAGCGACGCCATTGTTCAAAACGGTGAGTGTGGTTGGGGCGACGACATTACCAACCCCATCGATGTTCGACCCAACAACGTATTCAAGGCTGACCCAATTACCGAGCTCGGCAGTGGTGATTTCTTCGGCGACGGGAAGCAAGATCAGTTCATGGCAACGGGTGTTACTTGGTGGGCTAAGTCGCCTACCACGCTTCAGTGGCGCTATTTGAATACGATGCCGGAGCGGCTACCCCAACTTCAGCTTGGGAAAATCGATGGTGACACTGTATGCGACGTTGCTCCGCGAACAAGGCGCCCTGAAATACGGCCCGAGAAGTACTCTAAGGGCGGGACCACCCCTTGGCTGCCTTTGAATGTGATTAAGCAGTAGCAGACGTATCGAGAGTAGGTACTATGTCAGGTCACACTCGTCTCAAGTGGTTATGGAGCATAAGATGATCCATCTGACAAGATAACACGTTAGCAACTTTGTTAAAATCGCAATGTGAACAAATGGATTTGCCATGGTATGCCTCCACAAGCGTCGAAAAGTTCCTCTTCGGTGGCAGGCGTGTCTGGTAGCATTTTGTATGTGCTGGGCCAGGACATTAGCAGGCACCGCCTAAGTTGAATAAGGTTAATTGGCCACAATCGGCGGATCAGGGGTTCGGGGGGTCCCCTTACTCATCCCGCCATTAAGCCTCAGGGAGGCCTTGAAATTGTCCGCGCACGTCAAGAGGGGGCAGTATATCTCGCATTTTATCGGCATAGCCTTTATCCTTCTCTTGTGAGGTTATGCGGCCGCCTTGCTCGCTGCAGTAAAAAAATCTTCCATACAGGTTCAATCCCGAAGTGGTTTGCTCATTGTAGCCAATTAGTTTTAATTGGAGTAGGATAGCATAATTTTCCTTATTTATTCCTTCTTGCGAATTTTGGACTTACCCTCTTTAGAACCAAAGAAAACACGCCTCGGCAAGGGTGCGCCAGAGGAAAAACTGAGGCCGAATACACATACCACCAATAGAAGGTTACTGCTTCTATGTGAGTTCCTCTTGTCAAGCCTTTTTTTGTTTTTCAGGTAGCGTGATCAACGGTAATTGTTTTTACGTCTCGTCACCATATAACAATGCTGAACAGTGCAAGCCGAAGGCCGGCGATAGCGGATTCGGCCTGCCGGCACTCAGCTTTATGCGGGGCAGGTCGAATCCGCCCTCCTTTTATGCGATAGACTTCCTTCCGGCCGAGGCGAATAGAGCTATTCCCAAGCGGTTTTTAATGCCTGTGAGCTGTTCTGGTTGGCTGGTTCCGATAATCCGATGGTCTGCAAAGACCTTTCAAGCTTCTATCCGTGCTGACCCTTGATCAGACACCGCATGCCGCATGCACTGGTCGTGCTTGGGGGAACCGCCCCATCTATAGTAACGGTGACACCAGGATCACCCAGCAGCTAGACGGGCAACTTCACCAACCAAAACTTGATCACTCTGCATTCTGGATTAAACTGCCAGTGGTTTAACCTCTGCACCTTCCGGGACCAGCCCGTATTCCAAAAAACGCCACAGATCGATGAGCAGTCGCCGGGCCAGAGCCACGATGCCGATGCGTCGCATGCGGCTCCCGCCATCGGCAAACCGTTCCAGAAACCATCGACTCAGCTTGCTTCGGGGTTGAAACCGCAGCCAGGCCCAGGCGATCTCGATGGCCAGGGTGCGAACCCGTCGGTTACCCGTTTTACTGATCCCTTGTTCTCGCAGCCTCCCCCCGCTATCGTAGGGGGTTGGGGTCAAGCCCGCCAGGGCAGCAACTTCCCGTCGGTTCCGAAAACGGCGCCAGCCGAAAAACTCCATGACGAAGGTCCATGAACTCACCGGGCCGATCCCGGGCAGCCTCAGAAGCTGGTCCTGGCGTTCTCTTCCTGAAGGCGCTGCGTCTTCTCTTTTACCAGGCTGCCGACCTGTTCCTCCACCATTCGCAACCGTGCATGGGTTCGTACCAGCCTCGCCTTCAACTCGGCCGGCAACTCCTGCCCGTCCCAGGTGCGCAAGAACTCCAACTCCTTGACAAACTTTTTTTTGCTTGGGTTGTTGATGCGCAGGCCTTGTTGGATCAAAATCCCATGGATCCGGTTGCGGTACCTGGTTCGCTCCCTCTGTAAGGCCTCCAATTCCCGGTGTAAATGCCTGGCGTCCTCATCCTCGCGCCTCGGCACCCGCACCACGCCAGAGGTGCTTCTCCCCGCCGTGATAGCGGACTAACATTCTCAACAGTTTCCCCGCATCGACCCGGTCGGTTTTCGTCCTCCGCAACCGCCGATTCACTTCCAGGCTGGCAGAGTCCACTACCACATTGTCTATGCCCCAGCTGTGCAAACACCGGTGCAGCCAAAAACCATCCCGCCCGGCTTCATAGCAGCTCACTGTGTGCACTTCATCGCCCATACCGAAATGCCGCTTGGCTCCGATAATCGCTCCTTGGACTTGGGCCAGATCCCCAGCAGTCACGCTGACGTGACGTAACTTGCTACCATCGCCGCATGCCAGCTTCCAGGTGTCGTTAGCCAGTTCGAAAGCCACGTACAAAACCGGCACTTGGCCACGCTGTTCCCGGTCCTGGTTTCCCCGCTTGTGGTCCATGGTAAGCCTCCTTTTGCAGTCTTTTCTGGCAAAACTTAACCTTTTATATCAGAAGGCCTGCGCAAGGAACCTTTCATAGCATCTATATCTCCGCGCTGTTTCCCCCACTGGTTCCCATTCTGATATTCATATCATACCTGGAACTTCCAGCAATCCGGTGATAACTGCCGAATCTGGCAAGCTATCAATTATTTTCAGTCGGCAACAAGAATAGGCATAAAGAGAAGGCAAAAGAAAAAAACTCGACAATAGAGGGAGAGAGCCGAAAACTGGGTGGCACAAATTGGATGCGACTGCCGGATCAGGACCGGGAAATTTAGAAATTGAAAACCGCTCCCAACATCGGGCCGCTGTACCAGCCGTGAGATTTTACACTCCCGGTGTCAAAGGTATAATAAAGAGCCCGATAACCCAGGTAGATCCGGGTGTGTTTTTGCACCTGATATCCAACCGTAGCTTCCAGAATGCAATCAAGATAATCATTACCGACGATGCCAAATTCTCCAATTTCGGCCTTCGCCAAGAAGTCGAGCTTCTCGGTGAGCCAAAGGCCGGTGCGGATACCCAGAAAAGGTCCTACCACCGACAGCCTAAGAGAGTGGCCCGATGAGCCGGCCCGAGTCAGGAGCGCTCGCCCTTCAGGGCCAGCCAGCGTGGCGTTGAAGCCGAGGCCGGTGAACTGGTTATACCAGACATAGCGAAGGCCGCCCAGGAGTTCGAAGGAGAGGACGGGGGTTTGCTTCGCGGATCCCAGGGGAACGGTGGCCAGCAAATACCGTCCTCCCACATCCAGACCGCCCTGGCGGATAATGACCTTGGCCCGACCCGAAAGCGTGAGATTCAAGGGCACCGGGAGCTGGGGTGCATTTATTTGCTTATGTCCGGTGCCGCTCACGGTATCTCCCAGATACATAAAGAGATTTTCAGCAAAAACCCCCCATTTGCCGTTCCAGACCTCAACGCGGCCCATGGCTCCGAAGACAGTGCTGAAGAGTTTGGGCACTAGATCATACCAGGGGAGATCGATTTTGGTCGTGCCAAGATTGGACCCCTGTTTGGTGATATTCTGGTTAGACCCGCCCACCCAAATGTACGGAGCAATAAAAAATTGCCAGCCTTCCCGGTAAATGGGAAGGCGGTTATCCTGCTCGGAGGATACGAGCGTGGCTTTGGCGGGATCAGCCACCGTCTCGGCCAAAACCACGGCACTGAGCAAGAGTGCCATGCTGCAGGTGAGAACGATCTGCACCAGTCTCAAGATAGTACGCGTTTCTCGATTCATATCCCAGCCTCAATTATTTCAAGGATTTGATCGTTGGTAAAGGGTCGTCTTAGCAACAACACCGTCGACTCATTTTGGCGGTCTTTGGCATAAGTTCAACCCTTCTGGTGATGTTTAGCAAAAACGCCCACCCGGTCATGATTGCACCTCGCAGCGGCCTTTAACCGGGTGGCAATGATGAAATGGCTTCCCCAGACCACGGTTGGTGGAAAGCACTTTAGCACAAAATTATTCTCAAAATATATTGCTTTAACCCTTTCAGATAAAATTATATGTTAGTCAGGGAACATTCCGAGTAAGAATGAAACGAGCCTCGCCTTGAGGGAACGGCAATATGGCTGGGTTTGGACTTAAGCACCGGGACCAGAGCAAATCTGTTCAAGGGAGTCAAGAGAGGGCTGAGTAGTGAAGCCGAACCTTTGGCGTGGCAAAGCGGTGCGGCGAATGCACGTGATGGCGAAGCCGACGGGGCCGATGTGCAACCTCGACTGCTCCTATTGCTATTACCTTGCTAAACAGGTCCTCCTGACCACGGAAAACCGGTGGCGTATGAGCGACGAGGTGTTAGAGGCCTTCATCCGTCAATATTTCCAAGGGCAAAATTACAAGGAAGTGGTGTTCTCCTGGCAGGGCGGCGAGCCTACTTTGCTGGGGATAGACTTTTTCCGGAAAGTCGTGGACCTGCAAAAGCGTTACTGCCCTCCTCATGTCCGCTGTGAAAATGACCTTCAGACCAACGGCACACTCCTTGACGAGGCCTGGTGCGAGTTTTTGGGAGAGCACCATTTTCTAGTGGGCTTGAGCCTCGATGGCCCTAAAGAGCTGCATGACCATTACCGCAAGGACAAGGCGGGGCTCGGAAGCTTCGCTAGGGTCTTCCGGGCGGCCCGGCTGCTCAGAAAACACCGGATCAATTTCGCCACCTTGAGCAGCGTCAACCGCCTGACGGCAAAACAGCCACTTCAAGTTTACCGGTTTCTTCGGGATGAGGTGGGCTCGCAGCGCCTGCAGTTCATTCCCATCGTTGAGCCCGTGGGTTTTTGGTATAAAGCCCCGCAATACCGGGACCCGCGCTCTTTGCCGCTGGACGGCTCTCCCCAGGCCCGACCGGGCCATCCCGAATCCGTGGTGGAGGACTGGTGTATCGACCCGGATGACTGGGGCGAATTTCTCTGCCGGGTCTTCGATGAATGGTACCGCAAGGACTTGGGCCGCATCTACGTCCATTATTTCGAAGCCGCGGTGGAGACCTGGATGGGGCACGTCTCACCGTTGTGCACCCAGGCGCCCCTGTGCGGCAAGGGGCTGGCCCTGGAGCATGACGGTTCGGTCTATGCCTGCGATCATTATGTCTTTCCCGAATACTGCCTGGGCAACATCCTCACAGTCCCTCTGGAACAGATGGCCTACTCGGAGCGCCAGGAGCAGTTTGGCAAAGGTAAGGAAGGGACGCTCCCCGAGTACTGCCGGCAGTGTGAGTATGAGTTTGCCTGCTTCGGCGAATGCCCCAAGAACCGCTTTATCAAAACCTCCGGCGGCGAACCGGGCTTGAACTACCTGTGCCGGGGGTGGAAGCGGTTCTTTGCCCATATCGATCCCCATATCCAAAGGATAGTCCGCAGCCTGGGAGCTTCGGTGCTGAAGCAAGCCCACTCGCTGCCCGCCGAGAATTGGCTCCCGGAGAAACCGCGATGAAGTGGGAACTGGTTGACCAGGAAGACGGTTACCGGCAAGTTCACGTCGAGGTCCCTTGGGAAGAGCTCGCCTCGGACTACGAGGATATCCTCGAGAACTATGCGCGCCTGAAGGTACCTGGATTCCGGCCGGGCAAAGTCCCCCGGCCGGTAGTGGAGAGTCGCTTTCGCCGAGAGATTGGGGAGCAGATGTGCCTGAGTTGCTCCCAGCGGCTGGGTCGCCTGGCCTTGCAGGAGGCCGAGGTTGAGGCTGCAGGTCCTGTGGAAGTATCGGAAGTCGAGTGGGAAAAGGGCCAACCCCTGCGGTTGGTTGCCCGCTTTTTTCCCTTACCGGAGTTTGAACTCCCGGATTATCAAACCTTGCAACCCAAAGAGATGCCGGTGCCAGATCCGCAGGGCGAGCTGTCGCTCTGGCTGCTTGAGCTGGTAAGGTTCCCTGTCCCGGATGAACTGGTACGGAGTGAACTGGCCTGCGAGGGTCTGTCCGAATGCCAACCGGAAAGCGCCGCCTGGCTGGACGCAGCCCAGAGGCTCCGGCTCATGTTGATCCTGAAACGCATCGCCCTAAAAGAAGGTATCGAAGTGGAGGAGTCGGACGTGCAGCGACGTATTGAGGAGAAGGCCACGGAGTTCGGGACTACGCCCGATATCCTGCGAGCCGACTTGGACAAAGGTGACGGCAAGGCGCGACTCAAGGATTTATTGGTAGCCGAGAGTGTATTGGCATATCTGTTGGAAAACCTGCAAGACTAACGAGCTTCAACCTGAGAGGAATAACACATGGAACCAAGGGTACACAGCAAGGCTAAAAAGTGGGCCGCAGTGGGCAGCGTCCTGGCAGCGGCTACCATCTTGTGCGCCTCCCCGGGACCGGGCAAGGCCGCCGAAGCCCCGAAGGCCCCCAAAAAGCCTAACATCGTGGTTATCATGACCGATGACGTGGGCTGGGGCGACCTGGGATGCTACGGCGGCGGGGAAACCCGGGGCGTCCCGACCCCGAACCTGGATCGCATGGCCGCGGAAGGCATGCGCTTCTCCAACTATTACGGCCAGGCGAGCTGTACCGCCGGGCGGGCTTCTTTCATCACCGGCCGCATCCCCATTCGGACAGGCTTGTCCGTGGTGCTGGCCCCCGGTGACCTGAACGGGCTCCGGGCGGAAGACCCCACCATCGCCGAGGCCCTGAAAAAACTGGGTTATCAGACGGTGCAATACGGCAAGTGGCACCTGGGCGACCGGCCGGATACCTTCCCCACCGCTCACGGCTTCGACGAGATGTATCACATGCTGCCCTACTACGCCGGGGTCTACGCCTACGACTACCTGGCTAAACAACCTGATTTTCCCATCCATAATAAAAAATTCATGGAGCTATGGGAAAAAATGAATCTCAGCGAATGGTCCGGCAAGGCCGGGCAAGCCCCCCAGGTAACCAAGAAGAAATTCGGTTGGGACGACCTGGCGACCATTGACGATATTATGCGGGCCGACGCGATTCAGTATATCAAGGCCCATGCCAAGGATGAAAAACCCTTTTTTATGTACCTCTGCTTCATGAAGGTGCACAACCCCAACAACCCCTCGGTGCGTTTTAAAGGGAAGTCCCCGGGCACCGGCAGTTACCTGGATTCCCTGATGGAGTTGGACGACAATACCGGACAGGTGCTGCAGGCGATTCGCGAGGCGGGCATCTCCGAGAATACCCTGGTGGTCTGGACCACGGACAACGGCGCCTGGATCGACGCCTGGCCCGACGCGGGCTACACGCCGTTCCGCGGCATGAAGGGGACCGCCTTCGAAGGCGGCTTCCGGGTTCCGGCCATCGCCTGGTGGCCCGGCCACATCAAGCCGGGTACTGTGGCCAACGACATGATGTCCCACCTGGACTGGTGGCCCACGTTCGTCAAGCTGGCCGGCGGCACCCCGCCGCCCCATATCTGGAAGGACAACAAAGGGAAGGCCATCGTCTTCGACGGTATCGAGAACAGCGACTACGTCTTGGGCCAGGGGCCGTCGAAGCGGGACCACTTCTTTTATATCAACGACCTGTCCTTCGGCGCTCTGCGGGTAACGAACTTCAAGGCCCTATGGACCGCCAAGGATACCTGGCTGGGGCCCGATCTCAACCTGGATTTCCCGGCGATTTACAATCTCTATTGGGATCCCGGGGAGCAGTATGACGTGATGTTTAGAGGCGCGGCTCCCACCCGGGGCGACCTGAGGACCTCCCCCGGCCGCTATTCGGGAGAGGACCACGGTTGGGCGGTGTCGCTTTTCCAGCCCTACATTAACCAGTTCTTCGGCGAGCTGGCCATGTATCCCAATCGCCCCACCATCCCCTCGGCCGGGTCGGGTTATCAATTAATACGTGAGGTAAACAATCCGGAGGGCTTGCAACGCTTGTTGAAAACCCTGGAGCCTGTGATCCAAAAATCGACCCCAAAATAAAGGGAGTATCGCAATAGACAAAATTGCGGGCGCTCCTTTCCGGGGCGCTCGCCAATCCCAGGAAAATCGAGGGCGATGATCCATGAAACCCAATAATCTTCTGGGGAAGATTGCCGGCCTTTTGTTCATCTGGACCTGGGCGGCCTTAGCCCTGAACGTGGGGCCGGCTTGCAGCGCTGATCCGCTACCTTCCTGGAACACCGGGCCGGCCAAGCACGCCATCGTGAGCTTTGTCCAGAAAGTTACGGAAAAGTCCAGCTCGGCCTATGTGCCGCCGGAGGAGCGCCTCGCCACTTTCGATCAGGACGGCACCCTCTGGGTGGAACATCCCCTCTATGCCCAGGCCATGTTCGCCCTGGACCGGATTCGTGAACTCGCCCCCGGGCACCCCGAATGGAAGACCAAGCAGCCGTTCAAAGCGGTCTTGAAGAATGACCGGAAGGCCATGGCCAAGTTCACCGAGGGGGACTGGGCAAAAATCCTGGGCGTCACCCACGCCGGCATGACCACCGAGGCCTTTCTGAAGATCGTCGGAGACTGGCTGGCTCAGGCGCAGCACCCCCGCTTCCAGCGGCCCTACACCGAGCTCGTCTACCAGCCCATGCTCGAAGCCATGCAATATCTCAGGAATAATGGCTTTAAGACCTATATCGTCACCGGCGGCGGCCAGGAGTTTGTCCGGGTTTACGGTGAGCGGGTTTATGGGGTACCGCCGGAGCAAGTATTGGGCACGAGCGTGGCCACCAAGTACGAATACCACAACGGCCAGCCCGTGCTCATGCGGCTCCCCAAGATATTTTTTGTCGACGACCAGGCCGGCAAGGTCATCGGTATCAACCTTTTCATCGGCAAGCGTCCGCAGGCAGCCTTCGGCAATTCCACCGGCGACCGGCAGATGCTGGAATACACCGGGGCAGGTGACGGGGCGCGGCTGATGATGATAGTGCTGCATGACGATGGCAAAAGGGAGTATGCCTACGGTCCCGCGCAAGGGCTGCCGGTCACCAAAATCGGTACCTTCACCCAGGCGCTCTACGATCAGGCCAAAAAGCAGGGCTGGGTGGTAATCTCCATGAAGAACGACTGGAACAAAATCTTCGCTTGGGAGTAAGAGACCATTGCCAGGCCGGGAAAGATGCGGTGACCACCCAAGACAATTTTTGGTATTCTCTGGCCGGCCTGATCTTGCTGCCAACCGCGGTCAATCCCAACCTGAACGTCGCCCGGCGTCGAGAGGTTGAATTGACCGACACGGAAAGGAAAAGAAATGCATCATAGGAGGCGAACCATGAACCCTGCCTGCCGGGTCACCCTTATCGGCGCAATACTTACCGGCGCACTGGCAATGTGCGGACTTACAAAGCCGGCCCTCGCTCAAGAGCCCCGCTTTGATAGATTGGCCAACCTGCCGTTCACCGCAGGCCGACCTACCAAGGTGACCACGCAAACCTTACGGGACGAATTGCTTTTCCAGCGGGCGGCGCAGACCTACCTCTGGGCCTTACCCTTGATCAACACGCTCGGCATGAAGAGCGGCTCGGAAAAGATCTTCGGCGCCGGCTATAACGTGCTGCCTATTTGGAAAAAGCGAATCGATGCCAAGACCTTGGTGACCACCCCTAACTCGGATGTCATCTACGCCATGAGCTACGTTGACCTGGGCAAGGACGGCCCGTTGGTGTTCGAAGCCCCGCCGCAACTGCAGGGCATCCTGCTCGATTTCTGGCAGCATCCCATCCCGGTGGATGGCGGCAAGTTCGCTGGTGACGTAGGTCTGGCCGGACCCGACGCCGGCCAAGGCGGCAAATTTCTGCTGCTCCCGCCGGACTATAAGGGCGAAGTGCCGGAAGGATACTACGTTTACCGGTCAGGGACCAACAACGTCTTCATCTTCCTGCGCGGGTTCTATCAGGACCCCAAGAACCTGACGCCCGCCGTGGCGCTGCTGGAACAGTCGAAAATCTATCCGCTGCATGGCAAGGATACGGCTAAGCCGATGGTTTTTCCCGATGCCTCCGGCGTCCCGGCGAACCTGCTGCCCGGCAGCGACGGCAGCGTTTTTACCCAACTCAAGCAGCTCGTGGACCGCGAGGGCGCCAACCTCGCCGATGCCGATTGGCTCGGCATGCTGGCGGCCATCGGCATCGTCAAGGGCCAGCCGTTCAATCCGGATGCCCACACCCGCGACATCCTCGATCGCGCCGCCAGGACCGCTTACAAAATGAGCCGCGTTATTGGCTTCCAAGAGACCGTCAGTGGCCGCTCGTTCCAGGTTTATCCGGATCGCCGCTGGCTCAATCCCATGGCTGATACAACGCCCGGCAAATCGGGTGGGGCGCTCGACCTCTCCGACAAGAGAATTCCCGAAGGGTATCGGGACCTCGACGCCCGCATCTGGTACTTCACCAATTACTATTCAACCAGCCCCGGAATGATTTCCCAGATCCCTGGCAAGGGCGCCAAATACATGATCGCCTTCAGCGACAGCCGGGGCACGCCCTTGTCCGGCGACAGCAACTACCGCCTGAACCTGCCACCGAACATTCCCGCTGTAAACTTCTGGTCCGTGACCCTCTACGATGCCGCGAACGGTTCCGGTCTCGCCAATGGCCAGCCGTTCCCGTCGCTGGGTTCGCGTGACCATCCGGTGCAGAATGCCGACGGCAGCATGGATCTCTACCTCGGGCCGAAAGCGCCCCAGGGAAAAGAAGGCAACTGGCTCGCCACCGTTCCCGGCAAGGCGTATTTCGCCGTCCTCAGACTCTATGGTCCGACCGAAGCCGCCCTCGACAAGAGCTGGAAGCCTGGCGACATCGAGAAGGTCAAGTGACCAAGACGACCAGTTAACAACCGGTTGCAGCGGACGGCGCTTACGCTCCATCGCTGCAACCGAAGCATTACAGATTGCTGCTATGCTCAGAAACTTATCACTCTGCCAAAAATGTTCCATATCCATTCCATACCTACATTTTCGCCATCCACTGATAAATCCAATTCATGCCAAGAAATAGCGTCACCAACCAGTGAGCGCAAAGGTAATGTCTCAAAACATGCCCACTGTGTGCGGGGATAGGGGCGGGCTGATGTAACCCGCTCCTCATATGGGTTAACCTGCTACTTATTGCTGGGCTTTTCTTTTTTATCGCCCTTCTGTTTGTCTTTCTTAGGCTTTTGGGCTTCCCTCTTATCTTTATCCTTTTTGCCTTTGTCTCCCACAGCTTTCTCCTCCGATTTTTCGACTTTTCAATTGTTTTAAGGAGCAGCTCATTGAACAGTTACTTAAGCCGTCGTCTTCCTTCGTCCCGTTTTACTTCTTTCCAAATCCCCGATCTTTGGCCATTTTGCTACGCTGCTCGGAATAGTCCTTGCACACAAGCGGGAATTTCTTGGGGTCTAGGCTATAGCGCTGGTAATATTCTTTTGGGACCAACCCATGAGACTTGAGCAGGTGTCTTTTCAAAGTCTTCAGCTTTTTGCCGCATTCCAGGCAGACCACATATTTGGCTTTGACGATATCTTTCAAGGGGATTGAAGGTTTTACAACGCCAGCTTCTTCAGCTTTTTTAGAAACCGGCTCCTCTAAAATTCCACCGCCATACAGAGAAGCCAAGACATTGTAGACTTCTTTGATTTCTTGCACCAATTGCTCAGGGGTCAGTTCGGTTAAGGAAACATGGGAAACCACAATCTCTGTGGTTAGTTTCAGAACTTCGCTGGACATGGAGTTATCTCCTTTTGGTTCATTGATTATAGGGTAAATCAAGTCAGAATGGGTTGAGACGGTACCTGGTGCCGTTTACCCCTCTCGGCTTTCCATAAACTCCATATAATCGGGGTCTCCAACAGGTAATCCTTCCTCATTTTCAACTGCTTTGGCCTCAGGTGATTCTTTCATTTTGACTTTTCGAGGTTTTCGCTGAAGTTTGGCTGAAGGTTTGGTTTCCGGAACTTCAACTTTATCCTCTTTATCCAATGATACCAAAACATCATGGACTGCTTTAATTGTCGCCACCAATTCTTTGGGGGCATGGGATATGACGATCTGCGCCGTTAAATTGAGAATTTCGCTGGGCATGGTACATACTCCTTGAGTATTCATTGATAAACCAAGAGGCCTTGTTTGGTAGCTACCTTTCAAGTCCTTGCTGGTCATGCTTCAAACTCGGGAATCCAGCAATAGTGTCACGAACCCTTTATAATAATAATAAAGGCTTGGTGACACCATGATCTCAAGGATAGTTGCGCTGGAAGCCTTTATAGTTTCCCATTAATACTACAGTTCTTCCTACTTTTCAATGACAGACCGGGAATCTCTGGTATTGACTGTCACGCTACCAGAGGCTCAGTTAGCCTTTGTGAAGGTTCCTGAGGTGGAAGGTGTCGAAATTGGCCTTCATACCGTGTGACATAGATAAGTATAAATATAAGAACGGGAATTCTAAAAACAAGCATGTGAAATTTTGATAGAAATGGCCAGACCAAATATGCTGACTTCAAAAGCCGACCAGACCCTTTCTAAGACCGGGTTTGGCAGCAACTTCCTGTTTCAGCCAGGAGAGGAGTTGTTCGGCATTAGGTTTTTTCTCATGCATTAGAGATTTGCGCTTCATGACGGCGAAATCCCCGGGCGTTAAATGATGCAGGCGGGCCAGTCTTGCCTGCAACTGCCCGACTTCGAAAGGGGTAGAAGAGCGTTCAAATCCTTCGCCATGGCCTTGAACAATAGCCATGCCTGCCCCGGTTTCAGGTAATCAAACTTCACTTTGAAATCAAACCGCCGGAACACCGCCAAGTCCAGGGTCTATTTGAGATTGGTGGCGCCGAAAAAGGTCCCGCCAAACCGTTCAAGCTCCCCCAAAAACTCATTAACCAGGGTCACTTCCCACGAGTGGTGGGCCTGCTCACGGTCCTGAAAGAACCCGTCGACCTCATCGACAAAGAGAATCGCGGCTTGGTTTTCAGCCTTCGCGAACATGCCGGCAATTTCCCTTTCGGTTTGGCCGACATACGGCCGAAGCAGGTCCGAAGCGGTTCTGAGCAGCACCGGTTTCCCTAATACTTGCCCCAAGTACTGGACAAAAGCCGTCTTACCGCTCCCCGGCGCCCCATAAAGGAAGAGTCGTACCGCGGGAGAACGCCGGCAGCAGGTGACCAACCCCTGCAAGTCTTGGTCAGCGTTGACATGGGCGAGGCTGTAGGAAGAGTCCAACGGTTGGCCAAACCCTTTCCCCTGCCTCAAGTTCAGCGCTTTGTGGGCGTTGTCAATGACGGTTTTGAGGATTTTGCCGGTGTCTTCCGGGTTCCTGGGCTGGCAATACTGGGCTACTTTAGCGGCTTTGTCAATGTGGGCGGGGGCGAGGTGAACGTTTGCGGCCAGAGTCCGAAGGCGGCCTGTATCAACCTTCAAGCCGCCCAGCCTGGTTGCGAGCATTTTCTCTCGGGCCCGGAGAGGCGGCACCGGGACTTCGATGATTAAGTCGAACCGGCGGACATGGGCCTGGTCAATCCCGTCCAGTCTGTTACAAATCCAAATTGCCGGGACCGGATTGGTTTCCAAGAGGCGGTTGGTCCAACCCTTCCGGGAGTTGTCATGGGGGATGTCCCGAAATAGTGAGAAATCGGGCCAGGGAAAGACGTCATCAATTTCGTCAAACAGCAAAAGACAGCCGGGGGCATGAGCCAGCACTCGTTGGCTGAGGAGGTAACCCCGCAACCGCTGGGTTCCTGGTAAAGCCTCGCCGTCGTCGTCTGCGGTGCTCACTTCAAACAGGCGGGCCTTGACATGCTGGGCGAGGGTCCTGGCCAATTCGGTCTTGCCGGTACCAGGGGAGCCATACAGCAAAACGTTGGTCCCCGGTTCCCGCCGTTTCAAGGCCTGGCGGACATATCGGACCAAAAGGCTGAGATTGGGATAGTGGGCAAAATCCTTCATTGACAGGCTTGGCGCGGGAGACTTGGTAAAATATGTCGACAGTATCCCCTCAACCCCACCTTCCGGCTTCCCTAAGGCTTGGTAGAGGCCTTCCAACGGCTCCAGATCAAAAGAGGCGTGGGTGCCTTTAAACACTTGGAGAATGCCAGCAGTGGCGAGGGTGCCGTCTTTGCGCACCACCTTTCGAAGCTCTGCCTCGGGGCACCTTCAGAATGCGGGCCAAGTGGTCAAAAAATGCTTGGATTCCGCAATACGAAAGTTCGTGGAGGGGTTGCCGCAGACCGGGCTCCTCCCGGAAAAGCATGGCAAACAAAAGGACGTCCAGTTCGGCTTCATTCAGCTTCAGCAAATCTCCCAGCCGCGCCAGGTTTTTAAAAAACACCCCATTCCGGGTCAGACTGACCGCCTCCATGCCTTTTTCTATGATGTTGCGGGAGTTGGCCGCCAGGAGCTTTACCGTCGCCGGCGTCTCCTTAGCTTTGACATAATCCAGTAGCTCCTCCAAGTCTTCTTTGTCCCAAAAGACCAACCCGTCATCCACCTTAAAATCTTTGAACCCTTCCGGGGTGAGAATGCCCCTGAGAGCCCATACTGCCGCCAAACACTTGAGTTCACGTTCGCTGTCCATAGGCCTTCCTTGTTGTTCCTGGGTCACTCGGTTCAAAATAGGCCCATTTTCACATAGTGCTGCTCATCCCGGGGAAAAGGATCGTTCTCGGTCCAGCCTTCTTCCTTTAGGTCGGAAATGATGTGGTGCCGGGCCACTTCGCCAGCTATGTCACCAAACAGGGCCTTGGCTTCCCCCATGCCAGCCTTATGGTGCCGGACCCGGCGGTGACGCATCCCATAAGGCGGCTTTCCGGCAAATTCGTCTAGCCACCGGTGGACTGCCTCGAACGCCTGTCCAAACCGCAGGATGGACTCCTGGCAGTGGGCTTCAAACGTTGACATGGGCGTTTTCCTCTTCTTCGCGTGGGTCACGGAAATAAGTATGGGTCCGCAGGTTGATTGGCTGGCTTTTGGGGCGGGAACTTGCCGCACAAGTGCTGCAGGTGGAGGACGCATGCCGGGTTCGGCTTGCCAGGCTTGCACTTGTTGCCATTGCATATGTTTTCGGCGTCTTTGGCGCAATAGGCCCATATGTGGTACTGGACGAATCGGGGGAAGTGGGCTGGAAGGTTGGGGTTAAACTCCCGGCAGTCAATGCGGCTGGCCAAGTCATGTATCACCCCCAAACACCCCTTTTCCGTGTGGCACCGGGGTCCATAGGCATGGTCGAGTTGGTAACAGTCCAAAATACCGGTCCGGTGAAGGAAGTTGTGCACCAGACTGTCGACGGCAATCATGTGCAGCCCCACCTGGCGATAGTCCCAGCCAGGGTAGCGAGACAAAAACAGGCTGGACAGGGCCATGTGAGCCAGCTTCGGGCCGACGTTGGCAATTGTAGTGACTTTCTTGATGAAGCTTTGGAGGAGCTCATTGATGACCCCAGCAGCCAGTTGGTCTTGCCCAAAATGCTCCGTCACATACGTGAAAAGTCCCCTCCAGTCACATCCCGCAAGAATGAATACAGAGAGAAGGCCATGTGGTTCAGCGACCCCCGTTTCATGTCGAAAGTTGGGAGTGGGCAGGTACTCAGGAAGGCGGGTTCATCGCACTTTTTTGTGGTCTTTTGGTACCCGCACCCCTTGAACGCTTCAAAAGTGGCTAATTTCAGACACTGAGCGGCTTTGAGGGCTCGCTTAACCCGGTTAAAGGTCGGTTTGACCCGCTGCTTAGCGTAGTAGCCTAAGTTAGACTGGTCCCCACCCCCGGTAAACAAAAACGATCCCAGCAAGTATTGATAAAGCTTGATAGACTTGTGGTGAGGCTTACCACTGATCATTTGACCAAGAATAGCTTGTATTTCGGGTGTATCTTCAACAAAGACTTCATCAAATAGCCTTTGGTGAGCTAAAATGATTTATTTTACTATCTAAACACTGCGCTTTGAGGCCTGGTTGTGCTGTGTAATAGTCGTAAGTGTAGCACAAACAGCTTGTGAAGTCAAATAAGATTGATTGCGTAACTGTCTTGACCGACCAACTATGGCATTTAATTGCGCTAATATGACAGTAACTACTATTAGCCTGAGTGATGGTAAAATGATATCCTGATCTTACTCTTGGGAGATAACTCTGAAGAAAATGGCTGGGAGAATGACGCTTGAGATAGATTTTTAGCAGCCTTATGGGCTTGTTGACTGCGGAGGGGGATAAAAATTATGGGGCTTGTACTTGCCGCAACGCGATAGAGTCTGAAAATAGGCCTTACAGCGGACGCATTTCTATATGCTGATCATAGATGGAAATTTCTCTTCCAGGTGATAATTGTCGCCAATGGCAAGATATGGAGCGGTCCCACTTAAGCGGGGAACCACGAATAGGAGACTAGCTTGGATTCTGAGCGGATATATCACACTACCCTATCAATCTTGACTTTGCACATAGGAGATAGCTTGACCTCTGGTCGACCACCGATCTTTCCTGTTCGCCGCGCCCCTTCCACGTAAGCAATTTTCTTACAGCAGAATCAGAAACTGTCCGATATTCAGAAGCTCTTTTCATAGATATTGTTATATCATCCAACCGCGAAAAAATTTTAAAAGGTCCTTTTCATCTCCCGCAAGGACCGTTGATCTGGATTAGAATTTTTTGTATAATTCTCATAAACTTATTTTTAATATGCCCCCGCTTCTGCAAACCTGCTATCCACTCCTCCTGCTGTCAAGTTTGAGGGCCATCACCTAAAAGGCGAATAATGAATTCAAGAGTTAGCAAACTGGACCCGAGCACGAATAAATTAGCCCAAAAAACCCAAGAAATTGATGAATTAGAATCAGCGGCCAGAGGCGAGAGACTGATGAATGCCTGGCGAGATTTATCGGCCCAATATGCGGCGATTATCGAAGCGTTCGACGGGCTGGTCTACATCTGCTCCCAAGACTATGAAATCGAGTTTATGAACCGGCGTTTCATCGACCGTACGGGCAACTATGCCATTGGACAAAAATGTTACAAAGCCCTCCACGATCGAGAGGAAATCTGCCCTTGGTGCGTTAATGATCGGGTTTTCCAGGGGGAAACTGTTCGATGGGAAATGCTTAGCCCCAAAGATAACCGTTGGTATTATATAGTCAATTCCCCTATCAGACACAGTGATGGCAGTATATCTAAGATGGGCATGATCCAAGACATTACCGAGCGCAAGGAGATGGAAGAGGCCTTGCGTCATGCCGAAGAGGATTATCGCAGTATTTTCGAAAACGCCGTGGAAGGCATCTTCCGGAGTAGCCCTGATGGACGCCTGATTTGCGTTAATCCTGCCTTTGCAAAAATTTTCGGGTACAACTCTCCGGTAGAAGTGCTGACTAGCATCACAGATATCGACCACCAAATTTATGTGGATCCTGGCCGGCGCGCCAGATTCAAAAGGTTGATGGAGGAATTTGGGAAAGTTCCGGGGTTCGAGCATCAGGCTTATCGGAAAGACAAAAGCCTAATCTGGATTTCCATCAAAGCTCGCACCGTGAAAGACGAGCAGGGGGCCATTCTTTATTATGAAGGATTTATAGAAGACATTACGGCTCGCAAGGAGGCAGAGGAGTCTCTCAATCAGGCGCACGACGACCTGGAACGCAAGGTGGCGGACCGAACCACGGAATTGGCCCAAGTAAATGAGGAACTGCGGTCACGATTAGAGCAGCTGGAGCGGGCCGAAGGAGCTTTGCAGTCCGAGCGGCAGAGGTTATATTCCCTGCTTGATGGCCTGCCGGTAGGGGTCCATCTGGTGGCTCCGGATTATACCATCCGTTTTGGCAACCGCACCTTCTGGGAGGATTTCGGGGGAAAAATTGAGGGCCATTGTTACCAGTTGATTTATGGCAGAGAAAATCCCTGTGAGGATTGCCATGCTGCCCGGGTTTTTGAAACCAAAATTCCCCAAAGGTTTGAGGATACCCTGCCCAATGGCAAGATCCTGCAGGTGAACAGCTATCCCTTCGCTGACATTGATGGTTCTCCCTTGGTCTTGATATTGGGGATCGATATCACCGAGCAGAAACGCGCCGAAGAAAAGCTGCAGGATAGCGAGGGCAGGTTCCGACAGTTGATTGAGCAGGCCGCTGATGGTTTTTTCCTGCATGATCAGGGGAGGATCATCGAGGTTAACCAACGGGCTTGCGATAGCCTCGGCTATACTCGTGAAGAACTTCTGAGCCTGTCGGTGTTAGATCTCGAAGTGGAAAACCCTTCCGAAGACTTGATCCGGAACTGGCAGCAGGAAGTCGGGCCGCTGACGATCTTCGGGGCTCACCGGCGTAAAGACGGTTCAACTTTCCCGGTGGAAGTGCGGGCCGACAATTTTTACTATGGGGGGCGCCGCCTCAGGCTGGCCCTGGTGCGGGACATCACCGAGCGGCGCCAGGCCGAGGGGGCCCTAAAAAAGAGTGAAGAGAAATACCGGCTGCTGGTTAATCAAATCCCGGCGGTGGTTTATCAAGGTTATGCTGATTGCAGCATCGATCTCTTTGACCGGAAAGTGGAAGCACTCACCGGTTACCTTAAAGAAGAGTTCGATTCTCGGAAACTCAAATGGGGTGGTCTGATCCTACCGGAAGACCGTGCTGAGGCCCGAAGATTTTTTATCGAGGCCCTCAAGGGCGACAAGTCTTATGTGCGGGAGTACCGCATCAGGCGGAAAGACGAAGAGATCCGCTGGATTCAAGACAGGGGACAGATTTACTGCGATGACACCGGCAAGGTAGATTATGTCAAAGGTGTATTTTTCGATATCACTGAACATAAACGGGCCGAGAAAAAACTGCGGGAATCCGAGCAGAACATGCGCTACCTGGCCAGCCAACTCCTCACCGCCCAGGAACGGGAGCGCCAGAGGATCTCCCGGGACTTGCACGACGACCTGGGTCAATCCTTGATGGTTTTGAAAATGCATTTGCGGGCGATTGAAAGAGCGATGCCTGCGAACTTGACGGAACAGAAACAGGAACTGGTTTTACAAACCAGCTTTATAGACGAGATCGTCAATAATGTGCGGCGGTTCTCCCGGGATTTGAGGCCAGACGTCTTGGACGATCTGGGTCTGATTTTCGCCCTGAAACGCTTGCTTGAGGAGTTCGGGGCCCTCCATAACATTGAGTTTTCTCTGGACTTGGATGACCTCGGAAATCTGTTATCCTCACAGGCCCAGATTATCATCTATCGGATATTTCAGGAATCTCTCACCAACATCGGCAAGTACGCCCAGGCAAGCCGGGTTGCGGTAAGCTTGAAAAACGAGAACGATAAAGTCTCTTTTTCTGTGGAAGATAACGGTAAGGGATTTGACCTGGAGCAAGTCAGGGCCTTGGACGTTGCCAAACGGGGATTGGGCCTGACGGCTATGGAGGAACGGGTGCGAATGTTGGGGGGGACCTTGAAAATTTGTAGCCAAAAAGGAATCGGCACCAGGATTTCTTTTAATATTCCCATTACTCTATTAAGTTCATCATAAAGTGAAAATTAGCAAGTATCTGCTCTCTATACGCCGCTTGAATTGAAAAGATCGGCATTCCATATGGTTATCATATATGCATTTAAGAACGGACCAATATTGTAAATTTTACCTTCAAAAGGGACGGGAGCGGTACCGACCTAACAGGATGATGAAAAACTCTTTTTTAAGAGCCCCAAAAAAATCGCTGTCTATAAGGATAGTTAGGTGCTATAGTTAATGATAACAATATGTTATCTGGGAGGCAGCGGTTATGCGCGGTGACGATGTGCAGCAGCAAGCCATGTTCAGCTATCTTTCCCCCGAAGGTCGAGTGCCCCAGGATCATCCCCTCCGGCCCATCCGGAACATGGTGAATCAAGCCTTGGCCGAACTGTCCGGGGAGTTCCAGACTATGTATTCCCGGGAGGGTCGCCCTTCCATCGCCCCGGAAAAGCTGCTACGCGCCTTGTTGCTCCAGGTCCTTTATACCATCCGCAGCGAACGACTTTTGATGGAGCAGTTGGATTACAATCTCCTGTTTCGCTGGTTCGTGGGCCTGTCCATGGATGACAAGGTCTGGGATCATTCCGTCTTCTCCAAGAATCGGGACCGCTTTCTCCGTTCGGACTTGGCCGCGGCCTTTTTCGGGCGCATCAAAGAGCAGGCCGCGATAGCCGGATTGCTGTCGGACGAGCATTTCACCGTGTATGGCACCCTGATTGAGGCCTGGGCTTCACTGAAGAGTTTCCGGCCTAAGGACACCCCGCCTCCCGATGCCGGCTCCGGCCGCAACCCGGAAGTGGATTTTCATGGTGAACGCCGCTTGAACCAAACGCATGCCTCCGCCACTGATCCGGAAGCGCGGCTTTTCCGCAAGGGCAAAGGCAAGGAGGCCAAGCTCTGCTTCATGGGGCATGTATTGATGGAGAACCGCCACGGCCTGATCATCGCTCCCCGTCTCACGGCGGCTACCGGCACCGCCGAACGGGACACGGCAGAGCGCTTGGTCGGCGACCTGTGCGGCAGACATCGCATTACCGTGGGCGGTGATAAAGCTTATGATACTCGGGAGTTTGTCCAAGCTCTGCGTACCCTTAATGCCGTGCCGCATGTGGCCCAAAATTGCACGGGCAGGAAGTCTGCCATTGACGCCCGGACCACTCACCATCCGGGTTATGCCATCAGTCAAAGGCTGCGGAAACGGGTGGAGGAAATCTTTGGCTGGATCAAGAGCGTCGGCAACCTCAGGAAAACCCGGCACCGAGGCATCGAACGGGTGGGCTGGATGTTCACCCTCACCGCCGCCGCTTACAACCTGGTGCGAATACGCAACCTGGCGGCAGCGGTTGCTCCTTGAACCGAAAAGGACCCCGGGAAGGCGATAATACTCCCGGCAACCCGTAACCGAAGGAGTAAGCGACCCAGATTTATCAACAAAGTTGCCCATCATAAGGGTACCGAAGGCCTCCTGAAGCAGGAGATACAGCTTAATTACGTTGGTTTTTCATCAGCCTGCTAGTCCTCTGTCCGAATAGATTTCTCCGTGATCGGATTCCTCCTCCTCCCATTCATCCACCCTCTCATGCATGTCGTTGAACTCCCACCCCGCTCGATGACGTTCCTTAAAAATTTCCCGCACGAACTTCTTGGGGCTATCCGCAATTCGTGCAACAACGACCAAGTTTAGGTCATTGGTTTCTTGACCTGGCTGAATCATGAGGGATACGTAGTGATAATAAACAAAATAGTCCCCTTTAGGTCTCTTAATTGGCCATTCGACCCACATGGTACTTTCAACCGGCGGAAACAGAAGGACCTTCTGCCCCTGGCGCTCATAGGTCACCCCTATATTGAAGATAAATGCATCGTTCGCGTACCCCTTCAAACGGCACAAATTCATTTACTTGACTCCGAAAAAGGCAGGAAAAAGTCGATTAGAAGGAAAAAAAGGGGGTTACCTACCAGGCAAATCAACGGCACAACGGCATTGGCCCGGGAAGCGCCAGCATTCAAATCATGTAGGCGTTACGTGGAGCGGTTATTTTCTGAATAATGGGAAATTGTTAAAGGAGAAACCCTTGTTCGCATGGCGAGTGGCTAAGTCTGCAACCATTGCCGTGTGATATGGAAATTTCTGGCTTGTGTCGTTTGGTCAAGACGCCCGTAAAAATCCGGGTAGCCTGATAACCCATGAAACTCCGAAGTCACAAGAATGGTTCTTAAGTTAACTGACCAAAGAAACCTTAGAGCAAGTAACTTCAGCCTTTGATTGACATGAGCAGCGTGAAAAAAAGAGGTATTTGGTAAATGGTAAGTCAGCCAGCCGGAGATGTGGTTGTAACAACCACGAAACCCAATAGTGGCAAAATCACCAAGTTAACAGGAATGGTGGTTTGTGTAAAGAAGGCTGCTTTACAATGGCATTGCAAGCAATCTCAATCAGATAGCTGATTTAATATCATAATATATATACATTCTATATATATTATAGCTGTGGCAGGTAATTGTCATCATAAGCTTGCCTCCAATCATTATCAAATTTACGGAGCTCATAGAGAATATTTTTTTTCAATGAATCAAGCACTTCGTTATCTTCAAGGTACTGCATTGGGTTCTCAAATTGGGCGTCCCTTTTTGCTTTAAAAAACTCTTCCATGAGACACTCGATGTTGCCATCCTTATTTGTAGCGGTGTAGTTTTCCCAGTCTTTGGGAAATGGGCTGGAGGCTTTAAAATTCTTGAAATAAATTCTGGGGGAGCACAGCTGGTGAAATTTAGCGTCATTTACTAACGAGTGTAGGTCAGTGAGGTCTTTGCGGACCAAAAATGGCCTTCCAAAGGTGAACTCCAACCGCACCCGATTTACTTTTTTATGCAGCCACCCGCTACGTCCCTTTAGGCCCTTGTCGTCATTTCCACGTTCATAAATTTTCGCATGATTTATACCCATATCAACGTGATAAACGGTATTGTATTTCCTGGGCTCATTCCAGCCCAAGAATTCATCTCCGCGCATTAGGGTTTCATGGGCATAAGGGAAAAACATATAGCGCCTCAAGAGGTAGAAAAGGTGATTCAAGGATTCATGCGAATGACAGAAGAAGTCAATCGCATACTCCAAGGAACTGACTTTGAGTTCAGGAAAGCCAGGGAATTCATCATATAAGCCCATAAGGGCTACTTGGCTAGATTGGGATGTGTGGAACCGAAACTTGGGGAACCAAGCTTCTTTAGGGTTGAAATAAACCGTTAACACCCCTAATTCTCGCTGGAGAAAGCCGACTTGTCGATAGCCTGGTTCTCGTTTAAGGTACATGACACTTTGTTGCGGAGAGAGGACTCGGATCTTACCAAGACGCTCTTCAACTTCGCCAAAGCTGCATTGCTTTATGAATAATCTTGACCGATGAATGATTGGCCGGATTTCTCTGATCCCGTTTAGGGAGGTTCGGATGATGTTCCTTTGAAAAGTTTTCGGCGGCATGACATATGACATGATGGGTCTCCTTTATGAAGCATGTTATTTAGTTAAACGATAGCCAACGAACAGATAGTCTCATAGCAACGACCTATGTTGTCTTTAAAATCGATGTATACCTCTCCACCCAGAAAAGGCTGAGGACCAGATGAAGGCTTCGGCTTAAGTATTCGAGCGATGTCCCCCGAACCCCTTGTCAGACACTAAGGGGTACCGCTCCTATGGACATTACGGCTAAAACTTTCGAAGCGATGCACCCTGTGGCATTAGGACAGAAGATGTCGGCCCAATCCGGTGCAGTAAAGATTCTGTGGTCATCTGGACTGCGACCTGAGTGTATTAAGGTGGAAACGGAAATGAACCCCTTTTAGAGAGAGTTGGGTTGCATAATGCTGCCATTTGCCACACAAGACGCAGGATCAGAGCATGCTCGACCTGTCTCCACCAAGAGCACGGTAGGCCGAGCATGCGATCCATTCACGGCTTTTTAATCTTTGCGACACGTGTCGCAAACTTTTCATGGAGTTAAGATTCGTAAATTTCGTGAATTTGTTTCCGAAGCTTTTTTAGGTCTCGCTTAAACTGCATATCAGTCTCAGCATATTCCCTCAGAGTTTTCATTATTTTTTGCGAATGCAAACAATCCCGCATAGCTGAAACCCCTTCTTTAAAGATCTGAACACGATCGGTCGGACATGTTTTTTTGCTTGGAACGGAATTTGCCTGAGGCTTTACAGGGAAAGTCAGAGCTGGGTTTATAAGCACTGGCAGATATTGGGCGGCGTGAAGCTCGGGGGTTCTATCCTGTTCCCTTCTAAGGAGGAACTTCATGAGCGTATATTCAGTAAAGGGGAAGGGGTGGAGATACGGCTTCACCCAGAAGGGGACCAGGCACACGGAGGCCTGGTTCAAAACCAAAAAAGAAGCAAAGGAGGCAGAGGCAAGAAAGAGGCAGGAGTTGAAGAACCCGCAGCCTGTGCCACAAGTGGAGGATTCGATGGCGGAGCAAACTCCAACCGACATGGGATTCTTGGAGCTGCTTAACTTAAGATTGGATTATGTGCGGGCGTATAAATCACAAAAATATTATGTGGACCACATCTATACGGCTCGGAAGCTGGTTAAGGGGTGGCGGAAACTTAGGTGCGGTGAAATCACCCTTCAGATAGTCCAAGCTTATCTAATAAAGCGGGCCAGGGTGGCGGCCTTTACCGCCAACAAGGAGCTGCGGTATCTTCGAGCCCTATTCAACTTTGGGATCAAGCAGGGGTTGGTTAAGACCAACCCTACCCAGGGATTGGAATTTATGCCGGTGGATTAGAAGATAAAGTAGGTTCCCACCAAGGAAGATGTGGCCAAGGTATTGTTAGCAGCAAATCCAGATACTCAGGACTATCTGGTGGCCATCAAAGAGACCATGGCAAGAATGGGCGAAATCAACAGGCTGGTTTGGGATGATGTGGATTTCGAGCATAGAATTGTGGTGCTCTATACCCGGAAGAAAAAAGGTGGCCACTTGACCCCCAGGAAAATCCCCATGACCACTAGGCTCTACAGCTTGCTCGGTGTAAGGTATAAGAACCGTGATAAGACCAAGCCCTGGGTTTTTTGGGGGCGGCACTGGAGCAGCAAAGCCGGGAGGTTCGTGGAAGGTCCCTACCAACACCGCAAGGACCTCATGGCCACCCTATGTCAACGGGCGGGGGTGAGGCACTTCGGCTTCCACGCTTTGCGCCATTTCGGAGCCTCGATTTTGGAGCGGGCCAATGTACCCATCGGCTCCATCCAGCGGATTCTGGGCCATGAGAACCGGACCACCACCGAGATCTACTTGCACTCAATCGGTGAGGCCGAGCGGGAAGCGATGGAAATGTTCGAAATGGCTACCCAGGACGCTCTTCCGGAAGAAAGTCTCACACAGAGTCTCACACAGGAAAAAGCAAAGGTTAAACCGATTGGCCTAACCCCTTGATATCACTGGAGCCGGCAGGGGGGGTCGAACCCCCGGCCTGCTGATTACGAATCAGCTGCTCTACCACTGAGCTATGCCGGCACTCAACTCATGTGGCCTTGAGTATTACTGATTCTTCTTCCAAAATCAACGGCTACCAGGGGAGAATAGCGGGTTTTTTCGGAGGCGCCCGGCTAGCGTCCCACACACTTATAGAGCTCGGAAAGGGAAGGCTCGAATCCAGTGGTTGGCTAAGGCTCGATTTCTAACGGTAAATAAAACTGGTTCATCCGGAATAAGCGTCCTTTTTAACAAAAGAGTGGGCATGCGGTCTCCGAACCGGACTTGTTGGCGCCGGGTTATCTGGGCCAGGGTGCCCTACTCTGACCTACTCACCTAGCCACTCACCAAAGAAAAAGGAGGCCAAAAATATTGACCTCCAAACTCGCAACCGTTGGCGGAAGTGCATGGGAATCGAACCCACCTACCGCCTTATTCAGACGGTACACCGGATTTGAAGTCCGGGGGCCCCACCAGTGAACCTCGCACTTCCGTATTAATTATCAACTACTTACAATTTTAGGTTTCGTAATTTCTTTCGCCGGGAGCACTTTTTCGTCCGGGCCACTTTCCGGTCCCACTTCCAACCGGTGATATGCACTTTTGGCACCATGGACAACCACGCTATTGTATCGTTTATGATCCAGAGTTCTGACCTTGCCAACTGTTTCCAATATACCATAAGCCTGATCGCAAAGGAAGAAAACCCTCGGCTCCGAGATTTTGGTATCCTCCGCCTCCAGTCCCCGCTCCTGTTTGCCAGCGGGCCAGGCTCGGAAGTGCAACGGCCCCTGGCGGTGGTAGTGGTCGGCGGCCTGTTCACCGCCACGTCCTGACTCCGGTGGTTCTACCGGTGCTCTATCATTATTTCGCAGAGCCGCAAGGGAATAACTCAAGCCTCCTAACGGTTCTCCTTTGAATCTAATAATTTTTTCCTTTTAAGAAATACCATCCATCCTCCTAAGCCTAACCCCCAAAGCCCCACGATGACCTCAAGGTGCTTATATTGTATCCTACCAAAAGCTAAATAAGATAGAAGAATACCGAGCATGATCAAACTGTAATATTTGCATATTTTATCCATTACCTTTGAAACAGCAAAACCTATTGTCCCCACGATATAGGTAACTGAGAATACAATGATTAATATCATTAAATAGAATGAAGCAATATACAGCATATTCCGCATTCTGGTAATATTAAATAACGCCTTGAAGTTTCTAAAACGGATATTAGAAGCCGTATCAACCGGCAAATAGATGCCGTAATGAGGTGGCCACCATACCGGTTTTAAATGCACTAATTGCAGATAATATTTATTATTTATAAAACGGTCCATGCTTAAGTTGACCTTGGTTTTTAAGACTTGGTCTATCGACATTATCCGTATATCTTTTTGAGAAGCAACCCAAGATAACAGTTCAGAAAATTTATCATAACTCATCTTGTAATTAATATCTTCTTGTTCAGTAACCGTTTCTACGTCACTGAAGACGTATTGATGAAAGACCACACAGATAATCGGATCATAATCCACAATTTTACGAGCATATTCGATTGTATTTCTTAAATTATCTAAATTACAGGTAGCGGGTAATATCTTCAGAGAAGTGGAAGGAACTGTCTCGCCTTCCATGCCAGCAGAAAGACATTGGAAATTCAGCTTTTCCAGCACTTCTATGGTAATGGCGTCGTAAGCGTTATAAGGTGGGACAAAAGTGATCATTGGCTTGTCAAGAACCTTTTCCAGAAAAGCCTTGCCTTTCTTGAGCTTATCCATCTGGGTAGAATAATCGAGGGTCTGGAATTCCGTGTGCCATCCTTTGGTTTGCAGAGTTTGATGGGAATATCCGTGTTGGGTTGCGTCCATAGCACCTGCTTTAATGGCATCCCGTGCAATAGCGATTTTTTCAGGGGTGAGTGGAATTACATCTTGAGGCTCAAATCCAAGGTAATTCTTAGCTTTCACAAAAGGAATAATACTGAAAGTACAGCAGACGTTATGCTTCTTGAAATCAGCTATGATTCTTTTCTCCAGTTCAGTATCAGTGCGGCTGCAATAGTCATCATATCTGAAAACAACTGTAACGTAATGAGGTAAATTTTTAGCTTCAATGGTTTCAGGATATAAAGTCAAAATAACTATGATGGGCAATAATAATACAACGATATTCTTATAGACATTAGCCCAGAACCTGAGTGACGAATTGATTCCCGACCGTAACCCGTCAGCTCTTCGAGCAAATTCAAGCATTCTCATCAACTCCTTTGACGAGCCACACTATCATATTTAAATCAAAAATAATATTTTTTAGAGGAATGATGCTCTGATTGGAATAACTTTCACTTTTGAAGAATGAAAGAAACCCATGATAGAACTCCTGCCTGGACGCACAGGCGGATAACTTCCTTTCCCCTCAAAGCCACCGGAATCTCTTCCCTCCCAATGCCCCGCCCATATATTCAGACGCTTAATAAAATTTTGGCTCTCATTCATCTCGTTTTATCAGTTAAATAAATCAAAAATTAATCTCATTTTCAGCAAAACTTAACAATTCGCCTTTAAAATCTCTTTGATTAACTAAGTTATTCTTATAGTTTTATGGTTTGCTCTTAAGATCGCTTAAATCTCTTATGGACATAATCGGCCATCAAGAACATGGATAAATACTATGTTAAACAATTGTGGCAACAACTCTGCTTCGCAACGCCTGATTGAATACGGCAATCATTTAAATTACATGCCGCCAATTATGAGAAGGTTAATTAAGAAGACATTGGGTTTGGATGGAATAGATAAAACTTATGAAAATATCGGCTATTGCAAGGATGGCTCGATTTTTCTTAACAATTTATTGGACATACTCAACATAACTTTTCATATCAATAATCAGGCTATTTCTCTCATTCCATCACAAGGGCCGGTGATTGTCGTGGCTAACCACCCTTTTGGCGGGATCGAGGGAGTAATACTGGCGGCGATGCTAAAATCAGTCCGTAATGATGTAAAGCTCATGGCCAATTTTTTACTACAAAGGATTCCTGAGTTGAGGGATATCTTTATTTACGTAGATCCTTATGAGCGCCGCGACTCCGTTAAAAACAATATCAAACCCTTAAAGGATGCCCTGGCATGGCTGCATGACGGCGGGATGTTGGGAATTTTCCCCGCGGGCGCGGTTTCGCATGTGCAGTGGCGCGAGCGCGCCATTGCCGATCCGCCTTGGAACCATAACTGTGCCAGATTGATTAGGAAAACCGGCGCTACGGTGGTGCCGGTCTTTTTTCATGGCGTTAACGGACCCTGGTTTCAAATTTTAGGACTGGTGCATCCTTGCTTCCGCACTATGTTATTGCCCCATGAATTTATGAACAAAAAGGGGAGAGCTGTGCAATTGACCATTGGTAATGCCATTCCCTTTGAAAAACTCCGGTCTTTTGACTCGGATGCGGAGATGATGACCTATTTACGCCTGCGGACCTATATCCTGAAAGCGCGACGTGATCAAGGCCGGAATTCCGACCGCAAGGTCGTCATGCGAGGCAGGCTCAAGAGCGGGGAGACACCCGTGGCCCCATTCCGTGATGGCCAAGGCATCACCCAAGAAGTACTGAGCTTACCCTCGGAGAACATTTTATTAGAGAGTGGGGATTACACGGTTTTTCTGGCCCGAGCCCGGCAAATTCCCTGTCTGCTCAGGGAGATCGGCCGGCTGCGGGAACTCACCTTCCGCCAGGCCCATGAAGGCACCGGCAAGTCCCGGGACTTGGATACTTTCGACCGGCACTACCTGCATCTGTTTATTTGGAATCGAGCGAAACACGAGGTGGTGGGGGCTTACCGCTTGGGCCAGGCGGATTATATCTTGGAACGCTTGAGCAAAAGCGGGCTTTATACGAGCACGTTATTTAAATATAAAACCGCTTTACTGGAGAGGATCAATCCAGCTCTGGAGCTGGGGAGGTCATTCGTTCGGGCGGAATATCAGAAAAACTATGCCGCGCTCCTGCTATTATGGAAAGGTATCGGCAGTTTCGTGGCCAGAAACCCACGCTATAAAATCTTGTTCGGTCCGGTTTCCATTAATAATCAATATCATACCATCTCCCAGCAACTGATGGTCAACTCGCTAAAATTGAATAATTATTTACCGGAATTGGGGAAATTAGTGAAACCCAAGCGACCCTTTCAATCGAAAATCCTAAGGCATTTTGATGGCAGCATAACCAACGCGGCCATCTCAGATATCAATGAGGTCTCCGACTTAATAGCCGATATCGAGCCAAACCAGCAGGGCATTCCCATTCTTTTGAAACAATACCTGAAATTGGGTGGCAAATTGCTGGCCTTTAATCAAGATCAGAATTTCAGTAATGTCTTGGATGCTCTTATTTTAGTTGATTTAACCCTAACGCCTTTGAAGATCTTGGAGCGCTACATGGGCAGGGATGAGGCCCGTAACTTTATCGCTTATCACGATTTTCCCAGTTCTGTTCATCAGGCGGGCACGATGGCATCTTCGGGGAATACAGGCTGATGGAGACTCTCAATTATCTGATCACCAACTACGGGTATTGGGGCATCTTTGCTTGTCTGGCGACGGGGGTTTTCGGCATCCCAGTGGCGGATGAAGTCATTCTGATGGGTGCCGGCTACCTCGTCTCCATCGGGGTCTTACAACCGTTAACCAGCCTGATGGCAATAATCTTGGGGAGTTTCTTCGGCACATCGCTCAATTATATCGTGGGCCGGACCGTCGGAGGCAGGCTGCTGGCTTATTGGGGGAAATCTAATCCCTGCCGCTTGAGAAAGTTAGGTTACGTGGTGGCCTGGTTTCAGCGCGTGGGCAGGTGGGGCCTTCCGGTGAGCTATTTCATCCCGGGGATACGCCATCTCTTGCCGGTGGTAGCGGGGCTCTCCCGCCTCCATGTCGGCATTTTTGCCCTGTTGGCCGCCTCCGGGTGTTGCCTCTGGTCCCTGACCCTGCTCAGCCTGGGTTATGTCTTGGGCGAAGAGCGGGCCCGTCTGTGGGATTACCTGCATTCCCCCGGCCTGATCATCCCGGGGCTGTGCATTTTTGTGCTGCTGCTCTACGTTGTGGTAAGATGGAGGTTGCGGGCGAAAGGTTATTCCCCCGCCTTGGGTTGTTCGGTAAAACGGTAACCCACCCCCCGAACCGTGCCGATGTATTTCCCGCAGTTGCCCAATTTCTTCCGGAGCCAGACGATTTGGACATCCACGGCCCGATCCGTGACGGGATAATCTTCGCCGTGGACCTCAAGCACAATTTGGGACCGGGTGAACACCCAACCGGGCCTTCGGGCCAACATACTGAGGAGGCGGAACTCCGTGGCGGTTAATTCCACGGGCCGGCCTTGCACCAAGACCTCGTGACGGCCGGGATGGATGGTGAGGTCATGAAGGACAAGCGGCGTATCTTCTTCAGACGGTGCGGGGGCACGGCGCCGCAGCACCGCTCGGACCCGGGCCAGCAGCACCCGGGGGCTGAAAGGCTTGGTGATGTAATCGTCGGCGCCCAACTCCAGTCCCGCCACAATGTCGCTCTCTTCCCCCTTGGCGGTGAGCATGACGATGGGCACAGGCCGGGTCCGGGCGTCCTGTTTGAACCGGCGGCAGACCTCCAGCCCATCTATCCCCGGCAACATCAAATCCAGCACCACGAGATCCGGGAGCGCAGCCTGCGCGGCCTTTAAGCCTTCCTCCCCGGACCCCGCGGCAGTTACCCGGTAACCTTCTTTGGCAAGATTATACTTGAGGAGTTCGGCAATATCCTCCTCATCTTCCATTACCAAAATACTTTCCTTGGACATAGCCTACCCCAGCGCGGCCAGCATCACCGCGCGTCCCAGTGGTTCATGCCGTTTTAAGCTCCCCAAATTTCATAGGCTCCAATAATAATAAGAATTAATCCGGAAATAGGCCCGGAGAGACGCCCCATCCAGTGAGTTCCCAGGCAATATCCCGTGCTTATACCTACCCAGATGGTCAGAATGCTCAAGCTAATCACCGACAAGCTGATGAGGAGCGGGCTTAACCCCAATAATCCCGCCACCAAGCCGATGGGCAGATTATTTAACAACAATGCCAATCCCAGGATGAGTCCTTCTCTCAGGTCAATATGGCCCGAAAAATCCCGATCTGCGATAAAAGGGTTATCCAGAATCATAAAAATCTTCTTTAGCAGAGAGACCTCGGGGACACCTGCCAGGGCAATCATGTGCAATTCTTCCGGGGGCCTCAATGGTTGGCGAAAAACGGTCTCTTGAAGGACCACCCAGGCGCCGGCTAGGATAATAATCACGCCGCCTAAGAGGATGGCGGTCTGGGGGTGAATCAGCCTGGTCACCAGATGTCCGCTCAGCATGACCAGAAGAGTGCCGCCTGCGGTCAGCAAGGCGATGAGCAGGTTGGTGCCGAAGGGAATGCTTATCCTCCTGACGCCATAAGCAATGCCGATCCCGATATTATCGAGGCTGCACGCCAGAGCCAGAAGGAAAATGGTCCCTAAATGCAGGACCTGCATCTACTTGTTTTGTAGCAGATCAATTTTGTCCGTAGCTTCCCATGGGAGTTCCAGATCCGCCCTCCCCACCTGTCCATAAGCCGCCAGCCTTTGGTAAAACTTGCCTTTGTGAAGGGACGGCAAGTGCCGGAGTTGAAAGCGTTTCAGGATGCCGGCCAGGCGAAAATCAAAATGTTGCTCCACCAGATTGGCCAGATCATCATCGGGAAGCTTGCCGGTCCCGAAGGTCTCCACATTGATGCTCACCGGGCGGGGCAGGCCGATGCAATAGCTCAACTGCACCTCACATTCCTCCGCTAAACCTGCGGCCACCAGATTCTTGGCGGCATGGCGCGCCGCGTAAGCACCAATCCGGTCTACGCGCATGGGGTCTTTGCCGCTCAGGGCATTGCCGCCGTGCCGGGCGTAGTCGCCGTAGGTGTCCACGTCGGTTTTGCGGCCGGTGAGGCCGGAATGGACCCCCGGGCCCCCCACCATGAGGTTTTCCACCGGGTTGATGAAAATCATGGTCTTGTCATCCGGCCGGATGGCTTCCCCGGCAAAGGACGGGCGGAGCACCGCTTCCAGTACATCGTCGTGGAGCCGTTGCGTGTTGATGTTCTCCGGCGCGGATTTGGACCGGCTGGCGATGATGGAGATGCTGTGAATACGGTGGGGTTTGCGATCCCGATATTCCACCCCCACCTGGGTTTTGCCGTCGGGGGAAAGGTAAGGGATAAGGCGTTGGAGCCGCGCCGCGATCAACTGGCGGGCCAGTTTCTGGGCCAGCCAGATGGGCAGAGGCATCAAAACCTCGGTCTGCCGGCAGGCATAGCCAAAGACCGTGGCCTGCTGCCTTACCTGGATTCGGTCGATCTCGGCTTCCGACAGGCGGTTTTCATTGAAATAGAGGTCGAGGTCGGGGGGATACTCCTGGAGGCTGGTCAAGATGCTGCACGTGCGCGCATCAAAGTCAGGCTGAGAGTAGCCCACCTGCCCGATCACCTTGCGGGCCAGATTAGGGATATCGGCCTTGATTTCCGAGGCAAACCGGGCCGCAATGAACAGGATGGAGGTGGAGATGGCGCACTCGGCCCGGACCCGGGCATAGGGGTCCTGGGACAGGAAGTGGTCCAGGATGGCATCGCTGATCTGATCGCACAGCTTATCCGGGTGCCCCTCGGTGACGGATTCAGAATTGAACACAAAATCTTTTCTCATCCGGGTGTCCTTTGCCCTCTTTAATCCTTAGGTCGCTTCTTTTTCAACCGGCGGTTTCTTGGTGATTTCGTTGACCAGCAAAGGCAGCACGGCCCCGCCGGCTACCACCAGACCATCCAGCAGGCTAAGGGGGGTTAAGCCAAGAATGGTCCGGAACCACGGCACCACCGCGGTCAAGACCTGTACCCCCAGGGACCCTGCCAGGGCAACGGTCAGATAGCGGTTGGGCGGCAGGCTTCCGGGCGTGAGCACGCTATGCTGATCCGAACGGCAACTGAGGGCGTGGAGAAGCTGCCCGGTGGTGAGGCCGTGGAAGGCCAGGGTGCTGGCCCGGGCCCCCAGGCCATAGCGCATGATACCATAACCGAAGGCTCCCAGGGCGCCTGCGGTCATGGTCGCGCCTTCAAAAGCCATGCGCTTGAAATCAGAGCCGGTAAAAATCGGCCGTTGCGGGTCTCGAGGGGGCCGGGACATGATATCGGGCTCGGGGGCTTCCATGGCCAGGGCCAATCCCGGAAAAATGTCGGAGATCAGGTTAATCCACAACAACTGCATGGCGTTCAGAGGTGAGCCCAGCCCCACGGTCAGGGCCGTGAAGGTCAGCATGATCTCGCTTAAATTGGTGGCCAGGAAAAAATGCACCGATTTACGGATGTTGTTATACGTGGTGCGGCCGTCCCGGATGGCAATGATCATGGTGTCCAGGTTGTCTTCCTCCAACACCACGTCCGCGACTTCCCGGGCGATATCAGTGCCGGTGCTGCCCATGGCGATCCCCACATCCGCAGCCTTCAGGGCGGGACCGTCATTGATGCCGTCTCCGGTCATGGCCACCACCTTGCCGGTCTGTTGGAGGACCTGGACAATCTGGAGCTTGTGGGCCGGACTGACCCGGGCAAAGACATGGGCCCGCTTGGCCAGGGCCTTCAAGGTCTCCGGATCGATATCGGCCAGATGGGTGGAGTCCAGGATTTCCAGGGGATCTTCGTGGCTCAGGTTCAGTTCCTTGCCGATGGCGTAGGCCGTGGGGCTCTGATCGCCGGTGATCATAATGGTCTCGATCCCGGCGCCGTGGAACGCGGCGATGGCCTTTTCCACACCCTCCCGGATGGGGTCGGCCATGCCGATGATACCCAACCAGACCAACTCGCTGGGCATTTCGCCATTAATCAGGTCGTCCCGGTCTGAATAAGCGACCCCCAGAACTCGTTGGGCCAGGCCGGCCATGCGCTCGTTTTCGGCCTCGATTTCCCGCCGGTCTTCATCACTCAGGGGGAGCAACTGGTTACCCTTGAGGTGCACCGTGCACATGGATAGGACTTCCAGGGGACTGCCCTTAATGGCCACCAGCGTCCCCCCGGCCGGCTCAGTATGGAGCGTGCCCATGAACTGGCGATTTTCCGAACGGTAGTTGATGCGCTGCACCGGGTATTGCTCCCTGAGGCCGGCCACATCGATGCCTACCTTGAGGGCCAAATGCACCAAGGCAGCTTCCGTGGGGGTCCCTTGGAGCTTCCGGGCCTCGCCTTCCTGATAAATCTCGGTTTCGTTGCAGAGCACCGACACCAGCAGGAGCCGCTGCAGTTCCACACAGGTGGTAGGAGAGACATCGCCGTTGGACGCCGCGAAGCGCTCCCCTTCGACCTTTAAGGACCGCATGCCCGTAAAAATCTCCACCACCACCATCTCATTGCGGGTGATGGTGCCGGTCTTGTCCAGACAGATGGTTTGGAGGGCGCCCAGGGTTTCCACTGCATCCAGATGGCGGATCAAGACCTTATGACGCCGCATATCCCGGATGCCCAGGGATAGGGTGGTGGTGGCTACGGTGGGTAGGCCTTCCGGCACCGCCGCGGCCGCCAGGCAGATGGAGGTGCGCAGCATCGCCAACAGGCCCAGCCCCCGGACAAACCCTACCAGAAACACCACACCGCAAACCCCGCAGCATACCACCACCAGTTGATCGCCCACCTGGCCCAATTGGCGCTGCATCGGGGTCTCCGGACTGGTGGCTTCCCCCATCATGGTTTGAATTTTGCCGATTTCCGTAAAGCTGCCCGTGGCCACCACCACGGCCAGCCCTTCACCCCCGGTGACCAGGGTTCCCATGAAGGCCATGTTGAGCCGGTCGCCCAGGGGGATGCGGGCATTGGCCAAGGCCTCGGTACTTTTGACTACGGGCAGACTTTCCCCGGTCAGGGCGGATTCATCCACCGACAGATGGGTAGCCTCCACCAGGCGGCAGTCGGCGGACACGTAGCTCCCCGGGCGCAGCACCAAAAGATCACCCAGGACAATATCTTCCGCGGAGATCTCCCGCATGTGGCCCTCCCGGATAACCAGGGCCGTGGGCCGCACCAGGGTTTGGAGGGAGCGGATGGTTTTTTCGGCTTCGCTTTCGGTCTTGTAGCCGATGAAGGCGTTGAGGGTGACCACGCCCATAATCAGCACGGCATCCAGAACGCCCCCGGTGAGGACGGAAATACCTGCGGCCGCCCCCAGCAACGCCACCGGCAGGGACTTGAACTGCTCGGTAAAAATTTCCCAGCCGGACCGGCGCTCTGCCTCAGGCAGCACATTGGGGCCGTACTTTTGGAGATTTTTCTCAACCACCCGGTTCGGAAGGCCCGATAGCCGAGAGGTCTGGAGCGCGGCCAGCACCGTGTCCGGTTCCTGCAGATGCCAGGGTTCCTCGGGTTGGTCTGCCACCGCGGTAAAAAGGGCTTTTAATTTGTCGACCGTTGAGGCGGTAGTCGCGGCATCAGGGGGGGAGTCGGCGGACAAGGGCTCGGGTTGCACTGCCGCCGCGGCGGGCTGCTGGTGGTGGAATCCTTTCACCAACCCGGCAATGAGGGCGGTGATGGTTTCGGGCGTGTTGCCCGAATTGAAGCAGACCAGGAGATTGCCCGTCAAGGCGTTGGCCGAGGCGTGGGTGATTTCCTGGAGCCGCGCCAGTTGCGCCTCCAGGAAGCGTTTCAAGGCCTCGGAGCGGTAGAGCCCGTCAACCTTAAACCTCACCCTACCCGCTACCGCGGTATGAATGGCCTGCACCATGGGCTTTATGGGACTTTATTGAGTTGCTTTGGGGGCTGTGGAAGCTGCCGCCCCTTTTAGGCCCCGGGGCTTTTTTTCCCCGCCGCCGGAGGAGGCTCTTTGGCCGCCGGCGCTGACTCCTCGGGGGCTTTGGCCTTGGGCATAACGGCACAGGCAACTTCCTTGACGCCTTCCACCGCCCCCACCAGGATATCGCTGATGCTCTTGACCGCGCTCTGGCCCAGGGACCCTGCGGCTTCAATGGCCCCGCCCACGGCCGCCTTGGCTGTGCCGCCCAGGTTGCCGCCTATTTCGGTAGCGCCTTCAATCACCCCGGTCACGACGCTTTTAGCCACCGTCGCCACGTCGCCGCCTACGTCCGCGGCGCCCTTGATCGCGCCTTTTACCAGTTCGCTGGCCGCGGCCTCCACATTGCCGCCCACGTCGCTGACGCCCAGGATCACGCCTTTAGCCACGTTCTTGGCGCTGACGATGAGCCCAGTTCCCACTTCTTCCGTGGCCTTGATCACCCCTTGGAAGACATCCCGGCTCACATTGACGGTTTCCGAGGCCACGGCCCCGGTGGTCTTTAAGGCGTCGGTGACGGCGGTTCTCGCCAGAGTGACGATCTGGCCTTCGATCTCCTGCAAGCCCTTGAGGCTGCCGACAACGCCATCTTTCACGGTAGTACCGGCCTGACCCAGCATGTTGCCGAGCCCTTTGCCTTCACTCGGTTCTTTTTCAGCCATGATTCCTTCCTCCGGAGACTGATTGCGGGATAATTAAAAATTAACGTTAGTTATTGAGGATCGACAAAACAAGATCGGTTTAAGCAAACTTGCTCAACCAAGATTTTACCTGTTCTTCTATCTGGTCCCTGACTTCACGGAACTTGGCTAACTTTTCTTCTTTACTGCCACCTGCGGCCGCCGGATCATCGAAGGGCCAGAACAGTCTGACCAACACGCCGGGGAAGACTTTGGGACAGGTTTTTTCAGCTTGTTCGCAGACGATGATCAGATAGCGAATGTCAATTTTTCCCAAAAATTCTTTAACGCTCTTGGCATGTTGATGGCTGATATCGATGCCGGCCTCAGCCATCACTTGTTTGGTATACGGATTGATCTCTTTAGGCTCATATCCGGCGCTGAGAACTTCGAACCGGTCCCCGCCATACTTTTTGAGAAAAGCTTCGGCCATTTGCGAGCGGGCCGTATTACCCGTGCACAGAAAAAGGACAGTAGGCTTTTCCATAAACAATCACCTAACGGCCAAAGAGTCCGGCCCGGGTCACATGCTCTGGCTCAGCCAGGAAGCCAGGTGCATGGCGTTAACTTCCGGGAAAAACGTCGTAAAGGTAGCTTTCAGGGCCAACAGCGACATGAGCGACGTCAACTGCTGCTTATCATAGGAAACTTCCACCAGGCCCCGGTCGGGGTCAGTTTCCACCCTCCGGATTCCCCGGATGCCGGCTAACCCAGCCTGGAAATCACGGGTCAGGTCATGGTTGCCCTTGAGCTTGTCAATAGCCAGACTGAGTTGCCCCGGCTGAGAATGAACCACAGCGAATCCGTCCATGAATCGGCTTACCCCCTCCTGGGTTTCCCCAGGTTCTTAAATTAAATGCATGCTAACAAAAACCTAATATAAATCTAATACTTATCCTGGGGATAGCTTTTTTAACTATACTCGACTTCACCCCAGCCTCCAATAAAAAGATTACGATATATATCGAATTTTACTCTAATTTCTTAAATCTTCCCACCCCACAGCAGCCGCCCCGATTCTTTGAGTACGTGGCTATCCCTGGGGCCCCATGGCATCAGGCAGCCGGCCCGCGGTGAAGTAAGGAATTTCCGTGAAAATAGAAGTGGTTGTGACTCTTAGAGCAGTTTGGCGCCCAACTCGGCAATACCGGACCTCTCACCTTTGAGCAGGGTGATGTGGCCGGAGATTTCTTCTTCTTTGATCTTTTCCACCAGATAACTGAGGCCGTTGGAAGAGGCGTCCAGGTAAGGATGGTCGATTTGCTCGGGGTCCCCGGTAAAGATAATCTTACTGCCCCGGCCCACCCGGGTAAGGATGGTTTTGATCACGTGCGGGCTCAAGTTTTGACTCTCGTCACAGATGATGAATTGCTTGGGAATACTCCGGCCCCGGATGTAGGTAAGGGCCTCCAACTCGATCTTGCCGTTAGCGATCAGGTAATCGATACAGCCGTTGGGTTGGATATGCTCGTTGCACAGGTACTCCAGGTTGTCGTAAATGGGCTGCATCCAGGGCCTGATCTTATCTTCTTTGTCGCCGGGCAGGTAGCCGAGATCGTTGCCCAAGGGCACGATAGGACGGGTGATGAGGATGCGGTTGTAGCGGCCGCCCCCTTCCAGGACCTTTTCTAGCCCTGCGGCCAGGGCCATGATGGTCTTGCCGGTGCCGGCCCTGCCCACCAGGGTTACCACCTGGACATTGTCATCCAACAGCAAATCCAGGGCGAATTTTTGCTCCTTGTTCAGAGCCTTAATGCCGTAAACCGCTTTGCCGTCATGCGACAGTTTATGGAGCCGGCGGTTGCAATACCGGGCCAAGGCGGACTTGGAGGAAGATTCGCTCAACTTCAGGATACAGAACTGATGGGGGTGGAGTTCGGCCTGGTCATAATCCAGGGAGCCCTCCTGATAGAAACGGTCGATATCCGCGGGAGCCAGATATAATTCCCTGACCCCGCTGTATAATTGATGATAATCCACCTTGTCGCTGTAAAAATCTTCGCAGGTTACCCCCAAGACATCGGCTTTGATGCGCAGATTTAAATCTTTGGTCACCAAGATGACCGGGTTGTCGCCATTCTTGCCGAGAGAATAGGCCAAGGCCAGAATCCTATTGTCCACGCTGGTTAAATCAATGCCATTCAGTGGATTGTGGGAGTTATGACCGTTGATCTCAATGCGCAGCGACCCGCCATTGATGAGCTCCACGCCTTCTGACAAGCGTCCCAGTAACCTTAATTCATCTAATTTTCGAGATACTTCTCGGGCGTTTCTACCGACTTCATCACTTCTTCGTTTAATACGATCCAACTCTTCTACTACTGAAAGGGTCAACACTATAGCATTATCTTCAAAAGAGAATAATGAATCAGGGTCGTGCAGCAACACGTTGGTGTCTAAGATATAAGTCTTTCTCATGGGCGTTTATCCTCTTATTGAACGTCAGGTTAGTTATAGATAACCCAAAGCCAAACCAAAAAAGACATTTACCTAATAAAAACGCAAGGATGCATTATACCGCCTGATACTCACTAGTATGCCACAAACTTCCGCTTTTGCAAAGCGATTTTCCTTGGAGAAGATATCCGATGCTCGGATGGAATGGTGGGCTTTTGTTAAAACTAACTAAATATTAACAAATACGACATTGGCCTATAATATTGTTTTTCTACATAAATCAATAAAGGGTTTATCTTGACGTTGGTAGTGAAGAGTGCCGGGTGAGCTTCGAACTGGGATGATTTGTAGGAGGCTTAAGATGTGGTACATTATCTTTTTTACCCTGGGGGCAGTGGTGGGAAGTCTCGCAACCTTCCTGAGGTACGAGACCAAATGCCGGGATTGTGGCGTACGGGAAAACTGCGAAGAATTCCCTTAACATGGTCTTATCTTATTGTAATTTTTAAATCTATTTTACGAAAAACGAAAGACGGTATAAGGCAAACTCCTCCGCCCAGGCATGAAAATCCTTTTGCCTGACGTGCAAACCCAAAAACCCCGGGCCGGGAGTTAACCGGCGGTCTTGGCTTTGGTGGCCGCGTCTGCGGCGTCCACCGTGGCCGCCCGTTCAGCCTTGACTTCGGCCATCAGGTCACAAACCTGCTCACCAGCCTCCGCGGCAAACTCCTTGATGGTATCGGCCAGTACCAGGTAGCCCTTGATCAAGGTCTTGGCCAGGGGGCGAGAGACGGCTGCTACTGCCGGCAGGACAATGGGCGCCGCCATGGCTACCCCCAAGACCACCAGAATGCTGGGCACTGCACCTTTCAAACCGTCATCCATAAGAGCCATGGGTGGCCTCCTTTAATCTTTAAGCATCTCATGCAAACCTAATGAAAAACTAACGAAAAATCAACCGCAGCCTCAACGTTATCTAACCGATATATATCTATAATCGACTTATGAATTATCATGATCAGATTTACCAGGCCTTTTGGCAAGGGATGGTCCGCCTGGTGATCTTGCACCAGGCCTCCCAAGGTCCGATTTATGGCGGCAAGTTAAGCAAATTCCTCCGGGAGCAGGGCTATGCCATTAGCCCCGGCAGCCTCTATCCCCTCCTGCACCTGCTGGAAAAGGCGAGCTTTTTGACCTCCCGCCTCAAAGTTTACCGGGGCCGGGTGCGAAAGTATTATGAGATTACCCTTGAGGGTCGAGCCTGTCTGGATCTGGTGCGCCGGGAAGTAAGGGACCTGGCCAAAGAAGTTATCCTGGGGGAAGATACCACCCCGCATTCGCCTCCTGTGCCGTCCCTTCCCAAGACAGAAGATGCCGATTAGCCTGTAATAAGCAAGGGTGGCTGGCGTCGTTTCCCACGCCGATCTTTAAAAAGTGCTCTTTTTTCCTCTCCCAATCGAGGGGAGCGGTTTGGGGTGGAATTAAATAAGCCGAACAAATTCCCCCGGCCCTCCCAATTTCAAGATAAAATAATGCAATGTTTATTCTCGGGTTTAACCGATAGAGCAAATATCAACCCTACGTCGAACCAGCCCCGGCTGCTCTTGAGGAATTGGCTATGTATTTAAAAGAATATCAGCGCAAACTCACCACCCCGGAGCAGGCGATGGAGCCCGTCCCTAACGCGGCCACCATCGTCCACGGCATGGCCAGCGGCGAACCCCCGGCGCTGCTCGCGGCCCTGGCCCAGCGGGTGCGGCAGGGGGGCCTTCGGGACCTCAAGGTCTACTCGCTGCTGCCCATGAAGAACGCCGGCACCACCATTTTATCCCCGGATTTGGCGGGCCTGATTCAGCCCCATTGTTGGTTCGTCAGCGGCGCGGACCGGGACCAGGTGAGAGCCGGCACTCATGTCTTCGTGCCTAACCAGTTCCATCAAATCCCGCGGCTGATCCGGGATTTCATGCACGTAGACGTCACGGTCACTACCGTCTCCCCCATGGATAAAGCCGGGTTTTTCAGCTTCGGGACCGTCAACGATTACATCACCACCGCGGCCCTCCATTGCAAGCGGCTCGTCGTGGAGGTCAATCGCCATATGCCCCGGGTCTTTGGAGAATCCCTGCTCCACGTTTCCGAGGTAGACGCCATCGTGGAATATGACACCCCCCTGGTTGAACTTATTCCTAACCCGCCCAAGCCCGAAGCCGAGATCATCGGGCGCCACATTGCCGAAATGGTGCCGGACGGCGCCACTATTCAACTGGGCTTGGGGGGCATTCCCAATGCAGTCTGCCATTACCTGGAGGGGCATAAGGATCTGGGAATTCACTCCGAGTTGATGTGCCCGGGGATGGTCCACCTGATCAAAAAAGGGGTGATCACCGGGCGCAAAAAAAATCTGCATAACCGCAAGCACGTCTTTACCAACGCCATAGGCGACCGGGAGATGTACGAATTCATGAATGACAACCCCAGCATGGAGAGCTACCCCGTTTCCCACACCAACAACCCCCGAGTCATTGCAGCCAACAACAACATGATATCCATCAACTCAACCATTGAAGTGGATTTATTGGGGCAGTGCAACTCGGAGTATATGGGAGGGTTTGAATTCAGCGGCACCGGGGGCCAGTTGGATTACGTACGGGGAGCCTTTGATTCCAAGGGGGGGAAATCCATCATCGCCTTTTATTCCACGGCCCACAACGGCGAGGTCTCCCGGGTGGTGCCTCGCTTCGCCCCGGGCACGGTGGTCACTACACCCCGCATGGACACCCATTACCTGGTCACCGAATATGGCGCGGTCAACTTGATGGGCAAGTCCACCTGCGAGCGAGCCCTGGAGATCGTCAAGCTGGCCCATCCCAAATTTAGGGACAGCCTGATGGAGGAAGCCAGGAAGATGTGTTTGGCATAAGCCGCGGCGCTACGACTTACACCAGATGGTTCAGAATAGCCGGCTTTAACCGCTTCACTTATAAGGCCACAGGAACAGCCCGGTGGGGTCATCCATCTGGCGCACCAGCGGCGTGGCCGACTTATATTCCTGGATGGCAAACTCGCAGGCGAAGGCCAGGGTGCCTTCGGCAAGATGCCCCCCGAGGGCCAAGCCGTCATGGTCGGACAGGGTGACGTGGGCATGGACCATAGGCTTGCCGTCTTTTAGCGAAATGTTGCCGGTAAGAGACAAAATTTCTAAAGGACGAGCCAAATCCAGGAAGTAATATTTGCGCTCCGTCTGGTTGTAATAGCCCACCCGAGCTTTAGTGACCGCGCCGATGGCCTGGACTTCTCCCAGGGTGATGCCGTGCTCCCGGGCGCAATTCTCCAAAGCCGCCAGCAAGTCCTCGCCTTTGGCCAGCCGCCCGATGATCTTGCGGCCAGGGGTTACGGTGATGTTCATGGTGCTTCCTCCTTGAGTTAAGGACATGCCTTTAAGGACACCACGTGGATAATCGTCTGATCCTCTCCGCAAAAGCCAGACCTGGCGCAGCAGCCTTCCTTACATAATAAGAGGCTGAAGCTTTGGGGTAAATAGCCCCTAAAAAATGGCGGGGTAACCCCGCCATTTTTTCAGTCTTAAGGTTACTTACGGCAGCATGAACTTGAACCAGTAGGCCTGGAGCAGGGTGATGACGGAGATGACCAGGACCATGGCGATGCTGTGCTTCAAGGTAAACCGAAAGATGGTGCCTTCCTCCCCCACCAGGCCCGTAGCGGCGGTAGCCACGGAGATGCTCTGGGGCGAAATCATCTTGCCGGTCACGCCCCCGCTGGAGTTGGCTGCCACCATGAGATTGGGGTCCACCCCGATTTGTTGCGCCGTGGTCTTTTGCAGGGAGCCGAACAGGGCGTTGGAGGAGGTGTCGGAGCCGGTGAGAAACACCCCCAACCAGCCCAGGATCGGCGAGAAGAGGGGGAACAACACCCCGGTGGCAGTGAAGGCCAGGCCCAGGGTTGAACTCATGGCGGAGTAGTTCATGATATAGGCCAACCCGAGGATCATGGAAATGGTCAAGATGGCCCACTTCAAGGTTTTGATGGTCCGGCCCAGGCAGGCAAAGGCCTTGCCGAATCCGTAGTTGGGAAGGACCAGGATCGACAGCAGTCCGGCGATAAAGATGGCGGTGCCCGCCGCAGTGCCGATATTCACATTGAAGACCGCGGGGTAGGGCACATCCTTGGCCACGATGGGCGCGGTCTTGATCACCAGCTTGTGCAGCAGTGGCCAGTCGAACGTAGTGCCGAAAGGCTTCAGGAAAACCTTGATCGAATCCAATCCCCACAGGAACACCATAATAGCCAGGATACCGTAAGGCACCCAGGCACGGATCACTTCACCCGTGGAAAAGCGACAGGTTATCTGTTCCGTGGGGGCCACCCCGGAGAACCGCCAGATGGTGGGCGGCTTCCAAAACCGGAGGAAGAGACCCAAGCCGGCGATGGTGACGATGGCCGAGATAATGTCAGGCAGATAAGGGCCGACGAAATTGGAGACCACGAATTGAGAAACCGCGAAGCACAAACCGGTGACGATAATGGCCGGCAAAACCTCCATGGCGGATTTCCACCCGCTCATGGTCACCACCAGCCACAGGGGCACGATCACGGATAAAAGGGGCAACTGACGCCCGACGATCTTGCTGATATGCATCATGTCAAGGCCGGTAACCCCCGCGGCCACCACGATGGGGATGCCGATGGCGCCGAAGGCCACCGGTGCGGTGTTGGCGATCAGGCAGACACCGGCAGCGTACACAGGTTGAAATCCAAGACCCACCAGCATGGCCGCGGTGATGGCCACCGGGGTGCCGAAACCCGCGGTTCCTTCGATGAAGGAGCCGAACGCGAAGGCGATGAACAAGGCCTGCAAACGACGGTCATCGGTGATGCAGGCCAGGGAATTTTTGATGATCTCAAACTCCCCGGACTCCACCGACATGTTGTACACCCAGATGGCCGTAATGACGATCCAGACGATGGGGAAAAGGCCGAACAACATACCGTTAAGGGTGGCCATGACTGCGAGTTGCACGGGCATGCCCCAGATAATGATGGCCAGCAAGATGGCCGCCGAAGTGCCGAAAAAGGCGGCATGGTGTCCTTTGGACCGCCTGATCCCCAGCATGTAAAGGAGAATGAAGAGAGGGATGGCGGCCACCAACGCCGAGATGCCCAGGTTACCCAGGGGGTTGTAATTTTGCAGCCAGGTCATTAGGTTACCCTCCGATAGAGAAATGCTTTAAATAATATTAAAAGATGAACCCGGCTCGGGGCCGGCTCTCATCCCACCTTCCTCAATCCTGCGCAGCCTCTTGGGCCTCCGCGACGACTTCGGCGATGTGCTTGACCTTGACCGGGCTTTTGCGCTTGTCCATGCCACCCTTGAGTTGCAGCACGCAGCCGGGGCAGTCGGTGACCAATAAATCCGCACCGGTTTCCTCCACCGCGTCCAGTTTCTTCTTGAGCAACTCGGCGGAGAGCTCCGGGAAATCCATGGAAAAGGTCCCACCCATGCCGCAGCAGGTGTCTTCGTCCCTGGCAGGCAGGTATTCCAGGCCGGCGATGGCCAGCAAATCCCGGGGCTCCTGCACCACGCCCATCCCCCGGCAGAGGTGGCAGGGGGAGTGGTAGGCCACTTTCTTTTTGCCGCCCCTGAAGCGCTTAGGCGTAACTTTGAGGACCTGGGTCAGAAACGAGCTGAAGTCGATGAGCTTGCTCACAAGCTGGTCGGCTTTTACGGCCGCAGGCGTACCGGCCAGCAGCTTGGGGTAGGCTTCTTTGATGTGGGAGCCGCAGGAGGCGCATAGGGTCAGGATGTAATCGTAATCCGCCGGGTCCAAGGCCGCGAGGTTCTGGAGAGCCACTTCCTTGGCCACGTCTTTTTCCGCCATCATCTTGGCGGGCAAGCCGCAGCAGGTCTGCTCCATGGGATACTCAACCTGCACCCCCTGGTCCTTCAAGGCCTTGAGCAGGGCAATCCCCTGTTCGGGGTAAACAAAGTCCACCAGACAGCCGCCAAACAGGGCCACCCGGTAACGGGGGTTGTCCACCTTCTGATAAAGCTTAGGCCACAGGTCCCGGAAGGGGGTGCGGGCGATGACCGGCAGGCTTCGGAAGTCGTGCTCTTTGCCGAAAAAGAAGGGCAGGTGCCGGATGAACCCATCCCCCCGGGCCAGGGGCTTCTGGGCCAGAGAGGCCCGGCGCAGGATAAAATGGAAGAGTTTGCGATCCTTCAGGACCCGGCGCAGCAGTTTATTTTTCAGAGGCAGCTTCTCTTCGCCTTGCAAAACCTGGCAATAGGTTTCCTTGATAAGATGGGGAAGATCGATGCCCGCAGGGCATATCGCTTTACAGGCCTGGCAGTTGAGACAGTTCTGTACGATGGCCCGGTCGTTTTTGCGGCCATGGTAAAAATAGGTGAGGATCAGGCCGATGGCGCCGATATAGACGTGGCCGTAGTTGTGGCCACCCACCAGGCTGTAAATCGGGCAGACGTTGGCGCAGGAGCCGCAGCGCACGCATCGCAGGGCCTGGGAAAAAATGGGGTCCCGGGAGATGGCCAGGCGGCCGTTGTCCAGAAAGACGACGTGCATCTCCTTCTGGCCGCCGGTCGCGGTCCGGCACTCGTTGGCCCCGGTGATCCAGGAGACGTAAGACGTGATAATCTGGCCGGTAGCCCGAGGCGGCAAGATCTTGAGAATCCGCAGGGCGGAATGCAGATCTGGCACCAGCTTGTCCACCCCCACCAGGGCCACGTGGACCCGGGGCAGGGTGGTGGTCAGGCGAGCGTTGCCTTCGTTGCTGATGATGCCCAAGCTGCCGGTCGCGGCGATGGCGAAATTGGCCCCGGAAATCCCCATATCCGCGGTCAGGAAGGCCTTGCGCAACTCCTTGCGGGCCACCTTCACCAGATTGCCGATGTCGGGTTCCTGAGGTTCACCCGTAACTTTGCTGAATAAATCCGCCACCTCCTGCCGGGACAGGTGGATGGCCGGCATGACCATGTGGGACGGCCCTTCGTGGCGTAGCTGGATGATCCACTCCCCCAGGTCCGTTTCCACCACCTCGTAGCCATCTTTTTCCAGATGGTCGTTCAGAAAGGTCTCTTCTGCGGTCATGGACTTGGATTTGACGATCTTCTTGACCTGGTTATCCCGGGCGATGGCGGCGATGATCTCGTTGGCCTCCCTGGCGGTGGCGGCCAGATGGACCTTCACCCCGGCGGCTTCAGCCTTGGCCTTGAAGGCCTGGTAAAGCTCTTCCAGGTGGGGCAGGGCCTCGTCCTTACCTTTAGCGATCTCCCGGCGCAAGCCCTCCACGTCCACTCCCTGAAAGATGCGGCCCTGGGCTTCTTTGTAAGCCGAGGCAAAGGTGCCCATGGCGGAGCGCAGAAATTTGTTATCCAGGGCCTTCTTCAGACGCTTTTTGTATTCCTTAAGGTTTTGGGCCGTGTCGATCATGATTCCTGGTCCTTTAAAATGAGTACGTGTAATTCCTGAGGGCCGTGGACGCCGATGGTGAGGACCCGTTCGATGTCGGCGGTGCGGGAGGCCCCGGTTATGAAGGCCACGTAACTGGGGGGGGACGCCATCAAACGGACCAGGTCCGCTTCCAAGGCCTCGGAATCAGGCCTAAGGCGAGACAAGGGTAAGACCGCAATATGGATTTCCGCCAGCATGGTGGCCAGACGCAGGTCTTCGGAGCCGGAGTCCAACACCAGGGTGCCGGTGGCGGCGATGCCCCAGTCGGCCAGGGTGAGGGCCGTGTGCAGGTTGGCGGCGTGTTCTCGCAGGTTATCCATAACCAGATTCACTCCGGCCTGGGAGCAAGCTTTTTCCAGGTCTGCCCGGTCTTGGCCGTCCCAACCGAAGGCCGCCATGGATTTGCCCCCTTGTTTTGTGGTAAGATCCGCGGCATAATCGAAGGCCGCGGTCACATCGGTGATCTCGGAGATCACTACCTGGACGGCCGCGGCCTTTTCCTTGAAGAGGTTCAGGTCAGTCTGTGGCCCCATAGTTAAGCGCCTCTATTTGTGGGTGGAAGTTTGGCGGTGGCCGGAGGGGGTCACCTGTTTTATGGTCTTACCAGCATGAAATAAGCGCTAAACTAAGAGGTTTGGTCATTGGTCAGACCACTTGACAATATGGTATGAAACCATAAAATAGTTGTCAAGGGAAAAAATTGCCGGGGCGCAATTTTTAGGTTCAAAGGAGGAGCATGGCGGCGTTACTTAAGCCCATCAAGGTGAAGCGGGTTTCGGACCAGGCCTATGAGCAGATCCGGGACCTCATATTTCGGGGTCAACTCAAACCCGGGGAGCAAATCATGCCCGAACGGGAACTGGCCCAGGCCCTGGGGGTGAGCCGCCCCACGGTGCGGGAAGCCATCAAGCAGCTCGTCACCATGGGACTCCTGGAACATCGCCAGGGACAAGGCACTTACGTGCGCTCCATTCAAGATCAGCGGGGACTTAATCCGTTAGCCGCCATGATCGAAGGTCACAGCCCCACCCTGGAGGAACTCCTGGAGGTGAGGATGGGACTGGAAGGCCAGGCAGTAACTCTGGCGGCCCAGCGGGCCACTCCAGAAGACCTCCAGGTATTGGAGAAGGCTCTGGCCCACATGCTGGAGGAAAACCGGGCCGGGCGCCTGGGTATCGAAGAAGACGTGTCCTTCCACATGGCCATCGCCTTTGCCACCAAGAATACGGTGCAGGTCCACATCATGAAGACGTTTTACGACCTGCTGCATTACGGCATCAAAGAGAACCTCTCCTATCTCTATGAGGACCCCGCCAATCTGATTATTATCGGGCAGCAACATACCGAGATCTTCCAGGGCATTAAGGCTCACGATCCCGAGGCGGCCTACGCCGCCATGAAACGGCATATCACCTTTGTCCTAGACTTCTTCCAGGAACGGCAGAGCCAAACCCCCCTGCCGGAAAGCGCCGCATTGGGACGCAAATCGAATTGACGCACTGCTTCCCGTACCGCTAGAGATCAGACCACCTGGCCAGAAAATGATTATTCTCGAATATTAAATTGGTCTTACCAATTGACATTGGCGCTGGGAGAGAATATCATTTACACAAGTAATAGCCCTACCCTCCCCCACAAGGAGACCGATATGGTCAGTGATAGCCTGGTAAAAGAATTTCAGCGGCTCCTGGGAAAGGACCAGGTCTTTCTCCAGGAAACCGACCGCCTTACCTATGCCTATGACGCCGCGGTGTTGGAACCCGTCCTGCCGGCCCTGGTGGTCAGGCCCAAGTCCACCGAGCTTTTGGGACAGGTGGTGCAGGTGTGCAACGACAACGGCCTGCCGTTGACCGTGCGGGGCGCCGGAACGAATCTGAGCGGCGGCACCATCCCCCTCCCCGGGGGCGTGGTGGTGCTCACCAATGCCCTCAACCAGATTCTGGAGATCAACGCCGAAGACCTCTATGCCGTGGTCCAGCCCGGGGTCATCACCGCCAAGCTGGCCCAGGCCGTGGAAGCCAAGGGCCTGTTTTACCCCCCCGATCCCGGCAGTATGGCCGTTTCCACCCTGGGCGGCAATGTGGCGGAAAATGCCGGAGGCTTGCGCGGGCTCAAATACGGGGTCACCCTGGATTACATCATGGGCCTCAATTTCTTCTCCGCCGCAGGCGACGTGGTGAAGACCGGCTCCCGCACCGTCAAATGCGTCACCGGTTATAATCTCACCGGCCTGTTGGTGGGCTCCGAGGGCACCCTGGGGGTCATCTCCGAGATTATCCTCAAGCTCATTCCCCTGCCCCAAGCCCGGAAGGCCATGCTGGCCACCTTCGAGGACGTCGCCCAGGCCTCCGAGACCGTGGCCGCCATCATCGCCAACCGCATCGTCCCGGCCACCCTGGAATTCCTGGATAACTTCACCATCCGCGCCGTAGAGGATTACAGCCACGCCGGGCTGCCGGTTGAGGCCGCGGCCCTGTTGCTTATCGAGGTGGACGGCCATCCCGCGGTGGTGGCGGAAGAGGCCGAGAAGGTGGAGGCCATCTGCCGGAGCCACGGCGCCACCGCAGTGCACGCCGCCAAAGACGACGCCGAGCGGGACCGGGTCTGGAGCGCCCGGCGCGCGGCGCTTTCGGCCCTGGCCAAGCTAAAACCCACCGTGGTCTTAGAGGACGCCACCGTGCCGCGCAGCAAAATCCCGGCCATGATTCGGGCCATCGTTGAGATCAGCCAGCGCTTTGACCTGCCCATCGGCACCTTCGGCCACGCCGGGGACGGCAATCTCCATCCCACCATCCTGACAGACCGCAGGAACGTCTCCGAGTGGCATCGGGTGGAGGCCGCGGTGGACGCCATTTTCGAGGCGGCCCTGGGGTTTGGGGGGACGCTCTCCGGAGAACACGGCATCGGCCTGGCCAAATCCCGGTTCATGGAAAAAGAAGTGGGCCGCGGCACCATTCTCTACTCCAAGCGCATCAAGGCGGCCCTGGACCCCAAGAACATCCTCAACCCCGGGAAGAGCATAGGAGAATAAAAGAAGCTGTCAGCTTTCAGCTATCAGCAGTCAGCTAAAAAAACGAAATTATCCCCATCGCCAAGGATTTTTCCAGCTGACGGCTGATCGCTCATGAGGAGAATAATATGTCCAGCATCAAAGAGCTGGCCCGGCTCATGAAGGAATTGGAAGCCCAACTGGTTTCGTGCATGCGCTGCGGCCTGTGCCAGGCGGTGTGCCCGCTGTTCGCCGAAACCGGACGGGAGGCCGATGTGGCCCGGGGCAAGCTGGCTCTCCTGGACGGCCTGGCCCAAGAAATCCTCAAGAATCCCCAGGGGGTCCAGGATCATCTGAACCGCTGCCTGTTGTGCGGCTCTTGTGCCGCCAACTGCCCCAGCGGCGTCAAAGTCCTGGATATTTTTATCAAGGCCCGGGCCATCCTGGCCGGCTATTTGGGGTTGTCTCCCGTGAAGAAAGCCATCTTCCGGGGTTTATTGAGCAAGCCGGACTGGTTCAACCGCATCCTGGCCTGGGGCGCCAAGTTCCAGGGAATTTTTGTCAAGCCGGTGGATGACTTACTGGGCTCATCATGCGCCCGTTTCATGTCGCCGCTCCTGGCCGACCGGCACTTTAAAGCCCTGGCCCCCGTGCCCTGGCACCGGCAGATCCCCCGGCGGGACACCGCGCCCGGGGCCTCAGGCCTCAAGGTAGCCTTCTTTGTGGGCTGCCTCATCGACAAAATCTTTCCTCAGGTGGGGGAGGCAACGCTCACCGTATTGGAGCACCACGGCGTGGGTGTCTATCTGCCGGCCAGCCAGGGATGCTGCGGCATTCCGGCCCTGTCCAGCGGCGACACTCAAACCTTCCAGGAACTGGTCCGCCTCAACCTGGAACTCCTGGATGATCCAGCCGTGCCTTGCGACTATCTGGTCACGGCCTGCGCCACCTGCAGCTCCACCATTAAAAAACTCTGGCCGCTCATGATGCAGGACGCGAGCCTAGCAGAGCAGAAAAAGGTCGCCGACCTGGCGGCCCGCACCCTGGATATCAGCCAGTTTCTGGTGGATAAAGTGGGGGTGACGCCCGCGGCGCCAGGCTCGGAGGACGGCAAGATCGCCATCACTTATCACGATCCCTGCCACCTGAAAAAATCCCTGGGGGTGGCGGCCCAGCCCCGAGTGCTGCTCCAGGCCAACCCCGGATATGTCCTGAAAGAGATGTCCGAATCCGATTGGTGTTGCGGCTGCGGCGGCAGCTTCAATCTCCAGCACTATGAGACCTCGGCGGCCATCGGCACACGTAAACGGGACAACATCGTTAAATCCCATAGCCGGGTGGTGGCCACGGGCTGCCCCGCCTGCATGCTGCAAATCACCGACATGCTGTCCCAGGCCGGGATGCGGATCACGGTGAAACATGCAGTGGAGATTTACGCCGAGGCCCTAAAAAAGTAACACCCCCATGAAAAACCGTGAAAGGCAGGGTCAGAGGCCGCCCTGCCTTTTCTCCTCTTTACCAACCACCTTCCGATCGTCATGTTTCCATGGCTGCTTGCGGCTACGAAAAAATATGGGGCAAGGACTGGCAGCAGGCTGCTCACGCTCTTAACTTAAGGGCAAATCCGTGAACGCTGGGCCCGCAGTTATCTGCAGGGCATAACCGGTGCAGCCATAGGGCTCGGAGAACGACATTTTAATGGTTGCAGTTTCGAAGGAGTGTGGCATGCCCCTGGACCCGATACAGGTGGTTATTTATGATGCTCCCGCGGCCAAGGGCACAAGCTGCGCCTGCGGTTGTGGCGGCCACCACCAGCATGGCGAAGCGGACGACCCCTTGGCCGGGGTCAGCATGGAGATGCAAGCCAGGGCCCTGGCCATGACCCTGGACACCGCGTTCCCCGGCAAAGTGCAGGTGGAGTACATCAATGTATTGAATGACGTTAGGGGGCCGAGCCTGCCTCAAACGGCGCTGCTCTGCTCCCTGTCCTACCCCAGCCCGCTGATCTATATCAACGGTGAGGGACGCTTCGCCGGAGCCCTCCTCCCGGAGCGCATCCGGGATGAAGTAGAAAAGATCCTGGCGGGGCAATAAAGATACGGCGCAAACTGCCCACGCCAGGGGCGGCATCTCTATGAAATCCAGTACTTATCCGGCCTTCCTCCGGCCTTAGCCTGACCGCGACTTTTTGGACCGGCGCGCCCCTTGGGCACGATGGAGGATGGTTTCCTCATTAGACTCACGTCTCCTGCGTTGTAATTCGGCGAGCGCAGAGCTATGATTCTCCATCTGGTATTCCACCTGAAAGCGAGGCGATTTTTGGGGCGCCTCTTGCGAGAGTTGCCATGTGGCTTGGCGCCATAGTTCAGCCCTGAGCATGCACTCAGGGCACTTTTCAAGGCATTGACGGCAACACGCTGGCAGGTTGTCGAGGCGGATGGTGATGGTGGGCATTATCCTCTCCTTGGAATGAGCGGCCTGATTCCCTCCATGGAATCGGCTGAGTGTTCGCGATTATTAATCAACATTCGAAAAAGGTCAATGAAAAGTTTTCTTTTTTTTAAGAAAGTTAATGAACCGACACTACACCAAAACGCCATCCCTGAGTGATCATTTTGTCCATGTGAAGCGTCGGTTTTAGTCAGGTGGAAGTGCACATAGCGATTGCCAAAAGTTCTTTCCCTTCATTCCCCTCTCCCCTTGTGGGTCAGGGTCAGAGTAAGGGGTGAATAAGAAAAATTTTTTGAGCAATTGAATATTAAGTACGCAGATGGCACAATCAGTTCCCAAAAGCCTTTTGTGGGCCTGACAGGATTAATCCATCAGCAAAGCAGGGAGAGGTTATGCGTCGGCTAACCATATTCGTCTGCACAGTGATGTTTTTAGGTCTCGGCATCATGAACGTCGAGACGGCGAGTGGGCAGAGTGGAACCCGCGGGGACCGCATGAATTTCGATCCCCAAAGAGGAATCGAGGTTCCAGAAGCCCAAGGGGAGCATGGGAATCTTTCTGATCGGATTAATAACCTGATCAAAGCGGGGAAAATCGAGGAGGCGCTTAAGCTTGCCCAAATGGCTCTCAACCGGCAAGAAAGCCGCCTGGGGCCTGAGGCGCCTGAAGTTGCCGGCAGCCTCCAGAGGCTGGCTAACATTGAGACACTCATCCCGCGGTGGTTGATGGCCATTACCCTCTATCAGCGGGCCTTACAGATCAGGGAGAAAGTCCTGGGGCCGGAGGACCCCAAGACCGCGGACACCCTGGCCCGCCTGGGGCGGGCCTACACTGAAGTGGGGGCCTATGACAAGGCGTTGCCCCTGGTGGAGCGTTCCCTGGCCATTCGGGAAAAAGTCCTGGGGCCGGATGCCCTGGAAACCTCCGGCAGCCTGGCCGTTTTGGCGAATTTGAAACGCCAGACGGGCGCCCATGCCCAGGCCTTGACCGTGGCCCAGCGGGCCTTGCAGATCAGGGAAAAAGTTCTAGGCCCGGATAATCCCAGGACCGCTGAAACTATGGACATCCTGGCCATGATTTACCAACAGCAGGGCGCCCTGGATCAGGCCCGGCCCCTGGTGGAGAAGGCTATTAAAATTAAGGAAAAGGCCCTGGGACCCACCCATCCCGAGACTGCCAAAAGCCAGCGCATCCTGGGCATAGTGCAACAGGGGAGCAAGGATTACGCCCAAGCCGAGGCCTCTTTCCACAAAGGCCAAGTCGGCAGCCAAGGCCTGGGCGGACTGGTTGAAGTCTATCTCTCCACCGGACGCTATGCCCAGGCCTTGGAAACCCTTGATTCCATGGACCTCAAAGCGAGGGCTCGGCCACAAATCTTCGCCATGTATTTTACCCAAAGGGGCCAGGCGCTCCAAGGGTTGGGCCGCCGGGGCGAGGCCGCAGCGGCGTACCTGGAAGCCATCAACGCCATCGAAGAGTTACGGACCCGTACGCCGGGAGAACGGGCCAGCTTTTTCCAGGCCGGTATAATAAAGGGCTATTACCAATCATACCTGGCTCTCATGGGCCTATTGTCAGAGATGACCCAAAAGGGTGAGCCTCTCCCTGCGGCTTTCCGAATTTATGGCCAAGACACGGGAGCCGCGGCCTTTTATTTTGCCGAGTCCATCAAAGGCCGCGCCCTGCTGGAGGCCATGGCGACCAAGGCCCGGACCGGCTTGAGCAAAGATGTTCCACCGGATTTGGCGGCCAAGGAACAGCAGCTTCAGGGCAAGTGGCAAGCCCTAAAGGGCAGATGGGATGACGTTTATTCGCCACATGTAGGCATAATGCGGGATATAGCGGTGTATCTGGAGGAGCAGAAAGATCTGGGGAAAAAACAAGTGGATTTGGTTGAGGAACTCCGCCGGCGCGCTCCCCGCTATGCGGCCTTGTATTATCCCAAGCCGTATACGTCCCAGGAACTGCCGTTAAAATCCGGAGAAGTCCTGCTGGAATATGTCCTGGGGGATAAAGAAAGCTATTTGTTTCAGGTGGAACCCGGCGGCCGCACCCAGATCTTCCGCCTGGCGGTTACCCGGCAAGACCTGGAAAAACGCCTGGGAGCCCTCTTGGCCCCCTTCCGGAACCCCGGGCTGAAGCGGGAAGATTTGCAGCGCTTCTCGGTTGCCGAAGCCGCGGCTCTGTATGGTCAGCTTCTGGCCCCGGCTCTGTCCGGAATCTCACCAGGCCAGCATCTGATCATCGTTCCGGATGGGGTTCTGGGTGCATTTCCTCTGGAGGCCCTGGTGGTGCAGCAGGCGCGGGATTGGCCAAAGAGTGTGCTGGTGGGAGACCGCTGGCCGGTGACCTACTCCCAATCCGCGGCCATTCTCGCCCTGAACCGGCACCTGGGTTTATCCCGGGCTCCCAAGCCCCTGTTTGCCTTGGGAGATTGCATCTATGATGCCGGCAGCGCCCGTTATCAGGCTTTCAAAGCGGGACAGGGCCGGGCCGGAGAGCTGATCCAGTCTCAAGGCGATAAGGCCCTGACCATGTCCGCAACCGGTGGCCGGGTCACCTTCCCGCCCCTGCCGGAGACCCGCCAGACGGTGACCGAATTGGCCCGCCTTTTCGGCGAAGCCCCGAAGCCGCCCCAGGTATTGCTGGACGTGGAAGCCACCGAGACGGAGTTGCATCGGGTCCGCCTCAACCAGTACCGGTATTTCTTCTTTGGCACTCACGGGTTTTTGGCCAACAACTTGGGCGGCATCAAGGAACCGGTGTTGGTCTTGACCCAGGTAGAGAATAAGGCCCCGGATAACGGCATGCTCACCTTCAATGAAGTTATGCAATTCCAGTTGGATGCCGACTTGGTGAGTCTGGCCGCGTGCATGACCGGGGTGGGTCAGGTCATGCAAGGGGAAGGCGTGGTCAATTTTGCCCGGGCCTTTGAGCAGGCCGGAGCCCGTAGCGTCATGGTAACGCTATGGAACATTCCCGTGGAGGAATCCTTAAAATTCTACACAGTCTTCTATAAATCTCTAAAAGAGGGAAAATCAAAACTCCAGGCCCTGCAGACGGCTCGCCAACAAGTACGGTCGCATGAGCCGCATCCCTATTTTTGGGCCGGAATCATTCTCCATGGGGAAGGGTAAGGCCGTCGCCACCAAGGGCGACGCGGCGCACGGGTCCTAATCCCGCGGCGAGGCCCGAGTTCGCGCAGAAAAGGGGAGGCTATCTTGACTAGATAGCCTCCCCTTTTTTGACTTGGGCGTCGGCGTGCGCGCCGCTCTTACTGGTATTGGATGTAAATCGGCTTCGGGTTCAGCTTTAACACCTCCTGAGGCGTCATCAGCGCGTCGCCTTTCTTGGTGTCATTGTGATAGAACAGCTTGAAACCGGTATACTCCACCGGCTCTTTGACGATGTAATCTCTGTACGAATCCCGCTTCAGCCAGGGGGCGCCCCAGCCGTCCATGTTCATGATGATCTGCACATCAGGGCGAAGCACGATTTTATTGGCGTTGGTGACCATTTTACGGGTAAAGCGGTGCACAATGAACACCTTGGGCGGAATATTATACTTTTTCACCAGTTCCTGCAGGTAGCCGGAAGCATAGTTGACGTCTGCGGCGTCATAGGTGCCGATCTTGGTCCCCGGTACCCTGCCGCTTTGGGCCATGTTGAACTCCGGGTCTATGGCGAGGTGGACGTCCGGATTCTTCAGCAGCCACTCGAAGCGCGGCAGGATAGTGCGGATGTTGTCATGGCCGGTCTGGATGTCGATGAACATGATGGCGTTCGTTTCTTTAGCCCAGCCGTACACCTCGTTGACGACTTTGTCCGGCATGAGCATCCGGTACTTGCCGGCCTTGCCCGGTGCGCCCTGGGCCACCACCGTGACGAGGTGCAAGGCGGGCTGCACCGGTAACGACGGATCGGCCTTCTGCCACTTGGCCACCTCCCCCTTCAACCGCCGCAGCATCTCCTCCTTGGGGTACTCGCCCAGCACCCCCATGCGCTTGGAAAGCGGGTTGCCGTAATAAGCGACGATGCGCTTCTCCGGAAGGATCGCACCCGGCGGAATTGGCGGGGTTTTCACCGGCCAGCCCTGCCGTTTCGCATACTCAGGGTCCTCACCCGCTTGGTACGCGATCTTGGGAGCCTTCGGTTCGACAGGTTTCGCCTCTTTTGTGCCGGCTGGCTCCGGAGCGGTCATAGGGGGAGTGGCGGTCGGGGCTGAAGGTGCCGCTGGTGGAGTGGCCGGGGCCGCTGGGGTTACGGGGGCTGCGGGGACCGCAGGGACCGCGGCCGTCGGAGCGGCAGGGCCAGGCGCAGCAGTTGGGGCGACAGGAGGGGCCGGAGTTGCCGCGGCAGGTGGTGCAGCCGGGGTTGTGGGAGATGGCGCGGCCGGGACTGGGGTAACCGGGGCAACCGCGGCCGCGGGTTCTTTTGGCGCGGCTTGGGCCGCTTCCACATCACCGCGCCGGTCGCTCGTGCTGCCGGTCAGGGCAAGCGCCACCGCAAGGGCGGTGGCCAGCAGGGGGGGAAATATCCGAATGGACAATCAAGACCTCCAGGCTAAAATTTGGCAAAGGCGAATACGACTTGCCGCCGCAATATCAGTTTATAATGCATGATTTTAACGATAAAAACACTCAGAGAAAAGACAATCGCGTGAAAAAGGTCTTTTTTTTTCTGCACGTCCATGAAAGGGCCGAAATAACCGCTCATGCAGGAATGAAGCGCCTTAGCCATGAATTCCGTTCGGAATTTCGGAGCGGTTCCGAAGTAGGCGAACCCTCAGGATATGGAACCTATGTCAATATATATTGCGCTGCATCATTTTTAATGCTATAAGATAACATCTAAATTCCCATACCAGCTGCTTCATTGTCAGCTATCAAGCGGGCAGACCTTCCTTCACTTCCCTGAGCCTTACCAATTCTCTTGCTCCAGCTCGCGCTCGAAATTTATTAAACCGAACTACAGGAGGAAATAAGTTTGAAAACTTTAATTATATTTTTACTTTTGACCACAACCGCCTTCGCCCAACCCTGGCCCAAGACCCCGCCTCGTATAGGTAATTTGTACCTTAAGCAGGAGTACTGGAACTACATCAAGGAAGCCGCCCAGCGCTACCAGATCTCACCTTACCTCATCCAAGCGGTCTGCGCCATCGAATCGAGATATGACCCGGAAGCGAAATCGGGGCAAGGGAGATGCTACGGCCTGATGCAACTGCACAAGGACACCGCCAAAAAGTACGGGGTGGACGCACATAACCCCAGGGAGAATATCATGGGCGGGGCGGCGGTCCTGGCCAGACTGTTGGAGAAATACAACGGGAATATCAGGAAGGTTTTGCGCGTGTATAATGCTTCCAGCACCACGGCCTATGAGCGCGAGGTAATCCGCGCTTTTGAGCAGGCAGAACTTATGGCATCATTTTCCGTGCCCTCAAAAAAGCGCCGCAATTAGGCTAGCGTCTTTTCCTTAGGCTTCAGGGAATTCCCTTTAGGTTTGATGAGTTACGGCATAGACCTTGTGCCGCGCCTCATTCCCCTCCGGGAGTTTCCTTGGCCCTGATGGATTGACCACCGATTTTCTTGGTTCCGGCTTTTTCCGGATCATCGGGTAAGCCGCGCTTCTCCATGCGCTCCATTTGAGGGCATGGCGGCGTTCCCATGGTTTTTAATTCTTTTTGTTCTTTCGGAGGCGGGGGCGGAGAGGGTTGCTTCTCTTTAGGCGGCTCGGTGTTTTGAGCCAGGAGCACTAACCCGGATTCCGCGGCATTGACCCCAAATGAAAGAGACGCCTGATCCGGGGTTGATGCCGCCTGGACCGGAAGGGCTGCCGCCATGATAAGGGCTGCCGTCAGGCCCACCGCTCCCTTGAAGAAAATTCCCATGAAATGTCGCATAATAAGGCCTCCTTCAATTAATCTCATCATTGCTATCGGGGCTTTTCAAGCCGAGGACCTCAAAGACTTCCAGGGGCGCCTGGCGTCCCTTCACCGTACGGATCTCTTGCCTGCCGGTCACCACCCCCGGGGCTGCCTCGATGGTACTGTGGCTGGCAACGATGGTCCAGCCAAATTCTTTAGTTAAAGACTCCAGGCGCGACGCGGCGTTAACCGTATCGCCGATGGAGGTATACTCCAAACGCTTGGGGGAGCCGATATTGCCGACAATGGCTTCGCCGGTATGCAGGCCGATGCCGATGGCAAACTCGGGCAGCGAAAGATCGCCAAAACGCTGCTTCATCCAGGTGCGAAACTCCTGGGCTGTTCGGGCCAGTTCCAAAGCGGCTTTAAGGGCCCGCCGGGCATGGTCCGGATAAGGCACCGGTGCGCCAAATACCGCCATCACGGCATCGCCGATAAATTTATCCACCGTGCCGCCTTGGGCCAAAATGGGCTCACAGGCCTGACTTAAATACGTGTTGAGCATCTCCACCACCTGGCGGGGCCCCAGACTCTCGGAAATCGTCGTAAAATTTCTTATATCGGAAAAAAGTACCGTTACCTGAAATACCTCGCCCCCCAAGTCCGGCAACTTGCCCGAGGCCAGCAGTTTCTCCACCACCTCATCCGCGACATACCGGGAAAAGATCTTCCGGATACGGGCCCGCTCCCGCTCCTCTCCCGTCAGTTTTATCCCCAAAATACCCATATAGCTGACCATGACCCCCACTTGAGCGTTAGCCGTGGGCAGCAGCCAATACTGGCGAAACAGCAGGTAGGCCGCGCACGCGGCCAGGATGCATAACGCTAACCCTGCCGCCAGCCCACCCCGGGGGGACAGCCGATAAAATAACATACTGCCGCACACCACCATGCCGAAAAGATAAAATGCGGCAAGATACCCGGGTATCGGCCGGGGGAATCTCCCCGTGAGCAGGGTTTCAATGATATTGGCGTGAATTTCAGGACCGCTCATGTCATTGCCCTGCCACGTCCACAGGCTCAGGGAATACGGGGTGGGATGGCTATCCTGCAGCGCCGCCGGTTCATAGGCGATAATGACGATTTTGTCTTTGAGAGCCTTGATAGCCGGGTCGTCCTCGGCGCCGGAGGCCAGAAACCGCTGCATGGAGAGGCGGGAAAAGGTGCCCGGCGGACCAGCAAAGCCGATAATGGGAAAGGTGGTGGCATTAATCCCCTGAGGGTCCACGCCCGACCAAAGCTTCAGGACGGGATCATGGGTCAGGAGTGCGATGGTGGCGGCCGGGTCCCGATTTGCGGCTCGCAGGGCCAGCAGGTTTCCGAACGTGAGCCCGACCTGGCCGTAGTCATCGGCCAGCGCCGGCACGAAACGCCGGATCGCCCCGTCGTCATCATTGTAAAAATTGATCAACCCCACGTCCAGCCTCTGCCGGGGCAGGGAGAGCAGGTACTCCTTTATGGGCAGGGTAATGGTGCTCTTCTGATGTTCATCGACAGATAGATTTCCAGCCAGGACGACCTGGCCCGACGCGAGCTGTGTTTTGAAGGGGCCGTCATAATTCAGGCTGCGGTGGTTTGCCGGTAAATCCAGGGTCTGGAGCCAGGGGGTAATGCTGACCTGAAAGAGATAGTCCATGCCGATAACTTTGGCCCCCGCCCGGCGCAAGACCTCTATCACCCGGGCAAAATGGGGCGTCCAAGACACCAGCGGCTCAGTCGGATGTTCCTGCAGGGTTGCCTCATCCAAGGCCACGATCACCACATGCTGAGGCTGATAGCGCAGCCCGGCCAACTGGTGCCAGAGATCGTAATAAATCTCTTCCGGTCTCTCCAGCCACCCGGCCCAGGTCATTGTCGCCACCGCTCCGTAAACCAGGAGCATCAGCATCGCAACCAAGAGCAGGGTATCTTTTCGGATTTTTGTGGCCATATCTTTCGCCAAGCTCTCTGGGCCGCTGAACTAAGCTTCAGGGGTTGGATGCACCCGATTCGATTATTGACTCTGTCCGAATTTGAAAGCAATATTTCTTTAAGATAATAAAATTAACAAATTTTCGCTTGCCTGATCTAATTCAACAAATGGAAGTTACCGATTTTCATTAACCGCACGGATCAAGCACTATAGCACACTTACCTGCACAGGAGTTAGCCATGCTCAAAACCTCGCGTACCCTCGTCGCCATACTGGTGTTACTTGTGGGCTGCCTCACCGCCATCGCCTCACGGCCTCTGGGAGAAACCGGAACATCTGCCCAATCAGACCCGGATAAGACGCTGTCGCCCTACTTTATGGTCGTCAGCGACGATCCGGAAAAAGACGTCATGCCTTTAAAAAGCACCCAAGCCGACGTGAGGATCGCCGGAACGGTGGCGGAAGTCAAGATCACCCAGGTTTACCGCAATACCGGCAAGAAAACCCTGGAGGCCCTCTATGTTTTCCCGGGGTCGACCCGGGCCGCGGTGCATGCCATGCGTATGACCATCGGGGAGCGGGTGATTCAAGCCGAGATCATGGAGCGGCAAAAGGCCCGGGAAACTTACCAAACGGCTAAAAAAGAGGGGAAGACCGCCTCGCTGTTGGAACAGCAGCGGCCCAACGTCTTTCAGATGAATGTGGCCAATATCTTGCCGAATGATGAGATCAAGGTGGAACTCACCTACATGGAACTCCTGCAGCCGGAGGACAAGGTCTATGAGTTTGTCTACCCCACGGTGGTGGGGCCCCGGTATACCACCAAAACGGCGGCGGGAGCCCCGGATTCCGACAAGTGGGTCAAGAATCCTTATCTCCACGCAGGGCAGCCGCCGCCTTATACCTTTGGCCTCAACGTAGAACTGTTGAGCCCGGTGCCCATCGACAAACTGGCCAGCCCCAGCCATGATGTGGAGATCAGCTACTCCGGCAAAACTGCGGCTAAGATTAAAATCAAGGATGAGAAGACCGCGGGCAATAAGGATTTTGTGCTGCGCTACGGCCTGGCCGGCGGAAAAATCGACACCGGCCTGCTCCTTTACCCCGGCCAGGATGAAAACTTTTTCCTGTTGATGATGGAGCCGCCGGCCAAGGTGGCGTCTCAGGCAGTGCTGCCCCGGGAATATATTTTCATCGTCGACGTCTCCGGGTCCATGTACGGCTTCCCCCTGGAGACCACCAAGGCCCTGATGCAAGACATCATTAAGGGACTTACGCCCAAAGATTCCATGAACGTTCTCCTGTTTGCCGGCGGTTCGGCGACCTTATCGCCTTCCGGTTCACTGCCGGCCACGGAGGCTAACAAACAAAAGGCCCTGGATTTCATCAAGGCTCAATCTGGCGGGGGAGGCACCAACATCGTCCCGGCCATGCAGCAGGCCCTGGCTCTGCCCCGCACCCCGGGAGTTTCCCGGATAGTGACGGTGGCCACCGACGGCTATGTGGACGTTGAACCCCAAGTCTTTCAACTGATTCGCGATAATTTGGGCGCCGCCAACCTGTTTGCCTTCGGCATCGGCACCTCGGTCAACCGTCACCTCATTGAAGGCATGGCCCGGGCCGGTATGGGGGAATCTTTCGTGGTCCTCAATGGCGGCGAGGCCGCCAAACAGGCCGCCAGGTTCCGTAACTATATTGCCAACCCGGTGCTGACGGACATCAGGATCGCCTTCGAAGGCTTCGATGCCTTCGACGTGGAACCGAAAGCAGTGCCGGACCTGTTCGCCTTAAGGCCCATCACCATCTTGGGCAAATACCGGGGCAGCCCCACGGGAGCCATTGTGGTTAAGGGCAAGACGGCCCAGGGCGCCTTTGAGCGCAAGATCAACCTGGCGGAAGCCAAGGCGTCCCCGGAAAACGCCGCCCTGCGGTTCCTCTGGGCCCGGCAGCGTATCATGAATCTGGTGGATTTCGCCTCCCTGGAACGGGATAATCAAGAGGTGGTGAAGGAAGTTACGGCTTTGGGCCTGAAATATAGCCTGATGACCCCCTATACTTCGTTTGTGGCGGTGGATAAGCTCAAGCGGGCCGACGGCCAGGTGGTCACGGTGAAGCAACCCTTGCCCCTGCCGGAAGGAGTCTCGGACTCAGCCGTTGGGCAGGCCATGCCGGCCATGGCGCCCGGCGCCCCCTGGGGAACCAAAGGCATGATGGCAAGCCGGTTGCCCGAAGAAGCCTTTGTAAGAAAATCGAAGGCTACCAAGCCCAGTCATGACGTGGCCGCCTCCGAAACAAGCGTGACCGTCACCCTCCAAGATATCCAGACCAAGGGAGATTTGCCCCCGGCGGCGGTGAAAAAGGTCCTGGAAAATGAGGTGGCCAAGCTGGAACGGTGCTGTCAGGATACGGTCAAGAGCGGCTTGATGCTCCCGGCGACCATCACCCTGGTGTTTACGGTGGGGACCGACGGCAAGGTAAGCGCTGACCCGATCGGTAAGCCGCCTCTGGCGAGCCAAGGGCTGGAAAGCTGCCTGGCTGCGGCTTTCCGGAGCCTGCAATTCCCTGGGTCCCAGAAGGATGCAACCCAGGTCACCGTGACCCTTGCCCTCAAGGTCAAATAGGGGCTCAGGTTCCCGAGTTTTAAACCAGGACCGGAGGGCAGGCGAATCCTCCGGTCCTTTTCATTTTGCTCGGAGTAATCAACCTGGGGCAGTAACCCCGCGGGGGCTCATGATTTTTCTTTGAGAAGCGGCACCAACCGACCCCGCAAGGCGTCCCGCACCTGCCGGAAGACCACCATGATCTCTGCTTCGGTGCCGGTGGCTTCCGCCGGGTCCGGGAAACCTACATGCATGATCTCAGTGTCACCGGGGAAAATTGGGCATTGTTGCTGGGCCTGGTCGCACAGCGTGATGACCAGGTCAAACTGCTCCCCTGCCAGTTCAGCCACCGACTTGGAACGGTGTTGGCTGATATCGATGCCCAGTTCCGCCATGACCTGGATGGCCCGGGGGTTGACCCGGCCGGGCTGCACCCCTGCGGACCAGGCCTGCACGCGACCGGCCAGATCATGGTTAACCAGACCCTCCGCCATCTGACTGCGGCAGGCGTTTTCCGTACAGAGAAATAAGACTTTGAGCATGAGCTGCGCCCCTTAACTTCGTTAGCCGATAATTTTTTTTATCTGGTCCACGCTAGGCACCTGACCCACCACTTTCACTTCCCCATCCATCACCAGGGCCGGGGTGGTGAAGATCCCGAAGGCCATAATTTTGCTGAGCTCGGAGACCTTCTCCACTTCAAAATCCCCGGCCTAGGCCTGGGCCGCAGCTTCCGTACGCTTGGCCAACTCCACGCATTTGGGGCAACCGGGCACTTACTTGTAAACTAATGTATCCTCACTAGGATTTGATTTTATCCTGATTGTGAAAAAGTTTTTTCTTATTCAACCGCAGTCCGCCAGTGATTTGAAGAGCCGGGCTTCAGCAACCGTTTATACGAGTATTGTCAAAATATTTCTGCATCCCGCCGACCCGAAAAAAATGCGAAACAATAATTTTTCTAACCTGCAAGCCACATTATCACTTTAAAGTGCCGACAGTTGATCTTATGTTTATTTATTAGCTTGAGTCCGGAAAGGATGCGACGATGAGCGAAAAGGAAAAGAACGTGGAGCCCCTCCGGGCCTCAACGGAACCCGACGAGGCGCTGGCAAGACTTTTAGGGCAATACGGTTGCGGCCTGATTCAGTTTACGGGGAAGGACGGGCTCTATGAGCGGCATCTCCTCTTCGACAACGTTATAGATGTGGCGACTGCCGGCCACCGGGAGCGTTTTGAAGCCGCGGCCCGGGCGGTGCGCGATGTCCTCTCCCAGCGCTGGGTGCTCACCAGGGACACCTACGAGAGGGTCAACCCCAAACGGATTTACTATCTGTCCATGGAGTTCCTCATCGGGCGCTCCCTGGCCAACAACGTCACGAACCTCCTGCTCGATCCCTGGGTGAAAAAAATCGCCCAGCGGCGGAACATCGATTGGTATGAATTACTGGAAGAAGAGCCTGATGCCGGTCTGGGGAATGGGGGGCTCGGACGCCTGGCGGCCTGCTTCCTGGACTCTATGGCCACCATGCAGCTCCCGGCTATGGGGTATGGCCTGCGCTACGAATACGGCATCTTCAAACAGTCCATCAAAGATGGCTGGCAACAGGAAAAGCCTGACAACTGGCTCCGCAATCCGGACCCCTGGGAGATCGCCCGTCCGCATGAGCAGGTGGAGGTGAAGCTCAACAGCTCCTTCGAGGTCTGCTCCGGGACCTTGTGCGCCATCCCCGGCCAGACCTCCAGTCTGTACGGTATCCCGTACGATCGCCCCATAGTGGGCTACGGCGGCAAGACCATTAATACGCTGCGCCTCTGGGCCGCCGCGGCGCCCGATTTCTTCAATTTTGAGCAATTCAGCCACGGCGAATTCGTCAGTGCCCTGGCCGAAAGCCTGGAAGCCGAATCTCTCACCCGGGTGCTCTATCCCGACGACTCCACCAGCATGGGGCAGGGATTGCGCTTTGTGCAGGAGTATTTTTTGGTGGCCTGCTCCCTGGCCGATCTCATCCGCCGTTTCCAGCGCACCAACTCCGATTGGAGCACGCTCCCCGAAAAAGTGGCTATACAGCTTAACGACACCCACCCCTCTCTGGCCGTCCCCGAGTTGATGCGGATTCTCTTGGACGATGCCCACCTGAAGTGGGAAGAAGCCTGGGACCTCACCCAACGGACCCTGGCCTACACCAACCATACGCTCTTGCCCGAAGCCCTGGAGAAATGGCCGCTGGCCTGGTTTGAAACCTTGCAGCCGCGGCTTTTGGAAATCATCTATGAGATCAACCGGCGTCTGCTTGATGACGTGCGGACCCGCTTCCCCGATGATGAGGGGCGGGCGGAGCGCGTGAGCCTCGTCGAGGAGGGCGCGGTGCAGAAGATTCGCATGGCCAACCTGGCCATCGTCGGCACCCATAGCACCAACGGCGTGGCCGCCATCCATTCCGAGCTGCTGCGCACCAAGACCGTTAAGGATTTGGCCGAGGTGTTTCCCGAGCGTTTCAGCAACAAAACCAACGGGGTCACCCCGCGCCGCTGGTTGCTGCTGGCCAACCCGGCGCTGGCTCGCACTATCACCGAGGCCATCGGCGACGGTTGGATCACCGACCTTGCACAATTAAGCAAGCTCAAACCGCTCGCCGAAGATGCGGGCTTCCGCGACGCCTTCCACCAGGCCAAGCGCGAGGCCAAGTTGCAGTTCGCAGCTTGGCTCAAATCATCCACGGGCCAGACGGTAGACCCGGACACCATCTTCGATTGCCAGGTCAAGCGCATCCACGAATACAAGCGGCAACTGCTCAACGCCCTGCACATCCTGGTGCTCTATAACCGCCTGCGGGAGAACCCGAACCTTAAGATGCCGCCCCGGACCTTCTTCTTCGCCGGCAAGGCCGCGCCGGCCTACCAACTGGCCAAAGTTATCATCAAGTTCATCAACAACCTGGCCGACACCATCGACAGCGACCCGGTCATGGCCGGCCGCCTCAAGGTCCTCTTCGTGCCTGAGTACGACGTTTCCCTGGCCGAGCGCCTGATCCCCGCCAGCGACGTCTCCGAACAAATCTCCACCGCCGGTTTTGAAGCCAGCGGCACGAGCAACATGAAGTTCATGATGAACGGGGCCATTACCATCGGCACCCGGGACGGCGCCACCATCGAGATGGCCGCCGAGGCGGGCGAGGAAAACTTCTTCCTGTTTGGCCTGACCGCCCAGCAGGTGGCCGACAGCCGCGGCTGGTATAATCCCCACTGGCACTATGACCACGAGCCTGAGACCCGGGGAGCGCTGGATCTGATCATCTTCAACCACTTCAGCCCCCATGAACGAGGCGTTTTTGCACCCCTTATCGATACGCTCTTGACGCACGGGGACTACTACATGCATCTGGCGGACCTGAAGTCCTATGGCGAAGCGCACCAGCGCCTGGGCGAGTTGTATACAAATCCGGACGCCTGGGCCCGCATGGCTATCTTGAACGTGGCCAGCTCCGGAAAATTTTCCAGCGATCGCACCATCGCCGAGTACGCCGCCGACATCTGGAACGTCAAGCCGTGCCCGGTAGATTAGGGAGTATTTTCGCGCCCATATTTACGGAGGACCGATTATGGAAGTCAGCCCGCTCGCCGGCAAGCCTGCCGAACCTGCGATCTTGATCAACACTCCCAGGCTGGTGACGGCCTACTATACGGAGCAGCCAGACCCGACGGTGCCGGCACAACGCGTTGCCTTCGGAACCTCCGGACATCGCGGCTCATCTTTGGACAACGCCTTCAACGAGGCGCATATTCTGGCGATCACCCAGGCCATCTGTCTCTACCGCAAGCAGCAGAATATCGATGGGCCGCTGTTCATGGGCATCGATACCCACGCCCTTTCCGAGCCGGCCTTTGCCAGCGCGCTTGAAGTCCTGGCGGCCAACGGCGTCACTGTCATGGTCGACGCAGACGGGGGCTACACACCGACGCCCGTGGTGTCCCATGCCATTCTCACCTACAACCGCGGGCGAAAGTTTAGCCTGGCCGACGGCATCGTCATCACGCCTTCGCACAACCCGCCGCGCTACGGCGGCTTCAAATACAATCCGCCTAACGGCGGGCCTGCGGAAACCCAGGTGACCCAATGGATCGAACAGCAGGCCAACACCTTCCTCGCCGATGGCCTGAAAGGGGTGGCGAGAGTCCCGTTTGAGCGCGCCCGCAAAGCCGCTACTACGCATCCGCATCGCTTCCTTGACGCCTATGTGAATGATCTGCCCGCAGTGGTGGATATGCAGATAATTCAAGACAGCAAGGTGCATCTGGGGGCCGATCCGTTGGGCGGCGCCAGCGTGGCCTATTATGATGCCATTGCCGAACGTTACCACCTTAATATGGAGGTCGTGAATCATAGCGTCGACCCTACGTTCCGGTTCATGACCGTTGACTGGGACGGTCAAATCCGTATGGACCCATCCTCGGTTTACGCCATGGCGAGCCTGATCGGCCTCAAGGACCGGTTTGCGGTGGCCTTTGCCAGCGACACCGATGCCGATCGCCACGGGATCGTCAGCCACAGCCAGGGCTTGCTGCCCCCCAACCATTACCTTGCCGTGGCCATAGCCTACTTGTTCGCCAACCGGCCCCAGTGGCCGAAAACAGTGGCCGTGGGCAAGACCCTGGTGAGCAGCAGCATGATTGATCGGGTAGCCGCCCGTTTAAACCGGCGGTTGGTTGAAGTGCCGGTAGGCTTCAAGTGGTTCGTGGAAGGACTTATCGACGGGTCGCTGGGCTTCGGCGGCGAGGAGAGCGCGGGTGCGACCTTTTTGCGTCGGGACGGCTCTGTCTGGACGACGGATAAAGATGGGCTGATCCCAAACCTCTTGGCCGCGGAGATTACCGCCCGCACAGGCCTTGACCCGGGCGAGCATTACCAGAAGCTGACCGCGGAGTTCGGCACGCCATACTACACGCGGATTGACGCGCCCGCCACCCCGGCGCAAAAGGCGAAGCTGGCGAAGTTGTCCCCCGAAGCCGTCAAGGATTCAGAGCTGGCCGGCGAGCTCATCACGGCCAAGCTGACCAACGCGCCGGGCAACAACGCCCCCATCGGCGGCCTCAAGGTCATGGCCGCGCATGGCTGGTTCGCAGCCCGGCCGTCGGGCACGGAGAACATCTACAAAATCTACGCCGAAAGCTTCAAGGACCAGGCCCATCTGGACGCCATGGTGGCTGAGGCTCAGAGGATCGTCAACAACGCCCTGGCAGATTCTTAGAAGGCTACTTTAAATCGCCGGGAGCACAGGCATTCCAGCCCGTGAGGAAACGAAAGGAGCACGAACATGAACGCGGCAAGCGCCCCACTCTTGGACCGCCCGGCCTGGAAGGCCCTTCAAGCCCATTATCAGCAGGTCCGGGAGGTGCATCTCAAGCAGCTTTTTGCTGACGATCTCCAGCGCGGCGAGCGTCTGACCGTCGAGGCCGCGGGCCTCTACCTGGATTACTCCAAGAATCGGGTCACCGGCGAAACCCTCAAGCTGCTCCTGCAACTGGCTGAAGAGTCCGGCCTGCGAGCGCGCCTCGACGCCATGTTTCACGGCGACAAGATCAATATTACGGAAAAACGCGCCGTCCTGCACGTGGCCCTACGCGCCCCGAAAGGCGCGTCCATCATCGTCGACGGCGAAAACGTGGTGCCCCAGGTCCATGCCGTGCTGGACAAAATGGCCGGCTTTGCCAACCGCGTCCGGAGCGGCGAGTGGCTCGGCTACACCGGTAAGCGGATTAAAAACGTCATCAACATCGGCATCGGGGGCTCCGACCTCGGGCCGGTGATGACCTACGAGGCGCTCAAGCATTACAGCGAGCGCGCCATGACCTTCCGGTTCGTTTCAAATGTCGATGGCACTGACTTTGCGGAAGCGGTCCAGGATCTTGACCCGTCGGAAACTCTCTTTATTATCTCGTCCAAAACCTTTACCACCCTGGAGACCATGACCAACGCCCACACAGCCCGCGACTGGTCCCTGGCTGGTCTTGGGGGCGACGAAAAATCAGTGGCCAAGCACTTTGTCGCGGTCTCGACGAACACGGAGAAAGTGCAGGAGTTCGGCATCGATACCGCCAACATGTTCGAGTTCTGGGATTGGGTCGGCGGGCGCTATTCCATGGACTCCGCTATCGGCCTGTCCACCATGCTGGCCATCGGCCCGGATAACTTCAACAGTATGTTGGACGGCTTCCATCAGATGGATGAGCATTTCCGCACCACCCCGTTCGAACGCAATCTGCCCGTGCTCATGGGCCTTTTGTCCATCTGGTACAATAATTTTTTCGGCGCCCAGACCGTGGCGGTCCTGCCGTATGAGCAGTACCTGAAGCGCTTTCCGGCCTATCTGCAGCAGCTCACCATGGAGAGCAACGGCAAACACGTCATCCTTCAGGGAACTGAGGTCACCTACCAGACTGGCCCCATCTACTGGGGTGAACCGGGGACCAACGGCCAACACTCCTTCTACCAGTTGATCCATCAAGGCACCAGGCTCATTCCCTGTGATTTCATCGCCTTCGGCCGGCCGCTCAACGCCCTGGGCCGGCACCACGACATACTCCTGGCCAACGTCTTCGCCCAGACCGAGGCGTTGGCTTTCGGCAAGACGCCTGAGCAGGTCAAAGCTGAGGGAACGCCGGATTGGCTCGTGCCCCACCGGGTCTTTCAGGGCAACCGCCCTTCCAACACTATCCTCGCAGCGCAGTTAACCCCTTCAAACCTGGGCAAACTCGTCGCGCTCTATGAGCACTGCGTCTTTACCCAGGGCGCCATCTGGAACATTAACTCGTTCGACCAATGGGGCGTTGAGCTGGGCAAGGCGTTGGCCCAGCGCATTATTCCCGAACTGGAGAGCCCGGCGGAACCCCAACTTGGCCATGATAGTTCCACGAACACCCTGATCCGCCGCTACCGGAAGCTTAAGGCGGCAATTTGACGACTCAAAAGGAGACGCCTATGCAACTCGGGATGATTGGCCTTGGCAGAATGGGCGGGAATATGGTGCGCCGCTTGATGGCCGCAGGACACGAAGTGATCGTTTATTCCGCCCATGCCTCCACGAGGGAACCCTTTGCGAAGCAGACCGGCGCGTTTGCGGCCTCCTCCCTTGACGAAATGGTGGCCAAGCTCAAGCCGCCGCGGGTAATCTGGCTGATGGTGCCTGCCGCGGTGGTGGATCAAACCTTGGACGATCTGGCGGCGCGGATGCAGAAAGATGATATCCTTGTCGATGGGGGCAATTCTTACTACATCGATGATATCCGGCGAGCCCAAATGCTTGCTCCCAAAGGGATTCATTACGTCGATTGCGGCACCAGCGGCGGCGTCTGGGGCTTAGAACGCGGTTATTGCCTGATGATCGGCGGCGAGCCTGCGGTTGTCCAGCACCTCGATCCCATCTTTGCCGTCCTGGCGCCCGGCGTGAAAGAGGCCCCTCGCCTTCCGGGCCGGGAGAAAATCGGCGGCACCGCGGAGCACGGCTACCTCCATTGCGGACCCAACGGCGCCGGCCACTTTGTCAAAATGGTGCATAACGGCATTGAGTACGGCATCATGGCGGCCTATGCCGAGGGACTTAACATTCTGCATCATGCCAACGCCGGCAAGCAGCAGCAGGCCGTCGATGCCGAAACCACCCCGCTCCGCAACCCCGAAAACTACCAGTACGATCTCAACCTGCGGGATATCGCCGAAGTCTGGCGGCGTGGCAGTGTGATCGCTTCGTGGCTGTTGGACCTGACGGCGGCCGCCCTGCTTAAGGACCCGGATCTGTCCCAGTTCGCCGGCCGGGTCTCGGATTCGGGCGAAGGACGCTGGACGATCAAGGCGGCCATCGATGAGGCCGTGCCCGCGCCGGTGCTCACCACGGCGCTTTACGAACGCTTTAGCTCCCGGGGTGAGGCAGACTTTGCGGATAAAATAATGTCCGCGATGCGCTTCGAGTTCGGTGGACACTTGGAGAAACCGGCGAAGTGAGGCAGAGGGCTTGCCCAAAGTTCCTTCCTTATCCTCTCTCCCCTTGTGGGAGAGGGTGAGGGGTGAGCGAGTACAAGCCAACTTCGGAGTCACCGGCGATCTCACTGACCGGGGAAATCAGCCATGCACGTGGGAACTGGAGGCCATAACGCCGGCCACCCAAACCTCTTAAACGATACAGCCGCCCGCACCCTCAACGCGGGCGATCTGGAAGCCGTCTTCCTTCCCGGCTATGGGATGCTCGGTGCCTCGTTGCGCCACCGCGGCGTCGAGCTCCTGGGACGCGTCCAAGACCTTACGACCGCAGCCGCAGAGGGGAGCACCGCCGGTATCCCGCTTCTCCATCCCTGGGCGAACCGCCTGGCAGGCCCCCGCTATCACGCCGCCGGGCGGGAATTGGCGCTAGACCCGGCCTCGCCCTTCCTGCACTTCGACGCCCACGGCCTGCCGATTCACGGGGTGCCCTGGTCCCGCCTCGCCTGGGAGCTGACTGAATCCAGCCCAAACGGTCTGACGGCCCGGCTCGCCTGGACCCAAGGCGAGCTCCTGGCGGTCTTCCCGTTTCCCCACCGGCTCGAGATGGCGGTGACGCTCTCACCCGTTGGCCTGACCCTTAAAACGCAGCTTTCCGCCGGTCTCGACGGCCCGGTGCCGGTGAGCTTTGGCTTCCACCCCTACTTCGTGCTTCCCGGGCTGCCCCGGGCCGAGTGGCGTTTGAAACTGCCTCCCATGCGGAGGCTGGGGCTCGACCCGCGCGGCATACCCACCGGTTCAGAGGAGCCCTTTGGCGGGTTTGATGCCGAACTCGGGGAGCTTGACTTCGACAATGGCTTTGCTGTGCTCGAGGACCGCCCCGCGTTCTCCCTCGCCGGGGCCGGCCGCCGCATCACCGTGGAGCTGCTGGCAGGCTACCGGTACGCCCAGGTCTATGGGCCCAAGGACCAAGATTACGTTGCGCTTGAGCCCATGACCGCACCAACCAGCGCCCTTACGAGTGGCCACGGTCTCACGCTGGTCCCGCCGGGTGGGCAGTTTGAAGCGTCGTTTAAGATCCGTGTCGAAGCGCTCCCCTAACGTCCCCATTCTCGGCGGCCCCCCACAGTTTACCGTATTTAATTTTTAGGGGCGGACCCATGTGTCCGTCCCCAAGAGGGCCTACACCTTGATGCGTTTACAAGAGCTTTCTATTTTCAAGAACGAGAACTTTGTATGACAGATATAGTTGAGGATGTGGCATAATCTCGGTTCAGAAGAGTTGTCATGAGCCGTTGACGCCCGCAGCAGGCGCTGCCCAACCCGGCGTCTGGAATGCGAGGCATGTTATGGACACGCGTTTTAAAGATTTACTCCTGCTTTATGCCCAGGAAAACGAGCGGGACAAACGGCAGAAGATCGAAGCTACGCTGTGGCAAGAGTTCGGAAAGATCAAGGCAGTGTTCGTAATGGACATGTCGGGGTTTTCCCTGCTGTCTGCCCGGCACGGGATTGTGCATTACCTTTCCATAGTGCGCCGCATGCAGTTGACGACAATGCCCATTGTTGAGAAATACCGCGGCCAGGTGGTCAAATTCGAGGCGGACAACTGCTTCGCCATGTTCGACGACCCGCTCTCGGCGGTGCGCGCCGCCATTGCCTTGAATACGGCCTTCTTTGCCCTGAACATCTTGACCGCAGACGAGTTCGACATTCGCGTCTCCATCGGCATTGACTATGGCGACGTCCTGCTCATCGGCGGCCCCGACTATTTCGGTAATTCGGTCAACTGCGCCTGTAAAATAGGCGAAGACATCGCGGGCCCTGGGGAAATCCTGGTCACTGCCACTGCATTCAAACAGATTCCCCCAACTGCCGGCATCCGGGGTCGCAAATTGGAACTCGCCGTTGCCGGTGTCCCGATTGAGGTTTACTCCATAGAGCATGAGAACGGGTAGTGCCTGCCTCCGATCAGGATGCGGCGCGACATGCGGCGCGCCAACCCCTTCCGACACGGCCAGCGCCAGCAAAAGACAAATAGAACAGAAAAAAGAGCCAAAAATGAGTGCTTATAAAAACGTAGGGGCGGGTTTCAAAACCCGCCCCTGGCCGTATATTGTTGCCCCAAGGGCTGGTAATCCCGCCCCTGAATGATGCTCGTCAGTTAGCTGCGACCTTAAGCTCCTCCTGCTGCTCAAAGGTCAGGCCGTCTTGGTCGGCGTCCACCTTGACGGTGTCGCCTTCCTTGAATTCCCCGGACAACAGCATGGGCGCCAGCTTATCTTGCAGATAATGCTGGATGGCCCGCCGCAGGGGACGCGCCCCGTAGACCGGGTCGTAGCCCGCGTCGGCCAGGAAATCTTTCGCCTTCTCAGTGAGTTCCAGGGCGAGGTGCCGCTCTTCCAAGCGCTTGGTTAAACGGACCATTTGCAGCTCCACGATCTTCCGCAGCTGCGCTTTGGTGAGGCGGTGAAAGATGAGAATATCGTCCACCCGGTTCAGGAACTCCGGCTTGAAATGGAGCCGCAGGGCATCCGTAACCCGCTCCCGCATGGCTTTTTCGTCGGCAATCTCGGCGATATACTGGCTGCCGATGTTCGAGGTCATGATAACGATAGTGTTTTTAAAGTCCACGGTACGGCCGTGGCCGTCGGTGAGCCGCCCGTCGTCCAGGATCTGGAGGAGCGAGTTAAACACCTCCGGGTGGGCCTTTTCGATCTCGTCGAACAACACCACCGAGTAGGGCCGGCGGCGCACCGCTTCCGTGAGCTGGCCTCCTTCATCGTAGCCCACGTAGCCCGGCGGGGCGCCAATGAGGCGCGAGACCGTATGCTTCTCCATGTATTCGCTCATGTCCAGGCGGATCATGGCCGCTTCCGAGTCGAACAGGAACTCGGCCAGCGCCCGGGCCAGTTCGGTCTTACCCACGCCGGTGGGGCCCAGGAAGATAAAGGAGCCCAAGGGCCGGTTGGGGTCTTGCAGGCCGGAGCGAGCCCGGCGCACCGCATTGGACACGGCCCGGACCGCTTCCGCCTGACCCACCACCCGGGCCGCCAGGCGCTCTTCCATGTGCAGAAGCTTCTGCTTCTCACCCTCCAGGAGCCGGGTGACAGGGATACCGGACCACTTGGCCACCACTTCGGCCACGTCCTCGGCGTCCACCTCTTCTTTGAGCATGGCCCCTTTTGCCTGCATATCCGTCAACTTCCGGTTCTCTTCCTCCAACTCTTTCTGGAGGTTGAGGAGCGTGCCGTAGGTCAACTCCGCGGCCCGGGCCAAATCGCCGATGCGCTCGGCGTGGGCCGCGTCGATCTTGGCCTTTTCGATCTGCTCCTTGATGGCCTGGATCTTGGTGATGACCTCTTTTTCCTGCTGCCAACGGGCCTTCAGGGCCGCACTCTTCTCCTTGAGGTCGGCCAGCGATTTTTCGATCTTCTCCAGGCGGTCTTTGGAAGCCGGGTCTTGCTCCTTACGCAACGCCTCCCGCTCGATCTCCTCCTGGGTGATTCTGCGCTCAACCTCGTCAATCTCTGCTGGCCGGCTGTCGATCTCCATGCGCAATTTGGACGCAGCCTCGTCAATTGAGTCCACGGCCTTGTCCGGCAACTGCCGGTCGGTGATATAGCGGTCACTTAACGTGGCTGCGGCCACGATGGCGCTATCCTTGATGCGCACCCCGTGGTGCACTTCGTATTTTTCCTTCAGGCCCCTAAGGATGGCGATGGTATCCTCCACCGAGGGCTCGGCCACCATGATGGGCTGGAAACGGCGCTCCAGGGCCGCGTCCTTTTCAATGTACTTGCGGTACTCGTTGATGGTAGTGGCGCCCACGCAGCGCAGCTCGCCCCGGGCCAGGGCGGGCTTGAGCATATTAGAGGCGTCCATCGCCCCCTCCGCGGCCCCGGCGCCCACCAGGGTGTGCAGCTCATCGATGAACATGATGATCTGACCGCTGGATTCGGTGACTTCCTTGAGCACCGCCTTGAGACGGTCTTCGAATTCGCCCCGGAATTTGGCTCCGGCAATGAGCGCCCCTAAATCCAGGGCCACCAAGCGCTTGTCTTTCAGGCTTTCGGGCACGTCACCGTTGACGATGCGTTGGGCCAGACCCTCCACGATAGCGGTTTTGCCCACCCCGGCTTCGCCGATGAGCACCGGGTTGTTCTTGGTGCGCCGGGAGAGCACCTGCACAATCCGCCGGATTTCGCTGTCCCGGCCGATGACCGGGTCCAGCTTGCCAGTCCGGGCCATCTCGGTCAAATCCCGGCCGTATTTCTCCAGGGCCTGGAATTTCTCCTCCGGGGACTGGTCGGTAACGCGCTGGGACCCCCGAAGGTCAGCCAGGGCCTTGAGGATGGCTTCTGGGGTGACCTTTTGGGCCTGGAGCAGCCGTCCCACGTCGCCGGCCTTGTCCGCGGCCAACGCCCAAAAGAGGTGCTCGGTGGAAACATATTCATCTTTCATCTGGCCGGCCTGTTTAAGCGCATCGTCCAGGGCCTTATTCAAACCAGGGGAAAGGTAGACCTGGGCCTCGCCGCTCACTTTGGGCAGCCGGGTCAGCAGGTCATCCACGTCCTGGATGACTTTTCCGGGGTCGATCTCCAGTTTCTTCAGGAGGGGCCGAATCAGGCCCTCTTCCTGGGCCAGGAGGGTGCGGAGCAGGTGGGCCGGCTCAATCTGGGGGTTCCCCAACTGCCGAGCCAGCTCCTGGCCCCCTTGCAGGACCTCCTGGGCTTTGTAGGTTAACTTATCGATGGGTATCAAAGTATTCTGCCTCCGAATATAGTTCCAAGAATTGGAATTCTGTAAGTATTTAAAATAAGCATGGAAATTATGAAGTCAAGAATATCTCTCGGTTAGTTTGCATCAAATACGGTACTATGATGGGAAAAAAATGGAGGTTAAACCCGATGCCCACGGTGGCCATCATTCCTGCCCGCTTCGGCTCCACGCGCTTTCCGGGGAAGCCCCTGGCGCCGATCCTGGGAAAGCCTTTGATTCAGTGGACTTATGAGCAGGCGATGCAGGTGAAGGAATTAGACGGGGTCTGGGTGGCCACGGATGATAAGCGCATCAAGGGGTGCGTGGAGGCCTTCGGCGGGCACGTGGTTATGACCCGGGATGATCACCCTTCAGGGAGCGACCGCCTGGCCGAAGCCGCCACGCTTCTTGACCTGGCGCCCAATGACCTCGTCATCAATATCCAGGGGGACCAGCCGGTTTTTCCCCCGGATCTCATTTCCCGATTAGCCGAAGTCCTCAACCGGGACCCGGAAGTGGTCATGGTCACGCCGGTGCGGCAGATAAATGATGCTGTGGCTGCGGCCAATCCCAACGTGGTCAAGGCAGTCTTCGACCGGGCCGGCCGCGCTTTATACTTCTCCCGGAGCCCCCTGCCTTTTTGGCGAGACGGCGGACAGGCCTATTTTTACAAACATATCGGCATCTACGCCTACCGGGTGCAGTTCCTCAAAGAATTCGTACACCTGCCGGCCGGCCGCTGGGAAGAGGCCGAGAAGCTGGAGCAGCTTCGGGCCCTGGAGCACGGTTACCCCATTCACATCGTGGAGACGGACAAGGATACCCAGGAAGTGGATAGCCCGGAAGATCTGCGGAAGGTGGAGGAGTTTCTGCGGCGATAAGACAGACAAGACCTTGGGGAAAGGGGCCAGGGACTTTTTCGTATTTTCGTATTTTCGTAAGGGGGCCCTGCCTGCAAGAGAAGAAAATGAGGACGAGGTCAGAAGACTAAGGGGCGGCGTGGGGAGCAGCCGGACCTTTATAATACTGGGGGAACTTCCGGGCCAAAAACGGTGTTAGTTGACCGGCAATGAGATCCGCCATTTTATCTGCCCCGGCATTGGTATAGTGCATCAAGTCGTAATAGTAGCGGGAATCCTTGGGCATCTCCCGGGCCAGATCGATCACCAGGACCCCTTGGTCACGCCCCACCTGACGGGTAACGTCGTTATATAACTCCAAGACCTGCCAGCCCGTCGCGCCATCCATATCCTTGGCCACAAACTTGTGCCCCAGATTGACGCCGGTGGTTGGGTCAACACTTTTGCCATAGAGCACCGGCTGGGTCAGCAACACCGGAATGATATTATGCTCTCGGCAAATAGCGAGGAGCTTTTCCAGTCTCTGCCGATACGGACCCACGTAATGATCCTGATGATCTTTAATGATGGCGGCTTGCGCTTCTTTCGAGACCTCAAATGGCGCAAGCTTCCTCAAATCGGTCTCCTGGGGATCGTTCTGGTTGTTAATCATAACTGATTTGGGAAAATAGAAGCGGTACAGGTTCAAGGCCGCGGTGGCCAGTTCGCTATGCACCGCCGCGGAAGCCAGAAAGCGTTCCAGGGAACGGAAATTAAGCTCATGAATCCTCTCGTCAAAATCGCGTTCACTCTGAAGCCCCACGTCGTTAATTCCCACCAGGAAGAGCGCCACCTTGGGCTGCAACTTCACCAGGTAATCCTGCATTAAGATGTAATGCCCGAAGGTGGAATTGCCGCTCAGTCCGGCGTTGTTGAGCCAAAGATGGGTGAAATCCCGCTTAAGCTGCACGCCTAGATCATGAGGCCAAGTCTTATCCTCGGCTAGATCGAAACATTCGGTGGTACTACCCCCCACAGTGATTATGGTCAGATCTTTGGCAAAATCCGCGGGCGGCTCCGGGCCGCGGAAGCCCAGAGAATTTCTCTGATGAATAACGACCTGGTCCAGTTTCCCCAAGCCGTGTTCATGATGGATGGTTTCTTTTTTATTAATGGGTAGGATAAGTTTGTTGCCTTTGATCCTGAAGCCCAGAGGATTATAAATTCGCAAGACCAATTCACAGAAACTTAATACCAGAATCAGACTTATCAATAAAACAAAGAGATTTTTGCCGAGGTTACCTAAGTTACCACTCAGTGTTGTTTTAGATACTTCGTTTACTACCATTACTTTTCGCTCCCGATTACTTGTTTTTATCATAACACCTTAAATTGTCAAGGGGATTCCAGCCTTGTCATCTGTGAGGTTGCTAACAGCGCCTCATGATCGATCAACAATAGTCGATAGCGAAGTGTTGAGTCCTAAGGCCTTGCCAGAGGCACCGGATTAGACTATAGTTTTTGAAAAAGGGGGGGAAACTGCCCTCAAGTTGACCCGAACAGGAAGTTATCGACCATGCTAACTCCCCGAGAACAGTTGATTTTTGCTCTGGATGTGCCAGATAAAGCGACTGCCTTAAGCTGCGTACACGAACTTCGTGATCACGTAGGGCTCTTCAAGGTGGGGCTTGAGCTGTTTTTGGCCGAGGGACAGGGCTTGCTCCAGGAATTGGCTGAGATCGTAGGCGGTCATCGGATTTTTCTAGACCTGAAGTTATACGATATCCCCGCTACCGTTTTGGGGGCCTTTCACACCATTGTGCACGGATTGGCACTGTTCACAGTCCCCAGCGACCTAGGGCCTACGGGGTTGAAAAAAATTGTGGAGTCGTCGGGTGGCGCAAAAATATTGGCAGTTACCGTTCTCACCAGCATAACTGCAGATGACCTTCTGGCCCTGGGCTTTGAGGTTCAGTTTGCCCAGGACCCCACCAGCCTGGTAGTGCGCAAGGCCAAAATGGCCCAAGCGGCCGGCTGCCACGGCGTGGTCTGTTCGGGGCGGGAGGTCAAGGCCGTGAAGGAGGCCTGTGGGCGAAATTTTCTGGCGGTTTGCCCCGGTATCCGCCCGGCCTGGTCCGAGGTACCTGGAGACGACCAAAAGCGCATTGTCACGCCTTTTGAGGCCATCAGCAATGGCGCCGACTACATCGTGGTGGGCCGCCCCATCCGTCAGGCTCATGTTCAAGTGGCCGCGGCCCGTCAAGTGGTGGAAGAAATTGCCATGGCGCAGCCCACATAAATCCCACGACCATGCAATCCGGCAAAAACCCCATATCTCCCGTGGTCATCTCCACCGCCCTGGGGCATGACGGCCGCGGTATCTTCCCCTACACCTTGCTGCCCGGGTACCGTCAGTTGCTCAAGACGGTTATGGATACCGGCACCACGGTGTTCACCAAATCCGCCACGCGCTTTGCCCGCCGCGGGAACTTTATCCCCGGCAACCCCCTCACCTGGAAACACATCCGGCGCCTCCCGGATATGGGCATGGTCAACGCCTATGGCCTTACCAACAAGGGGGCGGAAACCTGCGCCGCGGATGTCCGGCGGGCCTGCGATGGGGGGCTCATGGTGATCCCCAACCTCTATCCGGAGTTCATCAAGGGCACGGATACGGCCATCCGAGAGACCCTGGAGGCCGTGGAAATCTATCAGCGCGGTCTGGGTCCTCTATTTAAGGCCCTGGAACTCAACTATTCCTGCCCCAACTCCGAGGAAGCCATTGCTAAAAATGTGGTCCAGGCCATCCAGTGCACTCGGAAAGTGCGTAGCCTCTATCCCGCCCTGTTTTTGATCGCCAAGCTCAGCATCTGCCACCCCTACGAGTTCGCCCAGGAGTTGGAACACATCGGGGTCAACGCCCTCCATGCCGTGAACACCATTCCCTATTGTATCGTCTTTCCATTCCAATGCTCCCCCCTGGATGCAGTGGGCGGAGGTGGAGTCTCCGGAGGCCCGGCCTTCGATCTGGCCTATAAGTACAACCAGGAATTGCGTCCCAAGGTTAGCTTGTTTTTGATCATGGGCGGCGGCGTCACCAGCAGGGACGCCGTCCGGCGCTACTTCGACCTCGGCGCTGATGCAGTCAGCCTGTGCACCCTGGCCCTGCGGCACCCCCGTGAGGCCACCCGGGTAGTGCTTACCTACAATAGCTGAGGGGATGCTGTCCTAAAGGCGGGATGCGCTGCGCTTTCCCGCCCTACGGGAGCTGAACAGCGGCGGGTCGGGAGGCATCAAACTAGGGGGGCCACTGGGCCGCCTTCGATGGTGACACCGGCAGTCTGGTGATGGTTGTCGTGAGCACGTAGGGGCAGGTTTCAAACCCGCCCCTACAGGTCTCTTCTTAAGCTTGCGGTTTAGAGATGGGGGCCGGCTGTTCCCGACCCCCCTTACCAGGACTGGAGGAACTGCGCGTTGAGGCGGAATAAGTCCGCCCAACGGAAAATCCTACTTTCCGATCACCATAATGGTGGCGTCTTTGGCAACGGAGGCGCCAGGTTCGAAGTTGATGGCCTTGACCACGCCGCTGGCCGGGGCCGGCAGCGAGTTTTGCATCTTCATAGCTTCGAGCACGCAGATCAGGTCGCCGTTGTTGACCTTATCGCCCACCTTGACACTGTAGCTGATGATCATCCCGGGCATGGGGGCCTTGAGCGGCACGTCCCCCGCGGCCAGAGTTTCTGCCGCCGGAGCTGCCGCCGCGGGTCTGGGAGCCGCTGCGGGCGCAGGTGCGGCCGCAGGCCGCGGTGCCGCCATGGGGGCCACACCGGTGATCACCGGGGCGCCTGAGGTGCACTCCACCTCCACCTGGTAGTACTGATTGTCCACGAAGACGTTGAAGCTCCTGAGGCCCGAGCCCTTCTCCGGCGCGGCCTGTTCCAGGGAATCCAGATACTCCTTGACCTTGGCGAAGAGCTTCTTCTGCTTGATCTTGGTGTAGACTGCGTCTTCCAAGGCAATCTGCTCCAGGGTCTTCCCCTTAACGTCGGCGGGGATAGGCTCCAGCCCGTACTTCCACTTCAGGAAGCGCATGCCGGTGGTGGGGTACAGGGCGTAGATCAGGATGTCGCCCTCGCTTTTGGCGATGCTCTTGGTATCCGCCACCGCCTTATCCCACTCGGGCTCCAGGATGTCCCCGGGGCGTCCGGTGGTGGGGGTTTCGCCCCGCTCGTAGCCTTTGAGGATCAGCTTCTGCACGTCGAGGTCCATGGGGGCCGGAGTCTTGCCGTAGAGGCCGTAGGCCAGACCCTGGGTCTCGGCGGTCACCTTGTTATAGCGCCCGAACAAGACGTTCATCACCGCCTGGATGCCCACGATCTGGCTGGTGGGGGTCACGAGCGGCGGGTAACCCAGCTCTTTCCGGGTCTGGGGCAGTTCATCCATGACTTCGTGGATGCGATCCAGGGCGTCCAACTCCTTGAGCTGGTTCACCAGGTTGGAGTACATGCCGCCGGGAATCTGGTGGAGCAGCACGCCGGTGTCGATCGGGGCCATCTTAGAGGTATCCAACAGGTCCCGATATTTCTTGGCCACATTCTCCAGATCGTAGCCGATCTCGATGAGTTTGGGTAGATTCATGTCGGTTTCACGGTCGGTGCCTTCCACCGCCACCACCAGCGGCTCGATGGCCGGCTGGGAAGTGCGCAGAGCAAAGGGCGACAGGCAGGTATCCACCACGTCCACCCCGGCCTCAATGGCTTTTAAATAGCTCATGGAACCGGAACCGCTGGTGTAGTGGGTGTGGAACTCAATCGGGATCTTGACGGTCTCTTTGATCGCCTTGATGATGGCGTAGGCGTCGTTGGGGGAACACATGCCGGCCATGTCCTTGAGGACAAAGGAGTCGGCCCCCATGTCCTCGGACTTTTTGGCGAAGTTGACGTAATAGTCCAGGTTGAAGATGGGGCCGCCCATGCGGCGCTGGGTCAGGCTGTAGCACACCGCGGCCTGGAAGTGGGCCATGAGGCCGGTCTTTTTGGCGTCCATGAGGGCCTTGACCGCCACTTCCCAGTTGCGCATGTCGTTCAAGGCGTCGAAGACCCGGAAGATGTCCACCCCGGCTTCGGCGGTGTAGCGCACGAAACGGTAGGTGAGATCGTCGGCGTAGTTGCGGTAGCCCACCAGGTTCTGGCCCCGCAGGAGCATCATGGTGGGGGTCTTTTTGAGAATCCCCTTGATGGTGCGGATCCGCTCCCAGGGGTCGTCGCCCAGAAAACGGTGGGTGGTGTCGAAGGTGGCGCCGCCCCAGACCTCGATGGCAAAGTAGCCCATCTGGTCCATGCGCTCCATGAAGGGAATGATGTCTTCAGACCGCATGCGAGTCGCCAACAGCGACTGGTGCCCGTCACGAAAGGTAGTGTCTGTAAATTTGATGGGGTGTTTTCCGGCCATATGTGCTCCTTTAAAGCATTCAGCTTATAGGGCGTGCCACGCACGCACCTTGATGGCGGCCACGGGCCGCCCTATAACGGTCAACGTAGGGCGCGCCCTACACTATCGCAAACTCCGGCGCTGCATCAGGAGCCTGAGCTGCATGGCCTCCTGACGTCCCGCCAAGGCCCAGAGGTTTACCGGCGGGCCCATAGGCCGTGCCGCCTGTCCCAACGCGGCAGCCTGACAGGCCTCCTCGTCGGCGATATAGGCCGATATGGCCCCGCTGATGGCGGCCAGGATTTGGGGTTTGATTGAGGGCATTGCCAATCTCCTGTTTAATTGGGCGACCCTATGGGCTCGCCCCTACTGCCCATTAGACCGGGATATTGCCGTGCTTCTTGGCTGGCAGGGTCTCCCGCTTGGTGCTGAGAATTTCCAAGGCCTCGATGAGCCGGGGCCGGGTCTCCCGGGGGGCGATCACCTGGTCCACAAACCCCCGGGATGCGGCAATGTAAGGGTTATAGAGCAGGTTTTCGTAATTATCGATGATTTCCTGGCGCTTGGCCTTGGGGTCCGCGGCTTCCTTAATCTCTTTGCGGAAGATGACATTGGCCGCGCCCGAGGCCCCCATGACCGCGATCTCGGCGGTTGGCCAGGCGATTACCATGTCAGCGCCCAAATCCCGGGAACACATGGCCAGATACGAGCCGCCGTAGTCCTTGCGGGTCACCAGGGTGATTTTGGGCACCGTGGCCTCGGAGTAGCACCACAGGAGCTTGGCGCCGTGGCGGATAATGCCCTGCCACTCCTGGTCGCTGCCGGGCAGGTATCCGGGTACGTCGGCGATGGTCAAAAGCGGGATATTGAAGGCATCGCAGAAGCGGATAAAGCGTGTGGCCTTGTCCGCGGCGTCCACGTCCAGGCAGCCCGCCATGACCTGCGGGTTATTGGCGATAATGCCGATAGGCCTGCCGTTCAGACGGGCAAAGGCGGTAATGATGTTTTGAGCAAAGTAGTGGTGCGGCTCAAAGAAGTCGCCATTGTCCACGATGGCGGCAATCACGTCATGCATGTCGTAGGATTGGCCGGCACTGTCCGGAACAATGCTATCCAGGGCCGCATCCTCCCGGCCCGCGGGGTCGGTGCACGCCGCGATGGGCGGGTCTTCCATGTTATTGCTGGGCAAAAAGCTGAGCAGACGCTTGATTTGGTCGATGGCGTCAGCGTCGGACTCGCAGGCGAATTGGGCCACACCGCTCTTGGCGTTGTGGGCCATGGCGCCGCCTAAGTCCTCAAAGGTGATCTCCTCGCCGGTGACGCTCTTGATGACGTCGGGGCCGGTGATGAACATATAGGAAGTGTTCTTCACCATGAAGATAAAATCGGTCATGGCCGGGGAATAGACTGCGCCTCCGGCGGTGGGTCCCATGATGGCGGATATCTGAGGAATGACGCCGCTGGCGATAGCGTTCCGGTAGAAGATCTGGCCGTAGGCGGAAAGTGAGTCCACGCCTTCCTGGATACGGGCTCCGCCTGAGTCGTTGAAGCCCACGAAGGGCACCCCGGACTTCAAAGCCAGGTCCATGATCTTGCAGATCTTTTTGCTGTGCATCTCGCCCAGCGAACCGGCGCGAGAGGTAAAGTCCTGGGCAAAGGCAAAGACCGGGCGGCCGTTCACCTGGCCGAAGCCGGTGACCACGCCGTCAGCGGGGATCTCCACCTTCTCCATGCCGAAATTGACGCAGCGGTGCTTCACAAAGATATCGGTCTCCCGGAAGGTCCCCGGGTCAAAAAAGAGGTCGAGGCGCTCCCGAGCGGTGAGTTTGCCGCTGGTGTGCTGCTTCTCCACGCCCTTGGCCCCACCCATGGCCTTGATCTGCCCCTCTTTCTCCTTTAACTCCCGGATCTTCTCCGATACGGTCTTCATATGGCGATTCCTCTTCAACCAAGATTATGTTCAGGGTTTTAAAGCGCATACACGGGCCTGGTTCCAAGGGTAGACACCCGGATACCGCGGCCCGGTCATTATTCCACCGATTTTTCCAGCCAAACTAAGGAGGGAATCAATAATGGAAAAGGATATCGGAATAGGGCAAGATTGCAAATCGGGTATTCTTTGATTCTTTTGTCAGAAATTTTCTTACAAGGGGGCGGAGCAAAAAAATTCGTCCTGCTGAGAAAGTTCATTTTTAGGTGCAGATTTTTTGAATTTTACCCCCCACCAGAACCGCATTGCACTATGTAGATCATTCATGTGGTTCTTGCTGGTTGGGTGATAAGGAAAGGCTTTGGCAAGTGATCAGCTATTCTTCCTTCGCTTGAAACCAAATGGCTTCCAGGGGAACCGCTGTTGTCGGAATTTGCGAGAATTCCTCTCGGGAACTCTTCTTGTCGCGCCAAAACGTGGCAGTGGTGTCCAGGATGTTTAAGCGAAATCGGACATGAGATTTTTGCTAGCTCGGACTGTTGATTCTGGCCCGTAAATTCTGCTCCCTGACGTTCACTGCCCGCGCCACCGTATCGGAAAAGGCCTGCCAGAGGGAAGGGGATCCATTGACCAGCCGAGCCATCCGGGTATGAAAACCGCCAGGCTGATCCCCGGGATGGCGTGCTTCTTGAACACTGACCGCGTATTTATCGTTGGTCTCATTGTACATCCGCAAAGAGGTGGCCTCGAGGTTCTCGTCGATCAGGATAACGGCCCCACCATGCAGGGGTTGACTATCCACCGTATCCACGACCCAGCCCCCGCTGTTATAGACATCCACCCAGCCGGGATATCCTGAAAAATTCAGGTCTTCTTGGAAAGGCTTGTGGGTATGTCCGAAGATGAAGGCTAGTTTATTAAGCCTGGAGATGTCGACTTCTCCGGTTATCCGTTGCCATTCTTCGCTTAGTTGTTTCAACAGAGGCCCTTCCACATAAGCCCATAACCCCTTCTCGGCATCCTCACTTAATACCGTATCGGATATGCTTCGTTCCAGGTTTTCGATGGCACCTGCCACCATGTTGAAGGCCAGTTCAAGCAGCTTTGCCTCCATACGGTCTCCCCAACCGGGAAGATCGTATCTCGCGGCCAAACCGTTAGCCAGATTCGTCAAGAGTCTCCTGGTTTGCTTCGGGTTTCGCAGTTTTTCATAAATCCGCCCTACTCCCTTGCCCACATCGCCGGAGCGACCCAGAGTCGACCAGAGAAAATCGATCCAGGCAAAATTTTCTTTCTGTATGCCCCAAATATCCTTAGGTATTTCGCTACCCGGAAAGAACATCGTCTTCAAAATGCTCATCAACAGGTAAACCGATTCAATGAAATGGCCATGGTGAAAGATGACGCACCTGGTTCTATCCTGATTTAATAACCCAAAGTTCGGAAAGGCCGTCTGGATAATCATCTTGTTCAAGTTGGGACGTCTCTGAATCAATCTGGTCAAAAAGTAGGCCGGAACCGGGTTGCTAAAAATATTGGTAACATGCCAGGGATAGGGTAGTTCTGCGCCCCAGGGCTTGGTGGCAGTGATATGATCGACATACTGCGTTTCCCGAGCCGACTCCCACAGGTGGTGATCATGATTGCCGGGGTTATAAATAATTTCTTCAAAAAGTTCCTTGCCCTGGTCCATGGTCAGATCAATGAAGCGCTCGAAAGTCATGGCGGCATTGTGCTCTGCAGCTAAAGCAAGTTCCAGAATATCTCCATTTAAAACCAATATCGGTTTTTTACTTTTATCTTCGTTTTGCGAGATGAGGTATTGCAGGCATTCCACCAGTTTTGCCAGAACCGGGCTTGGGCTCAAGGGGTCGACTTCACTTTGCGCCACTTTTAGATTGGTTAAAAGACTGGTTTCGGCTCCAAGATGCATGTCAGACAGACAGACATAACGAATGTCAGGCATTTTCCTCCTCCTTTGATAACGATTGCCTCGCGGTTTAAATAAAGAGTAACTTGATATTAAGCCAGTCAGATTGCCGCAATTCAACCATCCTGCCCGGGCCGCTATTTCGTAGCTTCCAAGTGTTGCAAAACTAACGGGTAAACATCCACTACGGCATTTTTCCCAAAGATGCAATCAATATGGCCGTAATGGGGGATGACATAGCGCTGGTATAGATTGCTGCCATTTTGCTCCCGCAGCAGGTTATAAGTGATTTCCGTGCTTTCCGGCAAAAAGACCTGGTTTTCCGCCCCATGAATAAAAGTAATGGGAAGGGCCAGGCGTTCCAAATGAGGGAGGTAGATCTCGGCCCCGTCAGCCCTCACCAAATGCCCCTGGCGGGTCATCAAGGCCAGATGCTCGAAGGCTCTGATGTTGGCCACGCCAAACATTTCGTGCAAAGCATTATGGGTGGCACTGTTCAGTTGGTCATGTTCGAACAGCTGGCCATACATAAAAGTGATGCGATGACAGACGGCGCTGTCGCAGCGTTCTTCGGCTTCCACCGGATAGAGCTGCAGGAACTTGTCATAAAGCCGATCCTGCCAGTTGGCATGAGTATCGGTATAAGCGGTCAGGGATGGCACGCCCAGAGCTTCCAAAAAAGAGGGCAGGTGTAAACCGGTCTTGAGCCGCGTCAAAATGGGGGCCTGCATATGGGTGGCGACTTGGGAACACACCGCCGACCGGACCCCTTTGAGTCCGGCGAGCATGGCCATGAAAAAGGTGGTGGAGCCGAAGCAATGGACCACCATCTGCACCGTGTCGGCGCCGGTCAATTCTTGGACTTTGGCCACCGCGGCGGGGTAATCGTAAGTGGCAATATCGTCAGCCGTGAATTGAGTCGCGGCCGCGGGCAGATCGATGCTGGCCCGGTAATCCAGCAGCCAGACATCATAGCCGTGGGACCAGAGATACTCCAATAAATTGGTGTCGATGGTGTCCATCGAGAAAATTAAGCTGGATACCCCCAGGCCGTGGGACAGAATCACCGGACCTTTATCTCCCCCCTGATAGCGGGTGAGCTTAAGCTGCACCCCGTCTTGGGTGGGGAAAGAATGGACCTGGGGAGCCCCGACCCGCAGGGGCCTTTTCTTCCGGGGTGGGGCTTCCGGATTGAACGCCATGGGGTTGGCGAAAATGCCGCCATAAGTGTCATACAATACCCCCGCAAAGAAGTGGCCGAAGCGGGCCAGAGCTTCCAACCTCTGGGTGGAGGTCACCGCGTTGGTCACCTGCATGGTGGTCATTTGCCTCAGGAAATCTTCCGGTTGAATGATCAAGACGCCTTTTCCGAGGACCGGGCTTTGGCGGCTGTCGCCATCGTAGAGGGTGATATATAAGGTAGTAGTATCCGCCCACACATCATATCCCGGATCGTTGTGGATCACCTTGAAACCGTAAAAATAATACTGCCTGCCCTCGGTACTGGCCAGCTTCATGCCATAACGCATCTGCCGGGTATCGGGACGGTCCGGGTCCTCGATAAACAGGTTAAATTCTCCCTGGGTAACCGTGAGGGGTTGAGACGAAAGGGCCGGTCCAGTAAGAGTGCCCAGCATGCGGGCCCGGTGTTGGGGGTTGGCAATCATGTCCTCTGAATCCTCAGAGATGATAGTGAGGGTGAATTCGCAAGGGGAGCCGTCCTCCTTGCCTTGCTGAGCTCCCTGGGCATAATCATCCTTAACTTTGGTGGAGAAATAACCCTTCATGGTTTCGGTGAATTGCAGGCCCAGGCGGGCCGGCGCCGCCGCCTGGCTGGGAGCTGAAGGGAGCTGGTAGTTAATGGTCCAGCCCCGGTCCTGGGCCAACCGCGCCAGGCAACGCTCGGCCAGGGCGCAAATCGTCAGCAGGGGGTTCACCCCCAGTGACCGGGGCATGATGGAGCCATCACACACGTACAGGCTGTCGTAGACTGCGGCGCCAGTCTGGCCTGAGAAGACCTGGCCCTTGTGGTTGACCACTCCATCGGCCGCATTTTCGGCCATGCGGCAGCCGCCCAATGGATGGACGGTGATCAGATCATGCTTGAAAAGCTGACTCCAAATGGGGTTGGTCAGATAGGTGCCGCCCAGGGGAACGGTTGCCTGTTTCAGGAGGTCATTGACCCGCGCAAAGATGGGTTGACTACCCACCCCGGGCCAATCGATGCGCAGACGGTCATCTTCCAGATACATGCGGCCGCCGGCATTGTCATGGGTCATAACCAGGTAGGTTTGGGTGTTGCGGATAGCGCCGTGATAAGGGCCCCGCACCAGGCTGTCCAGTTCCCGGGCCTTTTCTCTGACCAGGTCCAGCAAGCCGGCGTCGGTGTCCTGGCCCATTAATTTTGCCGCCAGGGCCATGGTTTGGGGGATAAATTTTGCCAGCACCCCGGGGATGGCTCCTTCCTCGATCACCAGGCCTTCTTCCAATTGAGGCGATTGACGTTTATCGATGATGCCGGTGATGGTCGGTCCCACCGGCGGCAATTCCCCTGGCGGGCGGGGGCCCCAGCCGACCCCGTCGATCTCGACGTCGGCGTTATAGCTGAAACCCAACACATCACCGTTGCCGGTGAAATGCTGCCCCAACTGATCAGACAGGGATAAGCCGGCGCCTCGCGAACGCAGGAGGATTTCGGTGGAACCCAGGGCGCCGGCGCCCAAGATCACCAGGTCGGCGCTCACAAACATGTCAGGGGCATCAAATATCTCCCGCCCTGCTTCCAGCACCCGATAATGCACCAGCCAACGCCCATTTTGGCGCTCAAGGCGCCGTACCGCCACCTGGGTGTAAATTTCGGCGCCATGATTTTTGGCATCAGGCAAGTAATTCATGATCAAGGTGTTTTTGGCGGCGTAGTTACAGCCCGAGACGCAGTCGCCGCACACCTTGCAGGCCTGTTGCTCCACCCCCACATGATTGATGCCGTCTTTGAAGGTTACTTTGATGGGCGGGCGATAGAATTTCTCCTTCAGATGAGCAGCCGATTTTTCCAAGGCCTGCAACTTGTTCAACTTGGGGAAATCGTCGGGGAATGGCGTGGGTTTAAGCATTTCCTCAGCGCGCCGGAGCCCATCCATCACCAAAGTTGCCAGATCATTGCGCAGCTCTTGAGGCCAGCAAGGATCATCAAAGATGCGAGGCTCGGGAGGCAGGCAAACGTTGGCATTGATCAGGGATGTGCCCCCCAATCCGCACCCCAGCACCACATTGATATCTTCATTGACCCGGAAATCGTAGAGGCCGGTCTTGGGGCCGATATGCTTCTGGGGGAGATCGGTTTGCATTTCAGACAGGGCTTCGGCTTCGGTGTCCGGATATTCGCCCGGTTGGAATTCTTTCCCCCGTTCCAGGATGCAAACCTGTTGCCCGGCCCGCGCCAAGCGGGAGGCGGCGATGGCGCCGCCATACCCGGAACCGATCACCACCACAGTATAGTAGTCTTTAATATTCTCAATGGGTGAGGCTAATCGGGCCATGCTCTGACTCCTTTTTGATCGGGAAACGCGTGATCCTGCAATAAAGATGGGTATGCTACCAGGTAGCGCCTCATAGATAAGTTCACCTATTCTCCGGTGTTCTCATATCTCCCGGCTCCATCTCCCTACCATGGATCAACCAAAAAGCGATCCTTTCTGCCAGGGCGCTGATGGTCATGGAAGGGTTAACCGACAGTGCGGTCGGGATAATGGACCCGTCAGCCACATAAAGGTCCGGGTATCCCCAGACTTCGCCGAATTGATTGACTACACCTTGGGCTTGGCTATCCGCCATAGTACATCCTCCTAACGGATGGGCAGTGAGCAGCTTTCGGAATGGCCAGCGCCATAGCAGGCTGGTGACATACCTGCCGCCGAGGCCCCGGCTCAAGGCCCGAAGGGCCTTTTCCATTTCTTTAAACATCTTCCGGCTCCGGCGATGGCTCCAGCTGATATCGATCCATCCATCTGTCAACCGCAGCCGCCCGTCCGCCGCATCGCTTCCCATCCCCAGATAAGGCAAAAATCTGGAGGTTGCTCCTCCGGAAAACAATTTCTCCAACTCGAAACTGAGCCGGCTTGCTCCCCGGTAAAATCCGAAAGTTGACCACAGATAATTCCTCAGGGAAATGAACAGATTCTTAATCCGGTTGGGGCTGGGCATGGCGCCTTCCAGCATCCACGTGACGGCATCGGGAAAGCCCAGATCTTCGATATGGATCTGGTTGGTGCCGGTGGAAAAATCTGCCACGGCAGTAATGCTGGGGCCCTGACTGGGATCCACCAGGCGGTCGGCCTCCATAGTTCCAGCCAGAAGAAAGTCGCCATTGCCGGAAAACCTGGTCCCCAGAGCCGGACTGAGATTAGGCAAAGTCTTATGCACGTCCCGGCTGCGCAGCAGGAGTTCAGTGGTTCCCAGAGTCCCCGCCGCCAGGATGACCTTTTTGCCGATGACCGACCCAGGCTCGCCATGATCGATGCCGCCGGGCTCGCTTCGGTCAAAATGCACCCTATAGCCTCCGCCTTCCAGTGGCTCTATTTTATCCACCAGATGCAGTTGACAGACTTCGGCGCCATGTTTCTCTGCTAGTGGTATATAATTAAGATCCAGGGTGTTCTTGGCATGAACCTGGCAACCTAACAGGCAGTTGCCCGAGTAATCACAGGCCCGCTGCGGTGCCCCGCTATGGGGGTTGTCCCGATCCGGGCCGGTATAAACAGCAATATGAAGCAGTTCGGCCTGGCGCCCGCTGCGTTCTGCCGCGGCCAAAAACGCCTTGGTTCTGGGGGGCATTTCAAGCCCTGCCGGCGGACTTAAAGGAACCGCATCCAACATATCTTGCACTAGATCATAGTAGGGCGAAAGGACCCTGCGGTTGATCTGAGCCGGCCAGCCCTGCTTCTCAAAGATCTCCTCAGGGGTTCTGATATGAACATTGAAGTAGTGCAGGGAGCCTCCACCTACACCACTGCCCTGGATAACATCGATATTTTTAAAGACCCGGTAGTCTATAAAGCCAGGGTTTTCGTCTTTATGCCAGAAAGCCCCGGCGATCTCGCCGGTGGTTCTGGGGAATTCTTCTCTTCTCCATCTTTTGCCCCGTTCCAGGATACAGACCGAGCGTCCGGCTTGGGCCAACCGACAGCCGGTAATGGCGCCGCCAAATCCCGAGCCGATAATCACCACATCGTATAAGTCTCTCATGACTGTAAACCTTCGGCTTTTCTCAGAACGCAGGCCACTAAGCTGGTCGGCAACTTATCATTCGTCTACCCTTTTTTTGGCAAAATTTAAGAACATCCCATATAACACCACAAAAATCAGATCACCGATGACTGCGATAAGAAAAACGCCAGGAATCTGTCCCGGCATAGCTGCGAAGCCGGCAAGAAAAATGGCGGCAAAACTTGACTTGCCGATCATGCCCAGAATCACCAGGTTCTTGTTGGCATACATATCCTGGTAAACCATGTAGTAACCAATACCAAAGGTGACAAACAGGGCAATCCAGGAATAGTAATAAACCGAGGGTTGAGGCGGGGTAAGATTGGCTGAAGCAAATATCCATCCGGTGAACAGCACAATGACCACCCCGCCTCCGATGTTCCATAAGGCCCCGATAAGAAATACTTTTTTATAAAAACTCTTGCTCATTTCTCTTCTCCGCGCGGGAAGCCCTCTCCGCGTTCTCAGCGCCTCTGCAGTGAAGAATGGTTAACCTCAGCGACGCCCAGGGCGCAGGGCTAAACCTGCGTTTACGCCCACGCTAAATATGGACATACTCGCCATAGCCTCGGCCGCTGATCACTTCCCCCCTATAGGTCCCTTCATAGGAAAAGTTATAATAAATCATGTTGCTGGCAATGAGCGCCGGCGGCCATTGCCTTATTCCCACATATTCTAAAATTCCCTCCCCGGTTTCTGCCTTTACTTTCCAACTCCGGTAAAAGGGGAGTGGTGGTTCCCCTTCTCGAATAGGCAGCAAGTCAGGCGCCGGGTCCTGGAGATATTCTACTTGCACGTGGTTGACTTCCCGATAAGAGTTATCCACATAAAGCCCGCCACGATTACGCCAGGTAATCCCCAAGGCTCTGACATACATAAAACCGCCTTGATGTGGCTGATCGCCCAACAGCAACTCATAGTGGTAGCGCACCGGCCTCAGGGAAGGCAGGAGCTTCTTTAACCATCTGATGGGGGCCCATAGGTTGTCAAAATTGCCTGGTTTGCGGGCAAAACCGTGTTCAAAAAAGCCGCTGCCCTCCAGGGCATATACCTGCTCCACTCCTGTCTCCCGCTTGTAGGTGAGGCTTCCGGAAAACCTACCGAACGCGGCAAAGTAAGTGAAGACCTGAGGCATATCCGTCCACCAGACGAGTTTCTCTCCTGTATAACTGAGGCTGAAATTGATCCCGGTTTCGGGGGTGATAAATTGAAATTCATAGGTTGGCCAGCTTCCCGAGATCTGGCCGTATCGTCCCCTCTGGCCCTCGGCCACCGTTATTTCCAGCTCATTTGGGTTCATGGCCAAGCTGGTTCCTTTGGGCAGATAATGTTGGCTTAAATGGTTCTCCTTTGTGCTGGTACCTCCGGCTCCATCCTCCATGGGGATGAGGGTTAAGTACTCCACCACATCGAAGGCTGACAATCCCGGCGGCAGGTTCTCGTAATTATCAATGCCCTTCAAGCCATATAGACCGGTCATGAGGCTGGCGCGCACCATCTTGACAGGCAGGTTCTTATCATCCGGTACCATGAAGAAGTACCATCCATCCCAACCGGGCCAACGGCTGGATACGTCTATTTCACCCCCTGCTTTCAACTTATAATACTTGGGTAACTCATAACTTTTAGGCAGGATATTTCTGTCGTTTCTCAAAGCCCGGTCTAAGACTTTGTAGACCCAAAGGGAATTAGCTCTGAGAATCAGGTATCCCAAAACCAGGGCTCCCATGACAAGAACAAACATCGTCATTTATCCAACCACCCGTCTGCTGGAGGAAGGGCTCATTGCACCTATAATCTCATTCTCAACCTTACCGGGTTGCCAAACGGCTGCCTTCCTTTACGAGCTTGCGGACAAAAATGGCCAAAGGGACGCCCCAAATCAGCAGACTAAAAATTAGCATGGCGAGAAAGGTTGGGTCTTCATAAAACCAGGGGGCGGCTCCGGCTTGCCATTGCTTAAAGGTTCCCAGGCGGAAAGTACTTCCTACCTGGCCGAAAATCCAGATGCCCGAATAGATAAGAATGACCAGGTAAACTATGCGATTGGTCTTGACTTGTCCTTGTTTGACAAGCCGATTCCCCAACAAGAAACCGCCATTGACTGCAGAGAAAAAGATCACCATGAAGATGGGGATGAAGAAGGGATAGGCCATTACCGAATCTTCATGCCACCACATGTGGGTGGTTTCCCACCCAAAGTAATTGAGAATGAAATAAACAGGGATCCAGCTAAAGAAAAAGATTTGGTAAATGTTGTTCAGCAACAAAGTGCGCCAGAAGTATTCGGGTCGCCCCGTCTGCAGCTGTTTGTGGGCTGCATCCGCAAATATCGTCCCGATCGCAAAGGCCACGGGAACATCGACCTGTACCATGATGACACCTCCTGGAAATGAATAACATCATTCCTCTTCTAAGCTGCGTTTCCACAACCTTTTTTTGGCTCAATGCGGTTTTCCTGAGTTCCATAAAAGTGATTTGTGCGTCGGTCATTATCTCCGACTAAGGTATCTTATGAGATTTTTAAAATTGTCTTGATACGAAGTCTTCCTAAAAAACTTGCTGAAATATCAGCCTAGGTTTACATCATTATCTCTTGTTTATTGGGAAAGGTAAGGTGGCACAAGAGGCTTGTCAATAGCGGGTGATGGATGATAGTAGCTTCGTTTAGACCAAAATTTGAAAAGGATATCGGAATAATTGACATAGTAAGCGATCTGCAACGACTTCTCCGGAGCAGCGGAAGGGCGTCACTCCCGAAAATACGTGGAACGAAACTCTCCGGATAAGTCCGCAAAAGCTTGGTTCACCATTTTCCGAATCGGCCGGAGCGGATGGTCTTGGAGAACTCGAGCTTCAGATGAGAGGTAACTGAACACGGCCTGCTTGAATAGTCCCCACAATGACCACGCCAGATACGACAATCATATCCGCAACTCTATGAAATTTTTGATAAGTTTTGCAGGTGGCAAGTGATCTTTTATTCGTACCAGCACTTGATTGGCGGGAAATCTAAGCCAACTTAGCCTCAACTCTAACTTATATAGTTCTGGTCTGGGCTAACCCGTGAGGGCAGTTCATCAGGGTAAGGATTTTTCCTGAATTTTGGCCTTGAGGACCTTGATCGCCGTCGTCGGCGTCGAGAATGCCTGCAATGACGGAGATGAGCGTCGTTTTGCCGCAGCCGGAGGGACCCACCAGCATGAGCAGTTCACCGGGATGCACCTCCAGGTCGACCCCCCGCAGGGCTTTCACCTGCGTCTCGCCGGTGCCGTAAGTCTTGGTAAGGCCACGACAGGAGACGGCCAGTATATCCTGGTTATTCATCACCACCCCTTGAAGACCACGGCCGGTTCCAGCTTCAGGACCTTGCGGACGCTGATCAGGGCGGCGACCACCACAATGAGCAGCACGGCCATGCCGCTCCCCAGCAGTAACTGCCAGTTGAGGTTCATGGTGAGATCACTGCTGCCCTGGGTTGCGACCGTGAAGACGCCGCAAATGCCGGCCCCGAGGCCGAAGCCCACGAAGCCCACCAGCAGCGCCTGCAGCAGAATCATTCGCCGCAACATCCGGTCCGTGGTTCCCATGGCCTTGAAGACCCCGAAGTAGCGCAAGTTGTCCAGGGTAAAGTTGTAGAAAATCTGCCCGGTGACCGCGGCGCCGACAATAAAGCCGACGAGGACCATGAAGCCAAAGTTAGTGAGAATGCTGGTGTTTTTTATGAAATAGCTCAACGACATCGACTTAAACTCTTCTGCCGTATAAGCCGCCAGGCCGGTCTGCCGGGTGATGCGGCGGGCCACGGCCTGGGGTGACTCATCGAACTTGGGCTTGACCAGAATATAAGAGAGCATCTTGCGTTCGCTCAGGGCGTAGTTCTTGGCCCGGCTGTAGGTGGTATAGATGATAGGTTGAGACTGAAAGGTCGGGGTCCCCCGGGCGATGCCCACCACCGTGGCCCGCTTGTCGTTCAGCTCCACCACGTCGCCGACCTTGAGGGGAATGGCCTTGCCCCCCAGGGTGGCCGACTGTTTGGCCAACCGGCCCTTGGCGCCGGCTTCGTCCACGATGACGCTATCCGGCAGGCACAAATCGGCCAGCCTCCCTTCAAGCATGATTGCGGGCGCGCCGATGAGCGTGGCGTCATCCAGTCCCAGCAGGATGGAACCCACCAGTTCCCCGTTGTCCAGACGCACCCGCTGACTGCCCTTATAGAGCGGCATGGCCCACTCGACTCCTATCACCCCTCGCACCCGATAGAGCTGGGTGTCCTGCAAAGGCTTGGAGTCGTCAATAAACTGTACCTTGGGGTCCATGACCCAGATGTCGGGCAGATTGATATCGGAAATGAAGCCGTAGGTGTGACCTAAGATGGAAATCAGAATGCCCGGTTGCTGAATCATGATGAGGGAGGCCAGGGCAATGCCGGTGATGATGCCGAGATATTTGCCTCGATCACCAAAGAGCATCTTCAAAGCGATGTTAAGCATGGAAACTGGCTCCTGTTCTGCGGCGGCGGGTCATAACAGTTAGAGTGCTTAAAGCAGCTTCCTGATCGGCTGGATGTGACCGGAAATTCCCCAGGGGCGGCGACCGATGCCCCTGGCGGCTCCCAGTTTTGCTGCGACTTTCCCCATCGCTTGGATGATCCCCAAGAATTCCCCGGCCTTGATTCTCAGCGTGGCTCAGTTCCTTTCCTGGTTGGTCTCCGCTTCCGGCGTGAAGCCTTGGCCAAGGCCGGTTAAGGAAAATCTAATGATATGTTCGACCAACTGGGCCTTGAGCGCGGTATCATATTGCCGGCCTGTTATCCGGCTTATCCCATTCCGAGCGAGATAAAAATGGAGCACCAGGGCGAAGATGCTCATAATATTGAGCATTAACTGCTCTTCCGTGAGTTTCTCAGGTAAGAGGGGGCGCATGATTCCCGCCAGTTTGGCAAAAAACGGTTTCATTGCTTGCTCATGCACCAGGTCAGAGGCCTCCGTGGGACGATCCATCTCCCGGCCCATGAGTTGATGCTGCCTTCGATTCTCTTCATCCGAAAACGGTCCCTCCAAGAATGTCTGAGCCAGGCACTTAACCACCACGGTTAATGACAAAGGTTTTTGGTCTTCCAATAACCTCCAGAAATGTTCTTGCACGCGTCGCGCTCTGGAAATCCAACGCGACCGGAACACCTCCAGGTAGAGATTTTTCTTGGTGCCGAAATAGTAGTTGATGGCAGCCAGGTTGCAGTTGGCGGCGGTAATGATTTCCCGGACGCTCACGGCGTTATAGCCCTTTTCGGCAAACAGGGCTTCGGCCTCGTCCAACAAACGCTCTCTGGTGCTTGCATCCCTATCTCTTTGACTCATGGCGTCCCTCATAAAATTATATAAACGTATGTATTATACAAATGTTTTAATGTCAAGAGGTTTTTAGAAGTCTGATTGATGGAGCTTGGGCCCTGCAGGATTAAAAAAATCAGCATGGCCTGGCTGGCAGGCTGCTCGCAGTTTCTTAGATCTGATCCAAGCCGGGCTTCAGATTTGATAGAGGTAATTTTTCGAGGAGGGGCTTAGGGCTAAATTCTTTCCCAGAAATTTGCTCATCCAAGGGGAAAGACCCAGAGCCATAAATTGACGCTAACTGCTATTTTTGAAAACTTTCTAAGCGAACTTAGCGTCTTCTATATTCAGATTATATTTACACCTAACCAAATTGTAAATTCGGGCCATAGCTGTCAGGTTTAATCTGGTAGGATGAGTCCCATAACTCTTGGTCATCACAAATTATATGAGGGTCACATACTCTTTAACTATCCTCACTTCTTACAGATCCACCACCCGGTTCTGAATCGCGAAGCGCGACAGTTCGGCATTGTTCCGCAGGTTGAGTTTTTTCAGCAGGCGGGCCCGGTAGGTATCCACGGTCTTGGTGCTCAGATTGTAATCTTCAGCAATCTCCCGGACCGTCTTACCCAGGGCCAGGTGACGGAGGACCTGGATTTCCCGGGTGGAGAGGGAATCCAAGGGAGAGCCGCCCTGGGTTCCGCGAGCCAGCCGCAGGGCCAGGGCTTCGGCCGCGGCGTCGGTCAGAAAGCGCCCGCCGGCGTGGACTTTGCGGAGGGCTTTCACCAGCAATTCCGGGGCCGAGCGCTTGGTGATGTAACCCATGGCGCCCGCCTCGATGGCCCGGACCACATACTGCTCTTCCTCGTGCATGGTAAGGATGAGGATGGGCAGTTTCGGGTGGGAGAGGCGCAGCCGGCTGACAACTTCCAGACCGTCCAGGCCGGGCATGGAAATATCGATGACCGCCACCTCCGGCGAGGTCTCCTGCACCTTGAGAATGGCCTCCTGGCCGTCGGCGGCTTCGGCCACCACTTCGAAGTCGCCGCAGTCTTCCACAATGCGGCGCAGGCCGGCCCGCACAATATCATGATCATCGGCCAACAGGACCCGGATCATTGAGCTATCCTCCGCTGCCATGGACGGGTAATCTGAAACAGACCTTCGTTCCCTTCCCAGGTTGGGACCGGATCTCCAAGCTGCCGCCCAGCAGACCGGCGCGCTCCCGCATACCGGCCAGCCCCAGGCACTCCGAGGCCTCAATCTCCTTAAGGTCGAAACCTTGGCCATTGTCAGTCACCGCCAGGGTCAGAGCGCCTTTTTCGGGCTGGAGACTCACCCTGACCTCGGTGGCCGCGGCGTGGCGGGTGACGTTGGTCAAGGCCTCCTGGGCGATGCGGTACGCAGCCGTGGCCCCGATACCATCGACTTCGGGCACGTTGCGGTGCTTAAAGATGCAGGTAATCCCGGTACGCTTTTCAAAATCCGTGATAAACCAATCCAGCGCATCGAGGAGCCCTAAATCGTCCAAGACTCCAGGGCGCAAGCGGGTGGCCAGGCTCCTGACTTCATCAATAGTTTTATCAATGAGTTGGCACATCGCCAGGGCACGGTCGCCGGCCTTGGGGTCCTCTCGCCGCAGACGGGCGCTGAGCCACACCGCATCCATACGCAAGGCGGTCAGAACCTGCCCCAGCTCATCGTGCAGCTCCCTGGCGATGGCTTTGCGCTCCTTCTCCTGGTTGGCCATGATGCTGCCGGAGAGACGCCGTAATTGATCCTGGGCCCTTTTCAGTTCGGTGATGTCCGTGGCAATCCCGCACAGACCGATGGGGACTTCTTGTTCATCATATATGGGAAATTTAACGGACAGATAGGTGCGCGTGCCGTCCGGTTGCGGGATGACTTCCTCCACCTGGTAAGACTCCCGGTGGGTGAGTACCCGCAGGTCGGAGGCGCGGAACTGGTCAGCTATCGTCCCGGGAAAGATTTCGTGGTCGGTTTTGCCGCGAATCTGCTCATTGCGGATGCCGAACACCTCTTCATAGCGGGAATTGACCAGAGTGTAGCGCCCCGCGCGGTCTTTGATATACACCACGGAAGGAGTATACCGCAGAATACTGTTAATTTCCTGGGTCCGCTCCCGCACCTGGCGTTCCAGGTCCCGGGAGTGCCGGCTCAACTCTTCCTGGGCATTTTTAAGCGCGGCCTCCGCCTGCTTGCGCTCCGAAAGGTCCCGGGCCAGACAGACGCTGCCGATGGTGCGGCCTGCATTATCCTTAAGCAAACTGATGGAAATATCCATGGGGACGATGGCGCCGTCCTTTTTCTGCATGGGGATCTCAAATTCTCTGACGACACCGTCGCGGCGGAGTGTTTGGAGCATGCAGTCCAATTCGGCGGGATCAGCATAGAGCTCGAAGGCCGTCTTGTCGGCCAATTCCTCCCGGGTGTAGCCATAGATTTCCACCGACCGTCGGTTCCACAGGATGAATTTGCCATGCCGGTCAACGATGCCGATGGCATCCACCGAGTTGTCAATGACATTTTCGAGGTATTCCGTGGTCCGTTGGAGTTCGGCCTCGGTGCGCTTGCGGTCTTCGATCTCTTGGGTCAATTGCTGGTTGGCTTTGAGGAGTTCGGTGGTGCGCTCGGCGATGCGGTATTCCAGTTCACCCAGAGCTCGACGCCGGGCCTCTTCGGCGAGCTTCCGGTAATCCTTAATGATCTCCAATTCGGCGTTGCGCCGCCGCAAGGTGGTCAGCTCTTCAATCAGCTGGGATTTGGTCTTATCGAAGTCGCGCATCTTATGTGGGTTTCAACTTCCGGCAGTTCCGGCTTAAAGTAAGGGTTCAAAATTCTTTATATTATATCTTATTTGGCGTCGGGCCGGAAGACCGTATCCCATGGGGCCGGAGGCGGCGTGGACTGGAAGTGCCGACAGCGCGCCAGAAAGATTTTGGCGGGACCATCTTCGGGGTCCTCTGTCAGGATGGAATCGAAGGCGGCCTGAGCTTCGGGGAAGCGGCCCTGCCGGTAAAGCTCTAACCCTTGGGCAAAATCCTGGCGCCGCCGGATGACCTCAGGGGCCAACTCTCCCGTGAGGCCCAGGACCTCGAAGACCCGGACCGCCCGCTCCTTGCCCTTCACCGCCACCAGGTCCAGTTCCCTGAACTCCACTCCGCCGTCACACGCGGCCACAGTAACTTCACTGGCCATGACATGGGAGCCGTAAAATTTGTTCACGCCTTCCAGGCGGGAAGCCAGGTTGACGGTGTCGCCGATGACCGTGTAGTCGAAGCGCTTCTCGGAACCCAGATTGCCCACGATGGCATCACCGGTATGCAGGCCAATGCGCATGGCTAGAGGGGGCAGGTTCAGGCTGGCAAACTGGCGGTTCAACTCCTTCAGGGCCGCCTGCTGCTTGAGCGCGGCCCGGCAGGCGCGCCGGGCCTGGTCCGGCTGGTCCAGAGGCGCGCCCCAGAAGGCCATGATGGCATCCCCTTCGAACTTATCCACCGTGCCTTCCTCTGCCAGGATGATCTCGGTCATGGAAGACAGGTAATCGTTCAAGAGTCCCACCACGGTTTCGGGGCTGAGGCGTTCTGAGATGGTGGTAAACCCGGCCAGGTCCGAGAAAAACAGGGTGACCCGGCGACGCTCGCCCCCCAGTTGCAGCTTTTCCGGATGCTCCAGCAAATGGTTGATGACGGCATCCGACATATACTGGCCGAACATGCGCCGGATATACAATTTTTGGCGCCCTTCGGTTGCATAACTGAAGGCTGCGGCCAGGGCGAAGCTCAAGCTCAGGGCGATGCCGGGTAGCACCGGGTCGGCCCACCAGCTAAAATGAAAGGCCGCCACAACCAGGGCCAGGTAACCCAAGGCCAGCACCGCGAACCCGGCCAGGGTGGCCGCAAGTCCTGAAAACCACAGGACCACCAGGACCATGGCGCTGGAGAGGATAAGGATCCCGGCCCAAAGCAGCCAAGCAGGGACTGGCCGAAGGAAGTCGCGCCGCAAGAGATTATCCAGCAGGGTGGCGTGCACCTCCACTCCGGGATAAATGGAGGCCACGGGGCAGGCCTTCATATCCAGGAGACCCGGCGCAGTGAGGCCCACCAGGACCCACTTGCCCGCGAAGGCTTGCGGGGGGTAGACCGGGGGGAGGCCGTGTTGGCGCCGGGACTCCGAGGCGATGACGTTGGCCGCGGAAAAACGTTTATGGCTGCGGCTCGGGCCCCGGAACTTGAGGAGGAAGAGCCCCTGGGGGTCCACCGGGATGGGGTTCTTGCCCACCAGCAGGGCGCCGGGAGTAAACCGCATTGCGTCCAGGGTCCCGAAGCGCTGAAATGCCGCGAACCCCAGGGTAGGCAGCCATTTATCCTGAAAGGGCACCACCAGGGGCACCCGGCGAAAGATCCCGTCCGCATCCGGGCGGGACTCGACATTGCCCAGGGCGGCAGCGGCCTTAAGCAGGGGCGGGATGGGCGTGACCACAGAGCGATAGCTCGTCTGATCTCGGGGCGGGGGACCGGGGATGGTAAGGCCGGCTTTTTGGAGCAGGTCCGCCTCCGTTGGGTTGGGCGGCTTGGTATCCCGGGATAGAAAGAACGGCAGCGCCACGTTACCGGCCGCGGCCGTAGCCTGGGCGAGACGCTGGTCGTCTTCGGGGCCATAAGACGAGGCCTCGGTGTACAGAATGTCGAAGATCACCGCTTTGGCCCCGGCCCACCGGCAATAATCGATGAGCGGGGCGTAGACCTGCCGGGGCCAGGGCCAGGTAATACCCTGGTTTTTAAAGAAATCCAGGTCGGGCTGATCCACCGTCACCACCACTACGTCGGGTGAGGCGGCCGGCAAGGGCACCTGACGGAAGAGCGTATCCAAGGTCTTGAGGCGATAGGGCTGGATGGCCCCGGAAAATTCCAGGATTAAGGACAGCACCAGGACCGCCAGGATAATTGCTCCGGCCGCCAGCCATTTGGCCTGCCGGGAAGCGGTGGTAAGGGCGAGGTTGCGTCTCATATTATTGTTGCGTCATATACATACAGGTTTAGGTGATTACGGTGGGCAATGCCCACCCTACATGAAAAGCGGAACGGATACCACAATATCCTACTGCCTCACGCCAGGCGGATACGATATTTCTCTACCAGGCGGTGGGGGTGGTATGATAATTTCGCCTTTCTCAAGCCCGGCTCCCCCAGGTCCTGCTCCCGGTTGATGAACGGCACCCCGGCCCAGACCTCGCGGGTGAACTGCTGATTGATGACCGCATAAAGGCTTCGCAACTCGGGGTCGGCTTTTTCCAAATGGATCACCGCAGTGTCCTGATTCAGCAGTTCGCCACAGGAAAAGGCCTGTACCCGGTCATCGATGAGGATCACCCCGCCCTGAAGGCCCAAGGCCTGGTAATTGGCCAGAACCGCACCGATGGCTTCCCACTCCCCCATCAGAGACATATCCTCATCACACTTTTTTACCTGGCACCAGCGGGCGCACAGGTACAAACAGGCAGAGAGGTATTCCTCCCGAAGGGGTGCATAGCGGTAGCGGTAAGCCCGGCCCAGGCTATTGATGTGGTTGCGCTGGGCATGGTATTTGCCCCCGGCTAACTCAATAAGATCAGCGGTTGAGTAGACGTAATCGAAATGATCTCGCACCGGCTCCACCACGAAGCCGGGCTGGCCTTCGAGTTCGGCCGCAAGCTTAGGGTCGGCCCGCTCGATGGCGGGGTTAGCCACTCCGTGTGCATCCCTCAGCCACTCCAAAAGCCGGCGGCAGAGGCCGGCCCGGGGCGGAGGACCCACGGGCGGCAGGGCCCAGGCTTGGTTATCGGCAGCTAAGCTCACTACCAGAAGTCGGTCCTGATCCAGGGACCACTGGTAGCCATAATGGGACTGCCACATGAAGCAATTGGTGAAGGTCAGCTCGGAGGTCTCGGGCTGATAGGCCCAGAGGAGGTTGCGGATAATGTCTCGATCTTCCAGGACAAGAGGCTTGAACCTGGGGAAAGCCGGCGGCGCCGAAGTGGAGTCGCTAGAGGGGGACAATTCTGCCATGCTCCATAACCAGTAAGTGATCGCCCAGCCGTCGAGCCTGAGCGGGATCGTGCGTCACTACTATTATGGTGGATTTTCCCCCAGATTTCATGTCTAACATGATTTGTTCAATAATTTCGGTATTTTTTGGGTCGATATTGGCAGTGGGCTCATCCAGCCAAAAGACCTCGGGCTCGAGGATCAGGGCACGGGCCAGCCCAAGGCGCTTGGTCTCGCCGCTGGAAAGGTCCGGGCCATTTTGCCGCCGTTTGTGGAACAGGCCGACGCGCTCTAAAACCACATTAACCCGGGCCTCGACCTCAGAGGCATGCCGACCCCGGATCTTCAAGCCATAAGCCACGTTATTGAACACCGAGGTGTTGAAGACCCCGATTTTGGGGAGCAATAAGGTGATCCGGCGGCGTAAGGAGAGATCAGGGGGGAGCAAGACACCCTGGTCAAGATAGCGCACCTGCCCGGCATCGGGAGGCTCCAGGAGGGCGGCGATCCGCAAAAAGGTGGATTTGCCGCTGCCGTTGGGCCCCAGCAAGGCGTAGGTCCGGCCAGGGTCAAAAGAGAACGAGCAGTCCCGCAAAATGGCCTGGCCGTGGTAGCTCTTAGAGATGCCGAAGACATCCAGGCTCAATCCCATAGGATGACTCCCGACCTGACCCGGCCGTGCCGCTGGAAAAACCTCAGGCCCACGTTGATCCCCAGGGCAATGAGCAGAAGGATAATTCCCAGGGCGATAGCCAGCTCAAATTCGCCTTTATCGGTCTCTAAAGCGATGGTCGTGGTCATGACCCGGGTATAACCGGCAATGTTGCCCCCGACAATGAGGATGGCCCCCACCTCAGCCATGACCCGGCCCAATCCAGCCATCACGCCCGCCATGATGCCGTAACGGGCCTCCCGTACCACTGCCATGACCTCTTGGAAGGGCGTGGCCCCCAGGGTGATGGCAGCCTGGCGGATCACCGGGTCCACCTTGACGATGGCGGCATGGGAGAGGGAAGCCACAATGGGAAAGACCAGGATAGCTTGAGCGATAATCATGGCGCTGGGGGTATAGAGCAGGCCGAAAAATCCCAGCGGGCCACTCCGGGACAGGATCAGGTAAAGGAAGAGCCCGACCACCACTGGAGGCAGGCCCATGCCGGTATTCAGCAGGCTCATCACCAGGCCCCTGAAGGGCACTCGCCGCCAGGCCAAGGCAACCCCCAAGGGCAGACCCAGGAGCGTAGCGATCACCAGGGCCGAACCCGAGACCTGCACGGAGAGGAGGATGATCTTGAAGAGCTCGGCGTTGATCGTGAAGATGAGCTTGAAGGCGCCGATAAACCCGTAGAGGATGGAGTGCATAAGGAGATGGCGGGCAGGTCAAAGGCCGTGACCCTTGACCTGCCCTTAAGCCTTAATTATTTGGCATTGGGAACAAACAGGGCATTCCCGTGCTTGTCTTTGAAAGACTTGATGGCATCCTGGCCTTCCGGGGAGATGAGCCAGTTGATGAACACCATGGCCTCTTTGTTTTTGACGTTTTTATGCTTTTCCGGGTTGACGGCCATCACGCCGTACTGATTGAACAGCACGGGGTCGCCTTCCAGGACCACCACCATGTCCAGCTTGTCCTTGTCCTTGGTGGCCAGCCAAGTGCCGCGGTCGCTTAAGGTATAGGCCTGCTTTTCATTGGCCACCCGCTGGGTCTTTTCCATGCCCTGGCCGGCTTCCAGATACCATTTTTGGCCTTTTGGGTCAATCCCCGCGCCCTTCCAGACGGCCAGCTCTTTGATATTGGTGCCGGATTTGTCACCCCGGGAGACAAACGGGGAACCACTGGCCGCAATCTTCTTGAAGGCCTCGGCGGCGGACTTCAGACCCTTGATTTTGGCCGGGTCATTGGTAGGACCGATGATGACGAAATCGTTGTACATGACGTCGTGGCGATTCACGAAGTAACCCTCTTCGACGGCCTTTAATTCCAGAGACTTGGCATGGACGAAGACGACATCTGCGTCACCTCTCTTGCCGATTTCGATGGCGGCCCCGGTGCCCACCGCCACCACGTCAACCTGGATACCGGTCTTTTTGGCGAAAATGGGCAGGATGTAATCAAACAAGCCCGAATTCTGGGTGCTGGTGGTGGAGGCGCATTTGATCCGGGTTTCAGCCGACACGCTTCCCGCCGCCACGACCACCGCTAATACTGTGAATACGCAGAGACCCTTCAACATCTTCGATCCTCCTTAATTAGACGATTTCCCGAGAAATGTCGCTGATCATTTCTATTCTTAAAGTTTGGAAGACTAGGCCTTCTCAAGCTTATGGACCGTGACGAAATGCTCCTGTAAGGCCATGGCGCCGCCAGCCTGATCCCACATAGCTAGCCCTCCGACCATAAAATCGTTATCGGCCACTCCTTTGCCCCGGGCTCGGCTTTCGACGGGCAGGGTATGCCCGAAACCGTGGACCATGAAGACCGCGTCGGGGTGAATCATATCCGTCACCTTGGTCTTGATTCTACCTCGGTGGCCGTTGCTGGCCAGTTCCACCACCTCGCCGTCAGCGATTTTCAGTTCATCCGCTCGTTGCCGGTTGATCCACAGCACGTTTTCCGGCATCTGCTCCGACAACAGGGGATTATTGACGGTATGCCCCTGGGTGTGCACCGCGCAGCGCCCGAAGGTCAGGCGGAATTGCCCCGGACCTGGTGTGGCTGGAGATTCATACGGCAGCAAGGACGGAACCCCGGCCTTCTCCAGACGGTCGGTGATGATCTCGATTTTGCCGGAAGGGGTCTTGAAGCTGAGTTCCTCCCGGGAGCGATACTTCGGTTTTTCGGCCAGCGACACCATCCCCGTGGCCTCGAAATCCGCCATGGTGACCCCAGTGCCCTGGAGCTGATAGTCCCAGATATCATTGATGCTGTCGAAGACCAGGGGAGCAAGATCCAGGCGCCGGGCCAGCCCGCTTAAAATCTCCCAATCAGCCTTCGTGTCGAACGCGGGGTCCACGGCCCGCTGACGCAGAAAGAAGTATGGCTTGAGGCCGTTTTTACAAGCCAGGATGCTTTCCCGCTCCAGGTAGGGGGACAGGGGTAGCACCACGTCGGAGTACCAGGCCGTATCGGACCAACTGAAGGTGACGGATACCAGGAAATCCAGTTTATCAAAAATATTTTTCAAGGCGGCCGAATCCGGGTAGGCCATGAGGGGGTCATGACGATAGGCGATGTACGCCTTGACTGGGTAAGGGTCTTCGGTGGCGATGGCCTGAAAGGCCAGATGCAGCAAACCCGGGCCGCTGTCAAAATGGGAATACCGCCATCCCACGCCATCGGAGCGCTGGTCTTTCGGTTTGGGGACCAAATCCACCAGCTTTTTAAGGCCCTTGCGCCCCACGTCGCTGGGCTTGTTAGCCACCGGCAGCCCGCCCTTGGCCCCGATACTGCCCAACAGGGCGTTGATCAGGTAGGCGGTCCGGGACTGGTAAAAGGAGTTCTTATACCGGGCGTTCATCCAGCCGGGGTGCCAGATGACCGCGGGGCTGGCCTTGGCCAAGTCCTGGGCGAAGACACTGATTTCGGCGGCGTCAACGCCGGTTTCCGCCGCGGCCCATTCCGGGGTGTAGTCTTTGACAAAGGCCGCCAACTTATCCAGATCGTGGATCCAGCGTTGGGCAAAGTCCACATCGTAGAGCTTGTGGGCCAGGAGTTCATGGATGATCGCCAGGTTTAAGGCATAGTCTGTGCCGGGACGGACGAGGAGAAACCGGTCCGCCTTGGCGGCGGAGATATTGGCCCGGATGTCGATGACCGTCAGTTTGCAGCCTTTGGCCATGCCTTCCAACAGGTCATTTACTTCTTTGACGTTGATGGCCTCAAAGATATTGCGGGTCTGGAGGACCACGTGGCGGGCATTCTTATAGTCGTAGCCCACTTCTTTACGGCCGCCCCCGATGACCGAGAGCGCCGCATGTTGCACATTACGGGCGCAGGCCGAATCGTGGTTGCAGTAATTAGGTGACCCCAGGCCCCGCATGAAGGCCTGGTACAGGTCCCGGAAGGGGCCACCACGGTCGGAGAAGAGCACCGTTTTCGCCCCGTATTTGTCCATGACGTCCTTGAGCCGCTCCGCAGTATAATCCAGGGCCTCATCCCAACTTACCTGGCGCCACTTGCCCTCGCCCCGGGCGCCAGTGCGAATCATCGGATACTGTGGACGTTCCCGATCCTCGATGAGGGCAATGCCTGCTCCCCCCCGGGCGCAGAGGGCGCCTTCCATTCCGGCCGCATGAGGATTGCCTTGAATAAAGCTGATACGGTTTTCCCTCACCTCAACCTGAATGGGACACCGCACCGTACACATGCCACAGATACTATAAACTTGCTTGCCGGCCAAAATTATTCTCCCTGGGCTAAATTGTGCTCAGTCCTCCTTAGCTTGCCACTCGGCAGCCGGTTAATGCACATACTGACGGGCGTAAGCGGCATCATTATAGAGTCCCTCGCCGTACCGGTCTTTGCCATAATCTTTGATGATCTGCTGGCCCGCCGGAGAGGCCACAAATGCGATAAACTTGGCCGCCAGCGCCGCTTGCGGGGTAGCGCCCTGGGGCTGGCAGAGGGCATGGTAGGTGTTTATCAACAGCTTGTCGCCCTTGTAAAGCACCTTGAGATTGGGCATATTCTTTTTCTCGGCCGCCCAGGTGCTGCTGTCCACCATGAAGTAGCCCTTCTCCTGGTCGGCTCGCTTCAGGGTGGCGGTCATAAAATCTTTGGTGACGATATACCAGGGTCCCTCCGGCTTGACGCCGGCCTCTTTCCAGATGGCCAATTCTTTCTTATGGGTGCCGGAATTGTCGCCCCGGGAGAAAAATTTTGCTTTGGCCGCGGCAATGCGGCGATAGGCGTCCAGGGCACTCTTGGCTTCAGCGATTTTGGCCGGATCGTTGGCCGGGCCGACTATATAGAATTCGTTGGAGCCGATAAGAGTGCGGTCAATGGCCCAGCCCTCCTGCACCGCCTGCTTTTCGGCGGCCGGGGCATGCACCATGATCATGTCGACTTGCTTTTCTTTGAGCAACTGGAGCGATTTTCCCGAACCGGCCTTAAGCCACTGGAGGGTAATCTTCCCCTGCATGGCCTTATCAAACCCTTCCCCCAGGGCCTTGAGCAGCCCCAACTCCCCGGGGCTGCCGGTGGCGAGCGTAAATTTTTCGGGACCGCTGCCATATACGCCGTTAAATGGAGCCGGGGCTGCCAGCGCTGCGAGAGACGCCAGTAATAAAATGAGACCCGCTACCGCTGCCAGAAATTTTTTCACCATGCCCCACCTCCCGTTATAGAAAATTTTTGAGTTTCTGATATGGCTATTCTTTTCAGGGAATATCCATGTCCAAAAAAATTTTGTCCGTACTTAAAGCTTCTGGGTCTGAATCCACTCCCGGAAGGTGTCCACCAGACGCCAGAACTGGGCCACGATTTCCTCACCGGCAGGGGTGAGCCAGGCCCGGCCGCCATTTTTCCCGCCAAAGCTCCGGGACACCAGTTCTTCGCCCGCGAGCCGGTTCATTTCGGCTACCAGCGACCAGGCATGGCTGTAGGCCATATCCATGGACCGGGCTGCAGCCGCAATGGAGCCCAGCTCCCGGATGCGTTCCAGGAGCACCACCCGTCCCCAACTCAGGAAAGCCTCGCCGTCTTTTTCCAGCCAAAGGCGGCCCTTGATCTTAAACCCGGTGGGGGCGGGACTTTCGGCCAGGGCAGTGCCCCGGCCATGATCGGTTCTTTTTCTTGCCATGGCCTTATTCTTTTTAGAAAATAGCCAAAAATCCATTAAAAACCAAGGATTTTTTCTTCCCGGTTGCCAAGCCGCAAGATTTCAGATAGTTTTATATATATCCTAACTCTACTAACAGTCCCAAGCACTGCATTGGCATCTTCTCGATCACACCTTCTGGGCCATTAAATCTTAAGGTATACGGTGCTGTAGTCGTGGCGCTCTTTATTCCGCCAGGAGCCGGGAACGAGGGAAAATATTACTTGACTTTATTTTTACTATAAGCTGAATATATGAGCAATATCAAAAGATTTTGGGATGAGCCCTGGTCCGGAGTCTATCCTTGGGGGAGGGAGGCCTTCCCGGGCCTGGGAACACACGGACGCGCTGCCGCAAGCGTTACTTCAGCTGTACCCTAATCCCCAAAAAATTCGCCTCAAGAGTTGAGGAAGACTTTGCCTCTTCGCAAGCATGAAAAATCATCCTGCGCCTCGTTAATGCGCGGGTTTAGACTGTGCGCCTGGCCCATCCTGATTGTGGCCGTGGTTCTGGCCGTGGCTTCAGTCTATTATACTTTTACCCACCTGACGGTCCGCACCAGCCGCAACGACCTGGTGGCCAGTAACCAGCGCCTTATCCAACAGAGCGAGAAGATGGACAAGGCCTTTGGGGGCCGTGACGGCATGGTGGTGGTGGTAGAGAACGGGCATCCCCGCCGGGCCATTAAGTTCGCCGAAGACTTGGCCACGGAGTTGCGGCGCTATCCTGAGCATTTTCCTGAACTTTTCTATCATATCAACCCAGAGAGCTTCAAGCATTCGGCCCTCCTCTATCTGGACGACAAAGATCTCACCAAGATCAAAGATAGTCTTCTGGGGCAGCAAAGTCTGCTGTCGGGCCTGGCCGCCAACCCGAGCCTGCTCACCTTCTACCAGTTAGTGAATGACCAGATGGCCCGGGCCATGATCGGGGAACTCTTCACTGGCTTTTTGGGTGAAAAGGAGAAAAAGGAACTACCGGATGTGTCCCTGCTGAATGCCTCTCTCCGGGGCCTGGTTGCCAGCCTGGAGGGTAAAAAACCCCAGAATTCCCTGTTCAGCAGCTTTTTCCCAAAGGAACTGAGCGACTTAGGCGACGCGGGCTACTTTTTCACCGATAATGACAAATTCCTTTTGTTCCTGGTGACGCCCAAAGGTGACGGTTATGCTTCCCGCAGTTTAGACCTGGCTCTCCTGCGCGACGTGGTGCATCGGGTCCAAGCCCGGTATCCCGGCTTGCAGGCGGGGGTGACCGGTCCTGACGCCCTGGAAGCCGACGAGATGCACAGTTCCATGCAAGACATCACCCTGGCCACTTGGCTATCCCTGGCCGGCCAGTTATGTCTGATGATACTGTTTTTCTGGAGTCTGAGGCGCACCCTGGTGGAGGGGTTTGTGCTCATCCTGGGTCTGTGTTGGACTTTTGGGCTAGTCACCCTGGTGGTGGGCCACCTCAACCTCCTCTCTCTGATTTTTGCGCCGTTAATGTTGGGACTCACCATTGACTACGGCATTCACTGGTTTTGCCGCCTGGAAGAAGAGGAAGGCGCCGCGGGCCATTGCAGCACCGAGGTATTAGCCTGCACGTTTCAGCGCTCGGCCCCGGGGATCGTCTACGCCGGTTTGGCTGCCGTTGTTTCCTTTGTGCCTCTGGCTTTTGTGGGCTTTAAGGGGCTGGCGGAATTGGGCATCATCCTCGCTATGGGCATCCTGGTGATGCTGATCGCCACCCTGGTCCTGGTGCCATCCCTGGTGATTATTACGGAAAAATGCACTCCGGGGGACTTCCCCCAGGAATGTCCGCCGCAACCCATACCGTTTCTGCATCTGCATTGGCGTCGGCCTGGTCTCATGGTCGCTCTGGGGGTGATGATTACGGCCCTTGGGGGGGTTGCTCTACACTATGTTCCATTCGATCTGAACCCCCTGCACCTGCAGAATCCTTCTGCCGAATCAGTGGTGTGGGAATACAAGCTCATCGAGGATTCCAAATACTCCACCTCATATGGCGCCCTGGCCACAGCCTCTCTCAAGGAACTTCAGGCCCGGAGCGAGGCCCTGAAAAAGCTGCCCACGGTCTCTCACGTAGAGTCAGTGCTCTCTTTTCTGCCTCATCAGGTAACGGAAAAACGTCAGATCCTCAGGGAGATGCTGCCGGTCATCCGCAGCATCAACTTCCCCGGGGCCCCGGCGGGATCCTCCGATCCCCAGAAGTTGGCCGGGATTTTGAGCCGGCTCAATTTTAAAATGGCTGAAGCCGTCAAGAACCTTGAAAAGGAGCAAGCGGCCACCAAGGAGCAGTTTGTGGAGACCCATCGGCTCATTAATCAGATTGTGCCGCGGCTTTTGGCCGACGATCCTCAATTGAACCGCCGCCTGGCAGACTATGGGAAGTATTTTTTCTCGGATCTGAGAGACACCTGGGACCAGTTCCGGGACTACGTCATATCGGGGTTGAATGCCCCGGTCCCCACTCTGGCGGACTTGCCCCGGCCAGTCCGACAACGCTTCGTCAGCCCTGATGGCTTGTACCTCATCCGGGTTTTTCCTTCGGAAGATACCTGGAATTTTGGCCCCCTGAAACGGTTTGTTAAAAGTCTCTGGAGTGTTGACCCTAATTCCGTCGGGGACCCGGTGCTCCTGTATAACTTCACTCTGGGGTTCCGAAATTCCATCCTCTGGGCTGCGGGCATGGCCTTATTGGCCATTGCCGTCATGCTGGTGCTGCTCTTCCGCAGCCTGACAATGGCCCTGCTGGCGCTGATTCCTTTGCTGGTGGGCACGGGCCTCACCATTAACTTGATGTGGCTGCTCAACCTCCCGTTCAACCAGGCCAATGTCCTTTTCGTGCCGTTGGTTCTGGGGGAGGGGATTGAATTCGGGATCATTATTTTGGCCCGGTGGCGGTTGGAAGAATCGGCCAGGGCCATTACTCTGCCCGCCAGCACCGCCAAAGGGGTGGCCCTGGCGGCCTTGACCACGACCTTGGGGTTCGGGAGTCTGATGGTTTCAGGGCACCGGGGCACCTTCAGCTTGGGGCTGTTGGCAACCGTGGGCAGCCTGAGTGTGCTTGTGGCCTCTTTGAGTATCTTGCCGGCTTTCCTCCGCCTGGTGGAAAAGGGTTACAACCTCCAACCCTCGGTTAAGCCCTCTCTGGGCCTGGGACGCTGGTTGCATCGAATGATAAGGAAGAAAACCGATGAGAAGACCGCTCTGGATCTTTAGCCTGGCTCTGGCTGTTTTCTGGGTTTGGACCATGCCCGCCCGGGCGGAAAGTCCCACGGCTTACGCGCGGGGCATCCTGGATAAGGTCATGAGCCTGCAAAATGGCGCCGCCCTGTCCAGCCAGGCCAGGGCGAACGCCATTCACGGCATTATTGAGCGCAGCTTCGATTTTGCCATGATGGCCAAAAATTCGCTGGGCTCAACCTATGACAGCATCAGCGCGGGCCAGCGCCAGGACTTCACCAGCACCTTCAGCTACCTGTTCCAGGATTCTTACACTCGCCTGGTCCTCAACTTCCTCAAAAAGGAAAACATCCAGTATGGCGCCGAACGCCGGGAAGGCGATAGAGCCCAGGTAGCCACCACCATCGTACGCCCCAATGAGAACATTCCGGTAACCTATCTGATGCACGCGACCGGTCAAGGATGGATTCTCTATGATGTCATTGTGGATGGGGTCAGCATTCTGCATAATTACCAGACACAGTTCGGACAGGCCATCCGCACCAAGTCTTTCGGATTTCTCCTGAATAAAATGGAAGAACAGCGCCGCGCCCTTCAATAACTGCATGAGCCGGCTGCCGGCCCTTGTGCTCCATCCCCTTTGCTCTGTCTGCCGCACCACGGAAATATTGCCCGCATCAGCCACGTCTAGCGCTTTTTATTCTTTACTAAGTAAGTTGCGCTTTGCTACGGGCGGCATTGACATCGCTCAAATTTTTCTTACCTTTCAAGACAAATCCCGGTTCAGCGGATCAGGAATCCCCTTGAAGCTGCAGGTGCCTTCACCACCCTAAGAAGTTGATGGCAATGCCGGGCTATTGACTGAAGGAGGAAGAGAGATGGTTATATATGTCACCCAAGCCGGTTCAGAGCGCAAGGAACTCGAGGAAGTTCTGGTGAAAGAAGGAGTGACCTACCAGCAGTGCCCTGCAGGCCAAGATCGAGAATTGGGCAGTCCGTTGCTGGAAATCCAGGCTAATCTGCCGGAGGTCTTTCCTGTGCCGTCCCTGTACGCCCAGAGCGAAGGGGATGTCCGGGCCTGGCGTCTGCCTTCCGGGCGGTTGATTATCACCGACTTACAGGGCAACCTGGAACAGATTGCTACGTCGCCGCCTTCAAGGTAGTGGAAAAAGCCGGGTGAAGGAGAGAGCGGCCCCAGGCGGCTGCCCTTCACCCGCTGATGATCTCTCGAAGCAAGGCCGAACGGCTTGCGGCCTTCCTCCTGTCAAGCCGTGAGGTTCTCTCAACAGACCGCCATTCGGCGGACTCCCCGACGGATCTCGCGCCACCGAGGCTTTCATGCCTTTTCCAATACCATGTTTCACTTGAGAACAATGATGATCAACTGTTCGGACAGTTGTTCACTTTTTGAGACATTACCTAACTCGCAATTACCGGTTGATTCAATTTAAATTAACAATTTTAAACAGTTCCAAAATTGGCCCTCAAATTGCAATCTTGGCAGTAACGTGCTGGTTCCCTTCTGCAAGCGTCAGAATGGCGGGGCCGGAAAATACGGTTGATTTATCATCAATCTGAACAAAATTTTTACAAAAAAGGATTGAGAGTTTCTTATGATCAATTATAATAGCCTCGATGGCGGGCAAAATAGGAGGCCTAACATGTTAGGTCTAAGATTGATGGGGCTCTCTTCACAGCACAGCTGGCAATGGTTCTTAAGTGCAGTTGTGGTGGTACTCGGCTTGGTGGCCATATCCGGCTGCACCCCGCCGGCAACAAGCCACCTCACCGATGCTCAGGCTGCGGCCGCTACGGTGGCCGATCCGGATCAGGACAAATATCTTTTGGGTCCGGAAGATGCCATTGAAATTTCCGTCTGGAAAGAACCCGACCTGACCAAGCAGCTGGTCGTGCGGCCCGACGGTAAGATCACCTACCCCTTGATCGGTGAGGTTCAGGCCTCCGGGCGTACCGTCAAGCAGCTCCAGGAAGACATCCTCAAACGCCTCGAAAAGTATGTGACGGATGCTCACGTAACCGTCATTCTCCTCAAAGCTCAGAATTATAAGATCTACGTGACCGGTAAGGTCAACAAGCCGGGGGATTTCATGACAGGCAAGCCTGTCAATGTCATGCAGGCCATCTCCATGGCGGGCGGCTTGACGCCTTTCGCCTCGCCCGGCTCGATCATGGTAATTAGGTCAGTGGGCGGTAAAGAAGAGACTTATCCGTTCAATTATAAAGACGTGGCGCGGGGGTTCATGTTGGAGCAGAATCGAACGCTTTTACCGGGGGACGTGGTGGTCGTCCCTTAACGGAAAGGGAGAGATTGGGGGGATATGGGGACTAAAACTTGGGGGCTGGCGGGACTGGTAATCATCATGAGCATGGGAATGGTTAATATGGCCGTATCAGCTGATTGGTCCATCGTGCCTTCAGTCACTCAGCGGTCCGAATTTAACAGCAACTTGAATCTGTCGCCTACTAACGTGCTTAGCGATTATGTTTTCTCCCTGCAGCCAGCCGTTGACTTTAACTACACTACGGAAATCAGTCAGTTACAGGGACATTTGGGACTACTGGGCCAGCATTACATCAGCCATAGTGACATCGACCATATCGACCAAAATTACCAAATCAATGGGCGATATCAGGCGACTCCCAAGGTGAATCTGTCATTGAATACCACCTATATCAATGATTCGACTTTGGTTCAGGAATTAGAGACTTCCGGGCTGGTAATCGGCCGCACCCCGCGTCAATCTTTCTATGCCGGTCCGGGAGTCACCTACAATGTCACGGAACGCCTTTCTGCCACGGCCAACTACAGCTTTAACCGGGTGCTTTACCAGGCGTCCCAATTTACCGATTATACCAGCCACCAAGCGGGTCTGAACTTTACTTATTTATTAAAAAATGAGAAGACCTCACTCATTAGCAATAATAACGTCAGTGAAACGCTCTATCCCGGCGGTAATTACAGTAAATCCATAGGGATTTATGGAGGCGTAAATCATAAGTTTTCCGAACGCTGGGATGCCAACCTCATGTCTGGAGCAAATATAAATTTCTACAGCTTTGATACCCAGGTGTTGGATTCTTCGCAGTTCCCGTTCTTTACTTCAGTGAAGACTAAAAGACTTAATAGTTCAGGTGTGTCCCCGTATGTTAATTTCTCTACCAGTTACCGCTGGACCAATTTGACCGTGACCGGTGGCGGTAGCATGAGTCAACAAGCTTCGGCCTATGGGGCGGTTTATCAGGTGAACAGATTATTCGCGGCTATAGGTTATAATATTACAGAGAAATTGAGCGCCGGCTTGAGCGGGAGTTATTCTCTTAGCAATCAGTCGAGTCAAGATATCAGCAGCGAATGGAATTACTATAATGTCAGCCCCTCGCTTAGTTATAGGATCACTGAACGTTTTTCAGTATCACCCGGATACAGTTTTTCGAATAACGCGAGCCTGACCGACACCGGTTCATCGGCACATAATCATGTTGCCTGGATCCAATTTTCTTACACTTACCCCATTCATTATCAGAAATAACGCTAGATTAATTATTAATTAGCCATAACCTGCAAAAGTATCTTTGCAAGAGGGACACCTAACTCCGAGTGCCTTATGCTAAAAAAATTTCCAACAAACTCTCCAACGCCGGATTGGCTAGAAATCGCCCGGACTGTTTTGGAAAACGAAGCCAAGGCCTTAGCTGCGGTCGCGGCTCGGCTGAATCATAGTTTGACCGAAGCAGTAGAGCTTTTGCTCCGACATGAGGGCAAAGTAGTTGTGAGTGGGATTGGAAAATCTGGCCATATTGGCCAGAAAATTGCTGCTACGCTTGCAAGCACCGGAACCCCGGCGGTCTTTCTCCATGCTGCCGAGGCGGTCCACGGCGATTTGGGGATCTATACCCCTGGGGACCCCAGCATCCTGATTTCCAAAAGCGGCAGCACCGCGGAATTGCTTCGGCTAATCCCCATCTTGCGACAATTCTGCTCTCCCTTAATCGCCATCGTGGGCAACCTCAACGCTCCTATGGCCAAACAGGCCGATGTGGTCCTGGATGCCCGGGTGGAAAGAGAAGCCGATCCCCTCAACCTGGCGCCGACCTGCAGCACAACTGCGGCATTAGCCCTGGGGGATGCCTTAGCAGTGGCGTTGATGCAGGCTCGTCGATTTACTGATCAAGATTTTGCCCGCTTCCACCCCGCCGGCCAATTGGGCCGGAATCTCTGGCTGAAAGTGGCGGATGTGATGCACCAGGATGAAGCCGTCGCCTGGGTGAAACCGGAAACCCCCTTGCGCCAGGTAATTATCGCCATGTCCCATCACCCCCTGGGAGCGGCGTGCGTGGTGGATAAGGAGCATCTGCTCCTGGGGATAGTCACTGACGGCGACCTGCGGCGAGTTCTCCTAACCCACGAAGAGATCCAAGGCTTGCGGGCCGCAGAATGCATGACGCGCCAACCCACCACTATTTCCCCCCAGGCCAGTTTAAAAGAGGCCACCCGGCTGATGGAAGATCGCCCCTCGCAGATTTCTGTCTTACCCGTGGTGGATCCGCTGAGCCAACGCTGTTTGGGCTTAATACGGATCCATGATATTTATCAACCGGAACTGATCTAGGGAATGATTATTGCATAGCCTATTTGTCAAGAATAATTAGGTACCCTCGGCACCCGAGAGGAACAAAGTATGATGCCAAATGAAGCAGCCGATTTCGGACAGTATGTAGCGATTTTTAAAAGCAGGAAAAAGTATTTTATCATCCCTGCCTTGACGATTTTTGTGGTAGCCGCCCTGTTCGCTTACCTCTGGCCTGCCACCTATCAATCGAGCTCGACCATTTTAATCGAGGAACAGCAAATTCCTCAGGAGTTTGTCAGGTCCACGGTGACAGGCTTTGCGGATCAGCGGATCCAGAGCCTGACCCAGCAGATCCTGTCTCGCGTCAAACTCTGGGAGATTATTCAACAGTTCAAGCTCTATCCTCAACTCCAAGAAAAATATACCCGGGAAGAGATTCTGGAAAAGATGCGCGATAATATCAGGCTCGAAACCATCAGCGCCGAGGTGGGAGATCAGAAAAAACGACGGGGGGGGCAACCCGCCGTGACCATCGCCTTCTCCATTGCCTACAAGGGAGATAACCCCGGGATGGTGCAAAAGGTGGCCGGAACGTTAGCATCCCTTTATCTTGAACAAAATCTCAAGACCCGGGAAGCCCAAGCCCAATCCACCACCAAATTCTTGGAAGCGGAACTGAAGGAATTGCATGAGCGCATACAGAATCTGGGGAAGAAAATTACCGCCTTCAAAGAGCAAAATGAGGGCTTGCTGCCTGAGCAGCAACGCTTTAACCAGGAACAAGTTGCACGCATGGATACCGAGATAAAGCAACTGGAAAACAATATTCGCAACGCTGAGGAGCGGAAAACCTACATAGAAGGGCAACTCGCCACAGTGAGTCCGGATACTACTTACACCGGCGGCTCCGGGGAAAAGCTTTTGTCGCCGTCCGAGCGCCTCAAGGCCCTGGAAGTTGTCTTGGCCGACCTCCGGTCGAAGTTTTCTCCCGACCATCCTGATATCCGCAAGGTGCTTCGGGAAATTGGCGAACTCAAGAAATTACCCGGAGCAACTTCCGGGAGCGCCGTGGCGCGCCGCAAGAAACTTGCCCACCTTAAAAACGAATTAGCCGAGAAACAGGGGAAGTACTCCGACCAGCATCCTGAAGTAAAAAAGCTGAATGCCGAAATCGCCAATCTTGAACAATTACCTAGCAAGCCCAGTGCTTCTCAATTCACCACCGAACCGGAGAATCCGGCGTTCATCAGTCTCACCACCCAGGCCAAGGCCGCCGAGATCGATATCAGCGCGTTTCGCAACCAGCAAGCCGCCTTGCAAAGCAAAATCCGGATGTATCGGCAGCGTCTCGAGGATGCTCCGAAGGTGGAACAGGGGTATATGGCCCTCATGCGGGATTATCAAAATGCCCATGCCAAACACCAGGAGGTCATGAACAAAATCCTGGAGGCCCGCATCGCCGAAGGTATGGAAGAGCATCAGAAGGGGGAGAAGTTTACCCTCATTGACCCGGCGAGTTACCCCGAGAAACCGGTTTCCCCCAACCGTCTGTTAATCCTTTTGGCCGGAATCTTCTGTAGCCTGGGAGTGGGGGCTGGAAGTGTCGCCCTGGTGGAGCATTTGGACCACTCGGTAAAAGACAGCGATGATTTGGTTCGACTCACCGGCCTACCCGTATTGGGATCCATTATCCGGATTCAGACCGAGGAAGACATCGTCCAGGCGCGTCGGAAACGCAAATTGATCTGGATGGCTTCCTGCTCTTCCTTGATCATCGGACTGGTCTTGTTTCATCTTCTTTACATGGACCTCTGGATACTCACTGCCAGACTTTTGCGGCTGGCTGGAAAATACACCTGACCGGCACGATCTTGGTAGGGGCATGGAGTTGAATTCTTTAGCTAACCTTAATCCAGGGAAGATACGACCGTGAGTTTTATAAATAAAGCCTTAGAAAAAGCCAAGTCCTTGCATCACAAAACAGTGGAGCCTCAACTCCCCACCGGTCAAGAGCTGCCACAGGCGCCTTTCCCTGATCTGGAAGAGATGGCGGGGTTTGGCGAGACTCAAGGAGAAATCCATTACACTTATACCCGCAAGATAGCCGTTAGTATGGAGATGCTTCGCCAAAATCGCTTAATTGTTAACGGCAGTGATAAGACTCTGTTGGAAGCCTATAAGCTGTTGCGAACCCACGTCTTGCATCGCACCAAGAAAGAACATCGGAATACCCTGATGTTTACCGGCCCTTTGCCCAACGAGGGCAAATCTCTTACCGCAATCAATCTGGCCATAGCCATTTCCCAAAAAGTGGGACAGACCGTGCTGCTGGTGGATGGTGATTTGCGCAATCCGTCTATTCACCGCTACCTGGATCTGCCCTCGGGCCCGGGGCTCATGGATTTCTTGATTTCAGGCTACCCTATCGCAGACTCCCTGGTGCATCCGGAGGGCCTGGCCAATCTGGTGGTGCTCCCTGCGGGCAGCGCGACCCACGATTCCGCCGAACTCCTTAGTTCTCCCCGGATGTTGGATTTGGTTCGGGAACTGAAACATTTTTATCCGGACCGCTACGTTCTCTTTGATTTGCCCCCTTTGCTCTACGCCGATTCCTTGGCCTTCGCCCCACTGGTGGATGGCATCATTTTGGTGGTGGAGTCCGGCAAAACGCCTCGGGAAGAAATCGCCCACGCCATGGACCTGCTCAAAGAATTTCCGGTACTGGGCTTTGTGCTCAATAAAATCGACACCATGCCAATGTCCTACGACTATTATCCCAAATACTATCGGGATCAGGACTCTCAAAAACCCCTCACTCTACCCTGGCAGAAATGAGCCTATGTACGAAGAATATTACGGACTGAAGGAACGCCCCTTCACCCTGGTACCGGATCCCAGTTATTTGTTCCTGGGGTCCCAGCATAAACTGGCCAGGGCTTACCTGGAATACGGCATCAAGGAACGGATGGGGTTTGTGGTGCTCACAGGAGAAGTGGGCACCGGCAAGACCACCTTGATAAAATCCTTATTACGGGAAAAAGAGGCCAGCCAGAGGGTGGGAGTCCTGTATCAGACTTCAGTGGAAGCTGAAGATCTCCTTGATGTGCTTCTGAAGGAATTTGAGATTCGCAACCCTCTCGGCGCCGGTCGCGCCGCACGTCTCAGTGCCTTTAATCAATTCCTCCTTTCGGCTTACGCCCGCGGTGAACGCGTCGTGCTTCTGGTTGATGAGGCCCAGAACCTGGGCCCCAAGGCCTTGGAGGAGTTGCGCCTTCTGTCAAACTTGCAAACTGAGAAAGAGCCCCTGCTCCAGGTGATCCTGGTGGGGCAACCCGGGCTGAGAGATCGCTTGAGGCACCCGTCCCTCCGGCAACTGGCTCAACGGGTAGCCATTCATTATCATCTCCGACCTTTGGATGAGGATGAAACCAAAGAGTATATTCGGTACCGCCTGGCTCGGGCCGGAGGCAGTGGCATATTTACCGCCTCGGCGTTAGATAAACTCTATGATTATACTCAAGGCGTGCCACGCCGGATCAATGCCTGGTGTGATCTGGCTCTGGTGGCCGGATTCGCCGAGGGCAGACACGAAATTGATGGGGAGTTTATCGACCTGGTTATTACCGCCCAGGGAGGTAGCCTGGAGGATATTGGGGGAGAATCGTCAGAGGAATCGTCGCCGTCTTTGACTCCGGAAGTCACTTCGGAAAGAGTCGAAGCCGTCACTCCCGGTCAGTCCAATGGGCTGCACGCGACCGTGTCCGACTTGTCTGGACGGGTAACTCGATTGGAAGGGTTGGTCTTGGAAATGACCTGCCAGCTGGTTCCGGTGCTAACCAAATTCATGACCTCGCCAATGCGGGCCGAGCCATTCCAGCTTCCGGAAGACTCCGGCGAAGCCCTGGCGCCCGCCCCTGAAGCTTCACTTTCCCCGGAAAGTCTGGCGCAACCCAGAAAAGGGTGGTGGTCCAGGTTTTTAAAATATGGTCAATGATTCTGAATTCAGGAAATCATGATATCTGCACCACACTCCTTTTTCCTACGAAGCATCACACCTAAGAACAAAAAGGGGTGTTGTACCGATTTCTGGCTGAAAAGCATCTCTGTAAGTAATACCCACGATGCGGATTCTGGTCACAAAAGGATAGCGGAGCAATCCAGGGATCTCCTAACGGGGGAAGCCGAATAAAACCGGTAGATCAGCCAAGACCGGAATACGCCGCTCCTATACCAAACCCATAACACCAGCAACTGGAGGGGCCACGCGTCGTGGCCCCTCCAGTTGCTGGTCCGGCGGCACAATAATGCTAACAAACCCTTATGGTTATATGCACAATGATAAACCTGGGGTATCATAAAAAACATTTCCAGCCAAGGCCCCTCCCGTATAATTAGGCCCCAATTCTACAATCCCGCAGATAATGACTGAGGAACCTGCTTTGGGAACCAAAGCTGTTGCCTGAGAAGCGGCCACGTTACCTTTTACCACAGAGGCGGCCCCATTGATGTCCAGGCAAAGGGCTACCTTGCAGTACTCCCCCGCTCCCGTTCTCAAGGCGGTCAAGTCCCAGAGGCCAGCGGGATCAGAAATGGCTTTTTGATACGTCACGCCATTAATTGCCAGCCATCCTGCCACCGTGGATTTCATCTTGCCATTAGTTGTGCCGGCTGCGATGGTGAGGGATGAAAGCAGAATCCCAGGAGACGGTACAGTTGTCCGACTCTGCTCCACAAAAACTCCATTTTGCTCCTTAAAGGTGATGGTCTCTTTTTTAGCAGGATCGGTGGTCGGTCCAAAGTCGCCATTTTTCAAATAGAGGTAACTATACTGCGGGGTCTTAGCTCCGTCTCCGATAACGCATTGTCCGCCACCACCTGCGGTCACTCTGAACCGCATTAGATAAGCTAGAGCATAACTCGATGGATTCCAAGGCAAACCAATTGCATTAAAATTGTTTTCAGCCTTCCAACCAGCTTGCGCGAAAGTCGTGCCGGTTTTTGTCTCACCAACCAAATTCGCATCATCCGTAGTGAGAACATTGTTGGTGATTGCCGTGACTTTGAATTTGCCGTTGTTGCCAGAGTTCAGAATGTTTATCTGGCAGCCCGTTCCAGCCCCACCATAGGTAGTGGTGTGGTTACTGGCTATTGTATAGGAAGTGCCGGCCGACACTAAGCTAACAGCCTTCACCCCACCGCTGCCATCAACGGCGTCAACTCTGACGGTCCCGTCACTACTACTTCCAGCAGTGTTGATGGTTAAGATGTCTCCAACACTGTAACCAGTCCCAGTCGCAGTGGGGGCTCCGGAAACCTTTCTAATTTTTCCAGCAGCGGCAAAACCAGAGGTGATGACGTAATCCCCAACTTTTAGGGGGTATTGGGCTTGTAACCAAGAACTCAACCCAAGCAAGGTAAAAGTTTTTGCGGCGGCATCAACTGTCACACCAGGGTTGGTCGGAAGCAGCGAGAAATAATTTTTCTGCGGCGGATACCATGTGCATACCTGATATCCGGGTTTGTCGAAAATGTTCGCTCCGAGGGTAGTGAGTGTCACCCATTCATACCCATCATAGTATTCGGCCACGATGCCATTGCCGATGGATGGGGTGTTTACCCAAAACTTTACTCCAACTAGAGGATTCAGATCTCCCACATAGAGGCAATCCCCTACAGCCGCAGTGCTTGAAAACGCTGTAAATGACGCCGAGTTGTAATTGTTGGCCGAAAATCCAGCCGCGGTCGTGTAACCATAAACTATCTGTGCTTGCCCTGCTTGACGAGCCGCAAATTGCAAAAAGGTTGTATAAGTATCTCCGAGCATAATTTCCAACTTGCGGCCAGGAGCGATGGAGTTTTCAAACCATTGGTAATTGGTGGTTGCGGTATTCTTGGTCGTAAATTTATCCGCAGTAAGAGCTACTGCTCTATAGGGGAAAGCCCCAGTCAGTAGATATGGGATCGCCCCAACATCTATGCCGATATTATTATAAAATTGCCCAGGGCCGGATGCGGAAAGGCTGGCAGGGTTAAAGATAGCTTTAGTATTAAGAGAAAAATCATTACCGGTTATAATGCTGTCCGTGAATCCCTGCGTGTCAAACGCAGTAGGAGAAGACATTTTGTTACCGATTATGAGGCATTTGTTCAATACCCGGCTGGGAGCATAAATACCAAGTACATCGCCGCCAATTTGGTTGCCAATAATCATCATTCTCACATTCCCAGTGGGGGTTGTGCTAATGGCAGTTCCACACTGTCTTATCCAGTTGCCTTGTACATGATTACAAATGCCGTCATCTAACGTTACGCCGATAGCGCAACATTCAATGATATTGTTTTGTAACATTGCAGAAGATGACCAAACTCCAACACTACCATCTGTATAAACACCAATCATATCTGGACCAGTGATACGACTATTGACAAATTTTGAATCCGAGCAAATATGGACGCCTCCAGCACCTGAACTTGGATTTGCCTCGATATTATCAATGTAGGTCATCATGCCATGGTCGCTGCAATAGATAGCCCAAGCCGATCCACTGCCAACATGCACCCGAGAGATACGCGTATTATTAGACTTCCAATTTCCAGAAGTACCAACTTCGATTGTATTCTGGTAGTCGACATTGCCAGAAATATTAAGATCGTAAATTTGGCAACCTGTGGCACTGTCAATATATATGAACCTTGTGCCGCTTCCTTTTGAGGTGATTAAGGTGCCATTTGCAAGGGCGCTTTGCCAACCCATGCCTACACCCCGCAAGATACTTCCATCTTGCAAATAAAGTGTGCCGTCTACAAAATAATTTCCAGAAGCAAACTGTACGGCCAAATGTGGTCCTACATTCCAACCATCGACTTCAAGATAAATGCCGTTATTGATGGCATGGTTAATAGCTCTGTTATTATTCGTGTAATTCCCCTCACCACCATTAGCAATAGCGCCCCACCATTCCGGTCTCACATAACCCTGAGTACTATTTATGAACTTAACTCCCCAGGCTTCACGCGCAAGGATAGTATCGATATTAAGGTTCAGACTACTACCATTTCCATTTACGAAATTTCCGTCTGGTCCTTTAAGGTTGAATGAGTCTGGTTGGCCTGCAATTAAACTGACAAACCAGTAGTTATGGGAAAGGCCAGTTGTTTTCCAGATTCCACAGCCGTTAGTGGATGCAACAAAAACAAATTCTCCGTCCCGAAAACCATGACCCGGTATAGTTACGACAAGTGGCACCCCACTGGTAAAGGTCCCGCCAGTTACGACTTTGGGGGTGTAATCATAGATGTTATTATCAACGAAGATTTGGTAGTTGCAGTCTTGGACAGTGCCATAAATTGTAAGGCGCACCTGGGAATTAATAATAATCGGCGCTCCCGGCATCACCTGTAAGGTAACACCGGCAGGCAGTGTGCGATTAACAGACAAGGTGCGAGCTGATGCATCGAGACCTGCCGGGACGATGATCGTGGTGCCTGCTGGCGGTATCGCGGCCAGAGCTGCATCCAAGGTGTTATACGGTGCCGGATCGCCTATGGTTTTGTGCGGCTTGCCGGTAATTGTTGACCATGCCGGTATCGCTGAATTCACCCATCCAAGACCCGCTCCCAGCGCTGAGTTTGCGCTTAATACCATGCCGTCAGTCCCCGGGCCAACCTCTATCGGCGTGCCGGAAGCGGAAAATCCGACGAGGCTCCCTTTCCCGGTACCGAGGCTCTTGGGGATTTGCGCGTCATTAGTGACATTGCCCAGGCCCACTTGAGACGGAGTCCCGATAGTGCCAGTGTGGACCGAAGAGCCATGGACCATGGGGGTCCGGGCGTTGGTATTGCGCGGATCGGCATCTGTCACGTAGAGGTTTCCGACCCCGGGGGTGCCGCTGGTCCCGCCCAGAGCTACTTTCTGGTCGACTGTTGGGTCGTTGGCGTTGGAGTGGGTGGGGTAATTGAGGCTCAGCTTGCTTTCAGTTATAGCCGCGGCAGGGGCCACGTCGACGTCCGCCACCAGCATGGCAGTGGAGTCTTCAACGCCAGCGGTCACGTGACGGAAGCCGCTACCGGTCGGCGGGGTTCCGCTCGAGGGATCGCCCCATGAGACCGCGCTGCCGTCGGAGGTCAGGAACTTGCCATTCTTCCCGGTCTGGTCTGGAAGCACCTGGGCTGCGGTAACATTGTGGGGATTGACGGTGCTGCTGATGTGCGACTGAATATTGGCGTTAGCCGGCTCCTTGCTGTTCAAAGCCGTTTGTAAGTCCCCCTGGGTACTGAGGGTCCCCGCAATGCTGCCCCATGCGGCAGTCCCTGCCGGGGCATCCTTCCAGGCCACTCCTGCCGGCTGGGTGGCATCCGCCGTGAGGACTTTGGTATCGGCCCCTACCGGAACTTCCACCGGCGTGGCGGAACCAGAAAAGGCAATAAGGCTCCCTTTACTAGTGCCGACACTTTTGGGAATCTGGGCCTCATCGGTAACACTACCTAAACCGATCTCAGTTTTAGTCGTCCCATGCGGATTCCCGGGGGTGGCAATATGTGCCTGAATATTGGTATTGGCTGGCTCTTTGCCGTTTAAGGCATTCACCAGGTCAGTCTGATTGTTGAGGTTCCCCAAAATGCCGCCCCAGTTGCTTGAACCACTCGAACCAGTTCCGGCTACCCATTTAAATCCAGAGGGATGCGATGAGTCAGCCGTTAACACGGTCCCATCCACCCCTACCGATACCGTGTCCAATTGACCGTCATCCTTAGCTGTCGCAAGGTCACCTTTCTTCTTCAAACAAATTTTTAGACTGGAATTTTTTACTATTGAAGGAATTTCCATGCTATCACCTCAGCTTCCAAATTTATAAAACGGGGTAACGTTTACCTTCACCGTTCCACTTTGGCTAATTACCTTGAATTGAGAAACACTTGCTCCTACCAGATGCCAATAGTCCCCGTCGTTTAAGACATCACCGTCGGTCGCAGTGGGATCGCCCCCCTGATCATCGCGGAACCTTACCGCTCCACCATCGACAAACACTCGGGCAACTTCCATGGTCCATCCCGTCAGAAGACCTGTTGTTGGCTTAATCTGTTCGGAAGTAAGGCTTTGGATGACGTCGCCGACATCCAACTGGATCCTGTCACCAACTTTTAGATTTTCAAAGTCCACGATCTGCACCTCTCTTAAAGAAATTTTAGGCTGCTCGGTTGGCTGTTTGGCCCTGGCAAATCCGCCAGCAGACTGAGCCAATTGTTTTGCGCCTCAGGTCTCTTGGAGTCCAGCTCTGCTTTGCTCGGCCTGTATACTGCAGGCCTTGCCGACCCCTCTAAGCCAGCCGAAAGCGCGGAGTCCACGCGGCTCCCGTTGGCTGCTTGGATTTTAAGTTTCGGCCTTATCTGACCGGCTTGCAGATTAGTCCCCTGCCGGCCACTCTGACGCCTGGTTGCCGTCGGCAGATTTGGGAACCCGCGTCATGTGTCACCTTCCTCAATCAAATTTGGCATTACTCAGCCCACCTTGGCTCTTATTGATTGAAGGTAACCTTATTAAAAATGCTTTTATTTTTCAAAAACATATAGGACAGATGACGGCCATTCGTTAAAACTTGGGAACATTCAGCGGGCAGGCTCAATAAGGCGGACGATGCTCTTTGCCCCTCCCGGGGGCATGACATGCACTATTTAGTTGTCTCTTACGCATTAGTTAACTAGAATGGGGGATAGCTGACGTTGTTAGAGGCACGTCTTCGCAATTATCTATTTTATCAACACGTTGCTTAGATTAGTTTGCCATATTATAAATTTTTCTATAATATATTGTAGATATTAATTATTAAATGTTTTATTATAACAAAGCCTGGATTGGCTTCGACAAGACATGAGTGCAAGTGGACAAAATGTTTAATTTCTGAAACTTAGCGATTAAATGTTCACATAATTTTTCATTCTATGAAACCTCCTGCAGTTAGCCAATCGTGGGTTATCTGAAATAATTTAATATTTTAACTAGTTATATACATGGCCTTAAAATTGCAAACTCAATGTTGAGTCTGCCTAAGCTGACTCGGTGTGAATTCAATGAGCTACACCTTCGAGGTCCTGAGAGAGCCTCGGCTGGGGAGTTAGCCCAACCATAAAGAGCTGTGTTATGGCAATGACTTAGGTCAGGCCGGTTGTCTGGACAGGTCCACCAGGAGTTCTGAACGCCTTACGATAAGCTTGGTGGTCAATATATCAACCTCAAAACCTGGCACTGCAAACGTGGTTTCCGGTGTCGGCTTTCACAATTATTTTCGCTATTATTAACTACTTGACCTAAATTGACGATTCTCAGACCATATGAAATCAGAAACTAACTCCATATCAAATTTTTATTTGGGCGCCGGGGTGATCTTGGCCCTGGGGGTTTGTGTTCTCTATTGGCCGGTCTTGGTCAAACTCGCGCAAGAATTGGCTACCGACGAAGACTTTTCGTACGGCTTGCTCCTGCCCTTTGTGAGCGCTTACCTGGTCTACTTAAAATGGCCGGAACTTAGGCGCACTCCCTGGCAGCCCAACTGGCTGGGGTTAGTGATCATGGCGCTGGGGCTCGGCCTATTCTTGGCCGGCAAACTTGCCGCAGAGTATTATAGCACCCGGGTTTCCTTCCCTATTTTTATCTCCGGGATTCTGCTCCTCACCGGAGGGTGGAAAATCTTGCGCCTCTTGGCCTTTCCGCTTCTCCTCTTAATACTCATGTTGCCCCTTCCAGGCATTATCATGGGCGCCTTAACCCTCCCGTTGCAATTAATTTCCTCGCGCCTGGCCGCCATATTTTTGCGAGCCTTAGGTTACCCCTTGCTCCTGCAAGGCAATGTCATCGACCTGGGGGTGAGGCAACTCCAGGTGGTGGCCGCCTGCAGCGGCTTACGCTATATCCTTTCCCTCCTGGCCCTGGGAGTTATCTATTGCTATTTTTATCAACGGCGGCTCTGGAAAGGCGCCCTCCTGCTTATCTCCCTGATCCCTGCCGCCATTCTGGCCAACGCCTTGCGGGTAGCGGCCATGGGGGTCTATCCCGCCTTACAGGAAGGGTTTTTGCATAGTTTCAGCGGCTGGCTGATCTTCATCTTTTGTTTCGGGTTTTTGGCCCTGCTCAACTGGTTCCTCAATTATCTGGAGCCCTCGACCGAAGCTGCGCCTGCTGAAACTGCGCCTGTCAAAGACGAAGGACCGCCATCACGCGTTCCTGCTTCTTACCTGCCGTTTTTGATTGCCGGCCTGGCTATGATAGTTCTCGGCAGTACTCTCATATATACCGTCGGTTCACCCCAGCGGGTGCCTTTGCTCCAGAGTTTTGACCACTTCCCTCTCCACGTGGGTCCCTGGCAAGGCCAACGGACCTACATGGATCCCCAAATATTCGAGAAGACCGACGCCGACTCATACCTTAATGCGGATTTTTCTTCTCCGAAAAAGGAACCTGTTTCCCTCTATATCGCCCATTATGAGACCCAGGTGAGTGCGGGAGGTTTAGGTCATAATCCTGGCAATTGCATGACCGGAACCGGCTGGAAGACCTTAGAATCCGGCACTACTCAGATTGCTCCTAATTTGCCGGTAAACTATTTGCTCTTGGACAGGCAAGGAGCCCGCCTTCTGGTCTACTACTGGAACATTCAGCAAGGTCAATGGGGGGCTCTGAGTTCGGCCAGAGTATATAAATTGCACACCATTATTAATGGGTTACGGCGGCATCGGTCGGATTGGGCCCTCGTTCGCCTCATCACCCCCGTAAACAATGATGAACAAGCGGCTCGCGACCGGCTGGCTGCCTTTGGACAACAGATCGTTCCCTTACTGCCTCAATTCATCCGGCAGTAAACCAACCGGCGACGCTTCTAATTAAAAACAATCATATTTCTCATAACTATTAAGTGATAGAAACGTCTAAAATCAGAGTAGCATCTCGAGGGGTCTGTTCTCAGGCAAACTAAAACCAACCGGGAACAAAAGAATTTTCGACGGATTTCTGGAGGTTACGTTATGAAGGGTAGGGCTGGTGTTGGCAATGATGTTTTGCCGGAAATCCGACCATTATTGGATACACCATTATTTATTTCATTAGTGATATTTTCTTTAATCTTGGCAATCGCCTGGCAATATATTTATGATTATCACATTGATAGTTTTTTTTATAATGCGTTGGCCAAAGGAGAAGCCGTTAAGAAACCTTTCTCCGGAAGGATTTTCTATCCAACAATTGCTCATCTGTTACAAAGATTAAGTGGATTATCATTGGATCATGCATTTGTTTTAGCTAATAGCATTGGCTTGCTTATGTTATTATTAACGGTCACTGCAATTATAAAATCAATCACTTCTTATGCGGTAATTGCCATCCCCCTTTTATTTACGCCTTTTTTAATTCGGTCTTTATCGTTGGTATTTTTGCCCGACCTCTTTTCCGCAGGGCTCACGGGGTTATTCTTTTATTTACTCTATCGGTCTTACTTCTGGCCCAGCCTGTCAATCTTGCTCCTGATATATCTCGCTCGCGAGAACGCCATTTTCCTCTGCCTGTCTTTGGCGGCAATGGGCCTCTGCAAATACCGACTGCGATGGGCTGTGGCCGGCATTGCGGTTTTGCTCATGGGCATAGTTATTACATCCTGGGCTGGGCGGCATGGCCTACCTCAAGAGTATCAGATGAATTTTCTGCTGTATCTGGCGCTCAAGCTCCCGAAAAATCTCCTCTACAATCTTTCTGGCATATTGATTTGGACCAATGTTTATCCCGATGTGGGTCATCCCTACTTCTTAATTACGCTCCCCGGCTGGCTGCCTTTGGGTAAACTCCATACCATCGGGATTACCCCCATGCAACCTCTGGTCACCTTAAACACTATCATGCTCCTACTTACGACTTTTGGGGTTGCTCCTTCACTGCTCGGGCTGGAATTGGCGAAACATTGGAAACAGATTTTTGCGGAAGACCAATTTTGGCTACAAGTCGCCATCATCTATGGGGTCAGTTCCTTCCTGGTCGGGATCGCGGTATCCTATGACGTTATAAGATTGCTTGGCTATGCTTTCCCGGCGTTCTGGTTAGCACTGCCCGCTCTCTTGCTGAGGTATTCCACCTTCAGCCTGAGTTCATTGGCAAAATTACTTTGCTATCAGGTAGTTGCGTGTTGGCTCCCCTGGATTTTGGGGATTCCCTGGTTCGTGGACAAGGTCGCTATGGACTCGCCCATACCTTTTTTGGTTGCGATTTTCGGCAGTATGATTCTCCATTTTTTGGCGGTCAGAACTGTAAATCATCGTCGTCAGGAGAGTTTGAATTTCGCCTGATTAACAACAATTAATTGTAAGCCTATTGTTAATGGAGTTTAAGGCGTATGTCTGCTGTAAAACCAATTGATTTATCAATAGTCGCTCCGATGTATAATGAAGAGTCGAATATTGATTATTTTTTTGATACTCTCATTCCAGTTCTAACCCGCTTAAATTTGGAATATGAGATCATCTGCATAAATGACGGTAGCAAAGATTGTACTTTAGAAAAGCTTCTCAACTATCATCAGAATAATCCTCAGATTAAAATTATTAACTTTTCTCGCAACTTTGGTAAAGAAGTTGCCATGACCGCCGGTTTGCACCATTCCAGCGGCCAGGCGATTATTCCCATAGATACTGACTTGCAAGATCCACCGGAATTAATTACAGAATTGGTAGAGAAATGGCGAGAGGGTTATGATGTGGTCTATGCTGTGCGGAGGCAGCGACTGGGGGAGAGTTCGTTCAAGCGCTTCACCGCCAACGCTTTCTACCGGTTCATCAACGCTATCAGTGATACCCCTATACCCAGAGATACCGGGGACTTTCGTCTCTTTGACCGTAAGGTGGTGAAAGAATTAAACCGGATACCCGAGCGGACTCGATTCATGAAGGGGCTGTTTGCCTGGGTCGGATTCAAGCAGGTGGGGATCGAATATGACCGGCAGCCAAGGTACCGGGGTAAAACGAAGTGGAATTACTGGAAACTTTGGAACTTTGCTTTAGATGGCATAACCTTATTTAGCACAATCCCACTTAAATTATGGAGTTACATAGGGATAATCATTTCATTATTGTCTTTCGGTTATGGATCGTTTTTAATTTTGCGAACCATAATTCTTGGGAAAGATGTTCCTGGTTATGCTTCTATCATGGTTGCGGTTTTATTCCTCGGTGGCTTGCAGCTTATCAGTTTGGGGATCATCGGGGAATATCTCGGGCGGATTTATGCCGAAACCAAGAGAAGACCACTTTATATAATCAATGAATTATATGGGCTTGAGAGAAAAGCCGAAGCTTAATAAAATTATGGAAGAAGCAATTTATCATAAAAACGCTGCTTACGAAGATCGCCATTGGTGGTTTTTAGGCCGTCGATCTATCATAAAGAAGGTTCTTGATGATTTATCACTTCCCAATAAAGCGAGAATCTTGGAAGTAGGGTGTGGGACCGGTGGTAATTTGTCGCTTTTATCGCAATATGGCGAAGTTTTTGGTGTAGAATTAGATGCATTTGCCCGAAATGTTGCCTTGAATCGACATATCGGGTCTATCCTCCCGGGTAGCCTGCCGCATGATATACCTTATCAAGATGATCTCTTTGACCTTATCGTGCTCCTGGATGTCTTAGAACATGTGGAGGAAGATGGCCTGTCTGTAGCGCAACTTTTTAAGAAGCAAAACCCCGGAGGCTATCTATTGATTACCGTGCCGGCATTCCCCGCCTTGTGGAGCGCTCATGATGAATCACATCACCATAAACGCAGATATATCTTTAAAACGTTAGTCCCTATCCTAAATGAAGCTCATTATAATATAGTATTTCATAGTTATATGAACACTATACTTTTTCCGATAATAGCCTCATTAAGAATGATAAAACGCTCCCATGGCAGTGATGATTTATTCATGCCACCGAATATATTAAATAATTTATTGTATAAAATATTTGCCATAGAACGTCATTTACTAAATTTAGTATCGCTCCCTTTTGGGACATCTTTACTTGTTTTGGCACGACGAGGATTCAAACCTCAGCCAGAAGAAGTGAAGACCGGGATTTAATTCCTCTACGAGTCAATGGGTTAGGAAAATCTGGTGGCGAGTTGCCCCCAATAAGTCCGTGATCTATGGAATTTGAAACAAAGGAACGCATGAAAACTTACCGGGAAACAATTGACAAGGCGCTGGTCTCAATAATATTGACCTGTGCTCTATTGCTTATTTCTCCGGTACATATAGTTCATGACTTCCAAAATATTTTTGCTCAAGCTGCTGACAATTTCGAAGGTTCAAATGAGACACCTCGGGCTTTTTCCTCAATGGAGCCTTTGCCTGAGCCCCCAACCGCATTGGTTAATAAACTTGATCTTTTTAAGTTGTTCGCAAAGTTACCTGAAGGCCCCCGATTTAAGAGCCAAAAAACGTTGGAGACACAGCTTCCTCCTCCTGCCGCTAAGATATCTGAACCGCCTCGGGTTGAGCCTCCAAGTTCCCACGATACGCCATCCAAAACCTCAGGTCTGGTAGATGTTCGCACTTATGGTTTTACTGAAGCAGCTATTAAGAAGGCTATTGATACTAATCAGGGGAAATGCACCCTGTATTTCTCTTCAGGCACCTGGCGCGTCGGTAGTAATTTGAATATTCCTGAGCGTGTGGCGATAAAAATCGAAAACGGGGCTACGCTTTCTATCGCACCGGGAGCGACTCTTTTAATTAATGGACCCCTGGTCGATTGTCTATGGCAGATTTTTAATGACGAAAATACTGATCTGACCAAAGGGGTTAAACTGGCCCGTCACTCCGTTACCTATGTGCGCCCCGAATGGTGGGGCCTGAAAAGTGCAAATAATATAGCCAATGCTAATGGTGCGGCCAACTGGAAGGCTCTGACCAAGGCGCTCAATTGCAGCACTACAGCCAAGGCCGAAATAACCGTGCTGTTTAGTCCGGGGCAATTCTTTTTTAATGACACTATTAAACTTACCCCACATTGCCATCTCAAGGGGCAGAATAATTTCTCAAGTTCGGGTTACGAAGGGACAAGGTTGCAGTTGGTCAGTGGCACCAACAAATATTTTTTTGAAGGGGACCACATTGACGGCCCGGTGCTGGAGAACCTCTTTATATCTGGAGGGTACAATGATGCCGACTGCATCTATATTCACGGCGGGCACTACGGGGAGATTAAGAACTGTTTCTTGCAGGGTACAGGGTTAGGTAAAACCCGCTATGCCATTAAAATGGCCCCACAAAACCAAATGGCGGTCGAAAATTGCCGAATATTAGCCGGCAACGGGATCTATGGGGGCAATATGGACGGGTGGATCAGGAGTTGCGAAATCCGCGGACCGGGATATGGCTCCAGCAATGTGGGGATCAAGGCGGTAGAAAGCCCTCTCATCCAAGACTGCATCATCTACGGATTTGCCCGAGGCATTGACGCTGGTAGACTGATGCTTATCTATGGCAACCGCATAGACCAGTGTACTATCTGCATCGGCAGCGGGAAAGAGAATATCTTGAGCGGTGTGCCATACACCGTGCCGGCAAGCCCGCCGTATACCTTGACCGTGGAACCCCACGATTGGGCCTTCAAGGACTATGGAGTGATGCGGCAAAAAGATTTCTTCACCGACGACAGTATCCATTTGACCAGGGTCCCCGCCAATCCTGGGCCTGGGCAATACACGGTGAAGGATGCCCCTTATGGAGGAACTTATTCCTTTAATAAAGCTGAAGCGGGAAAGAAACTTTGGTTCAATTATCGCCATAGCATTGAGTCCGGAGGAGCAACCTTAAGCGCGCAAATTATCGGCAATCGGATGGGCACCGCAATTATCGTTATCGATGCAGCCGTAGGTTCTCCCACCATTATAGGTAATATTTTGGGGTCAAGCAGAAGTGGGGGCAACGGCTGCGCCGTTTCCTTTCGCGGCTCCGGTGGCCTGCTGGCCTATAATAAATTTTTGAATAACGACCGTAATCTCTGGTGCGATACGACCCGAGTTCCTTTGGAATGCCACGACAACTTGGGGATTGATCGAGCCACGGACTCCGGCACCGTGTCGTCACTAATTTCTGGCGATATGCCAGAAGTTTATGCTGGCGATCTATGGGAAACCCAAAACAGCTCTCCCACCAACATTACTGCCATCAAATCCGCAGCGGAAGGGCACAAGATCACTCTTATCGTAGATAAAAACACCACGCTGCAGAAATATTGGGAGCCCTCGGACATCTATCTCACTTCTGATAATAATGCAACTTTCCGGACAACTGCCGGGAACAACCACAACTTTAGTGGCCAAAAAGATTTCAGCTATTTCCAGGGTCCTAAGGATGATGAAATCATTTATTTCGGAGACTACACCAGGTTTAACAGCCTCCTGTTTCATATCAAGGATAAGGTGGCTGCCAAAACCCTGGCGTTTAACTGGGAATATGGCACTCAGTGGGGCTGGATTCCCACCATGGAGCAGGTTCAAACGTGGAAGCCCGATACTCTTTATCCTGCCGGCAGCGTAGTTAAACCCGGTTCGGGAACCACTCCTCTGGTGTACATCAGTCAAAAGCGCGGTACATCGGGTCGAACGGAACCCAATTGGAAAAAGGTTGCCCAAGGTGAGTATGATCTATATGCCATTATCTCCGACCTTGAAATAGGCTGGCGCCCGTTTTATCCCCTCAAAGTGGCCAACTCGGATGCTTTGCAGGCCAGTGGGCCCGGTACGGTGGAAGTATTGTTGACCCCACCGCCCTCGACCTGCTGGATACCGGTAAACCCTAAAGATGTTACCGGCAGCACCTTTCCCGGTGGCACAAAATTCTGGTTGCGGTGCCGGTTGAGCGGGGTGACCGGAGGAACCAATGGCGGGAGCAACGACGCCCATGCCATCAAGAAATGCAATATTCGGCTGGCCACTGAAACCTTCAATCCGCCACTCAAGGCCATTTTGAATCTTATTTATCATAACCACTCTTGGCTTGAGGTCGGCAGAAGGTTGCTGTAATGGGATCAGTATTGTCCTGCGACGGTGGTTTTGCGAGCAGAGGTCTTCCGTTCTCCATAGGCTTGTGGGGCTCGATAATGGTTTGGTGCCTGTTCCATTTCTTTTTTGCTGATACTTCCTCCCTTTCTGAGAGGCATCTCATGGCCAAAGGGCTCACCCGGCGTCCCACCTTTGCCAATATCATCCAAGGATTAGCGACTTTGGCCTTAACCTTGATACTGACGCCAATTGGGGGCTTCCTATGTTAGACTTTCGCTCCCAGGGCTTTAAACGATACTTTTTCAATACCGCATGGATAGCAGCAGAAAATGTTATCCGTATGGCCGTGATCCTCATTGTAGCGGTGGCAGTGGCCAGGTATCTAGAGCCGGAGCGATATGGGCTTTTGAGTTATGCCGTGAGCTTTGCCGCGATTTTTTCCGTCTTTGCATCCCTGGGCTTAGATACAATTGTTATTCGCAATCTGGTTCAGGACCCTGCAGGCAGAGATAGATTGATAGGCACTGCCTTCTGCCTCAAGATCATTGGCGCCGGGCTGGTTCTCATCATGGTCTTTGGGGCATTGCAGCTGACCTCTAATGATCGCTTTACCAAAATCCTGGTCTTAATCATTGCCGCAGGGTCGGTTTTTCAATCCTTTGGAGTTATTGACTGCTATTTCAAATCCCAGGTTCTGGCTCGATTTATAACCTTATCTCGGCTCTGTTCTTTATTGATCACTTCGGCTGTAAAGTTCCTTCTTATCATTCTCAAGGCGCCCCTTATTTGGTTTGCCTGCGTAACTTTACTAGAAACTATTTTGATAGCTTTATTCTATGTGATTGTTTATCACCTGCAGGGGTTAAAAATATCTCCGTGGCGATTTGACCGACAAACAGCCTTTAAACTTTTAAAAGATTCGTGGCCTCTCATTCTTTCCAGTCTTGCAATCATGGTTTATATGCGTATTGACCAAATTATGATTAAGTCGATGCTCAACAATGAGGCCGTGGGAAATTATGCTGTCGCCGTCCGTCTTTCCGAGGCCTGGTATTTTATTCCTACGGCCATCAGCAGTTCTCTCTTACCCGCACTCCAAAAGGCCAAACAAATTAGTCAAGAGGTTTATCTTCACAGATTCCAGGTATTTTTTAATCTCATGACCTGGATGGCTATCGCCATTGCCTTGCCTACCACATTATTTTCCGGATACATAATAAATATCCTTTTGGGACCACAGTATAGTACGGCAGGTGGGGTTCTTGCGATAAACATTTGGGCGGGTATTTTTGTATTCTTGGGTGTGGCCAGCTCTAATTTCTTATTGGTGGAAAATTTAACTAAAACAGATTTTATGCGAACATTCATTGGATGTATCGTAAATGTAGGCTTAAATTTTTGGTGGATACCTAAATTTGGGATAAATGGGGCGGCGTGGGCTACGCTTCTCTCCTATGCTGTTGCTATTTTTTCTTTAATATTTGACTCCAGAACAAAACACTGTTTTATTATGATGGTTAAATCCTTTATCCCTACGAAAGGAGTGTGGCTACAAAATGATATCAATTAAGTATTTAATGAAAAGAGTCTTTCCTAATAACGTTATAAGCTGGTTAGGAAATATAAATAATAAATATTTTGATGGATATGCCTTAAAATCTTATTCGCAGGAAGGGGAGGATATGATCTTAAGACGACTATTTGACAACCAGAAAACCGGTTTCTATGTGGACGTAGGTGCACATCATCCCAAACGTTTTTCTAATACTTATTATTTTTATAAACGAGGTTGGAAAGGGATAAATATTGACGCAATGCCAGGTAGTATGAAGTTATTCAATAGGGTTAGACCAAACGATATAAATATTGAAAAAGCTATTTCAGACCGTAAAGAAGTTTTGACATATCATATGTTTAAAGACCCCGCAGTAAATACTTTTAATAAAAAACTCAGCGAAGAATCGGTTCTTATAAATAAGCGATCTATAATTACAGAACTGGAAATAGAGGCAGTTCCTTTAAAAAATATACTAGACAAATACCTTCCACCTAACCAAGCCATAGATTTTATCTCGATAGATGTGGAAGGTTTGGACATTAAGGTACTAAATTCAAATGATTGGCATAAATATCGCCCTCGCATTGTACTTGTGGAAGATTTAGATTTAACACTAAGTGACTTAGTAAGCAATGATATCTATAAGTTTTTAAGCTCAATTAATTATAAACTAATTGCAAAAACGGTGAATACATTAATTTATGAAACTGAATTTTAGGCTACGTAACGAATACTAACATAATTAATTTGGCTGGAGGTTTCATGGCATTCGCTCCCATTACATTGTTTGTTTACAATCGCCCCTGGCATACCTATAAGACAGTGGAAGCCTTGAAAAGGAATGTCCATGCGGACCAAAGCGAGCTTTTCGTATTTTCAGATGGCTCTAAGAATGATGCAGCAGCAATAAAAGTATTAAAAGTAAGGAATTATCTAAAAAGAATAACGGGGTTCAAAAAGGTAACCATCATAGAGAGAAATAGTAATTTTGGTCTGGCAAAGTCTATCATTAGTGGCGTTACCGAAGTTGTAGATTCTTATGGGAAAATTATTGTCTTGGAGGATGATCTTATAACGTCTCCATATTTTCTTAAATTTATGAATGATGGTCTGGAATTATATCAGGACTCAGATAAGGTTATTTCGCTCGGTGGCTATATGCATCCATTAGATAATTTGCCCGAAATATTCTTTTTACCAGGAACATATTGGTGGGGCTGGGGAACCTGGAAACGAGGGTGGAATCTGTTTGAACCAGATGGCAGCAAATTATTGCAGGAGTTGAAGGAAAGAAACCTCGAACAGAAATTTAATATGAATATGGCTGGTGGTTGCTTGGGGATGCTAGAAAGTCAAGTAGCAGGGAGGAATGATTCGTGGGACATCAGATGGCAAGCCGCCGCTTTTGTGAATAATAAGGTAAGTCTTTTTCCTGGAACTTCGTTAGTTTATAACATAGGAACTGATGGCACTGGAATTCATTCTGGGAAAAGTAGTCAATTTTATACGAAATTATCGAAACTGCCGATTTCCGTTAAGGATATACCAGTCATCGAAAATAGTTATATTCTCAATGAGATTATAAACTATTTATTAGCCAAAAGTAGTATTAAAGATAAAATCTTTCGAAGTATTGTTAAATATTATCGAAAGTATTGTTGATTATAAAATAAAATCAAATATCAAATATCAAATGGCCATGATAACTAAAAAAATAATCAAAAAAATAGGATTAAACGTTCACCTGCTGCATGACCGGGCTTATTCTTACTGGAAAGTCCGCGAAGCCGGGTTGGCTTTAAGAGAACCATTAACCGCCCAGGAGCGCCCATTTTTTCTCCAATTTTATCCTTATTTGCAGGGAAATAATTTGGTGGTTTTTGATATCGGAGCCAGCACCGGAACTTTGTGCGGCTGTCTCGCCAAAATCTCAACAGTTTCGCGCGTTGATGCTTTCGAGCCAATTCCCTCGGTTTTTAAAAGGCTATCTGAAAGAGTGGAGAGGTATCCGCAGGTTGTTTGTCACAACGTGGGCTTAGGGGATTCCAACAGCAAAATGGAAATGCTTATTATGGACCAGGACCTGGCCACGAGTTCTTTTTTAACGATGGATGAAATTCACAAGCAAGAATTTTCGGGTGCATGTGAGTCCCATAAAGAAACCTTAACGGTAGTTAAACTGGATGATTATGTATTGGAAAATAATTTGCCAGTTCCGCATCTAGTTAAAATGGATGTGCAAGGTTTCGAAGAAAAAGTTATCGAGGGTGGAATTGCGACTATTTGTAAGGCGAAATTATGTTCACTGGAGATGAGCCTTGAGCAACTTTATATAGGAAGTCCTTTATTTGATGATATTTACCAATTAATGAAAAAATTAGGATTTAGATTGATAGGTCTAGATAGTTTACTTAAAGGCAAGTCTGGTAAGACATTAGTAGTTGATGGCATATTTCAAAACGAAGAACTAATTAATAATTCTGGGTTATAAAGCGAATTCTGGTGGATCCCATGGGCCAGGCATGCCAAAAAGTTAGGGCAAAGTTATTTTTTCAGAGAAATTATGTTCCTTCATGCTGACGGCAAAGAGGATTCGGCTTCAATAACGGTAACTTTGGAGAATTTGTCCGGGCAAAGAAATCGCAAAAACCGGCTTGGGGCAGAAAAGTCAAGACAGCCCCATAATTTCGGCTTATAGAGGCGAGACAGAATGAAAAGGGCGCTGAAGTGGATTGAACGAGGGATTGATTACGACTTGGATTGTGGCCGGCCGACCATTTGCGAGTTCCTACAGACGGTATCTCCATTTGATTCCGTGGTAGATATCGGAGCAGGCAGAGGACACGACCTGTCGACAGCAAAAAAATTTAGCGGAAATGCAATCCTGACCGGGCTGGACAGCAATTCCGAAAGAGTCCGGGGCTTGAAGGATCAGGGTTTCAATGCCTTCCTTATGAGTATTGAAAAAGATAAATACCCGTTTGCATCGGAATCAATAGATGTTTTCATTGCCAACCAAGTGCTCGAACACACCAAAGAAATTTATTTTATTTTCCATGAAGTCACCCGCTGTCTGCGGGTTGGCGGCCATTTCATTGTGGGAATACCCAACATAGCAAGCTTGCACAATAGATTCCTGTTGCTCATGGGGATCCAGCCTACCCAGGCGCGCAACTATGGGGAGCACGTGCGAGCTTTCACCAAAAACGATTTTGTAAATTTCCTTAGCCGAGTCTGGCCAGGCGGGTATGAAATTGAGTCTTTTCGGGGGAGCCAGTTTTATCCCTTCCCTGGGTTCATGGCCCGGCGGTTGTCCCTTTTTCTGCCGAATTGTTCTTTCTGTATCTATTTCCTTTTGCGTAAGACGAAAAAATATTACCGGGAATTCTTAGACTATCCGGTCACACAAGGAATGGGACACCAATTTTACTTGGGGGGCACGGCAGAGGATGAGTATTCAAAATGAAGTTAATAATGTCCCTCATGAAGTTAATCCTTCCTGGCTCTAACTTAGCGGGGGAAAAGCGGCTACCGGAGATAAAGGTAACTCGTGCGAAAGAGATGGCAACGTTATGGCCATCGACTCATAGAACAACTTGTCAAATAATATTCGTAACCTTGGCCAATAGACTGATCAGGCCCCGATTATCCCTTCCCAAGTCCTGGTTCAGGAAGCATTTTCAATGTGAAATAGATTTATTTGAGTTTAATTGCTTATAAAATTCATTTAATTAATAATTATATGTTGAGTTTATTAAGAGAAATTTGGCGTTATTAAAGGAGAGGTTAATGAGAACCTATTCAGCCGATTATAAGATTAATGGCGTAACAACATATGAAACTCCTGAGAAGGTTGATCGGGGCTTTCTCACGATGCCTTGTATCATTCTCTTGCTTTGTATGCTCCCTGACATCCCAGGTTTAGCTATTACAAAAATTCCAATAGCTATTTTATACTCCTGCCTTACCTTAACTGCAGTTTTGGGGGCATTGACGGGTAAGATTAGGGTAGCAGGCCGGGGAGTTTTCCTGGCATTTCTGTTGATAACTGTCTTGAATTTTTTTAATGCCCTGGTTTATGGTGCGCCGATTTTACGTTGGATGCGTATCGCTTTCTGCTCCTATGTATTTGCGTCTATGTTCTTTTTTATCGTGGATAAAATCAATACGCCTTACCGGCGAGATCAGATGTGGAAATTATTGGTTATTTTCGGTTCATTAGCTAGTCTTTTGGATTTTATCGCTGTGACTAGATATGGATTGGCTGGAGCCTTTGAAGACCGCGCCGCCGGAGGGCAAGGTTTCACTATAATCGCCTTCATGTTGATTCTTCCGGTTTTGGGAACCGTTTTGGCAAAGAAAAAGTGGCTGTTATTCTTTTTGATAGCGAACATGTTTTTGTTGTTCCTCAGTGCTTCTCGGGGAGCTTATTTAATTATGGGAGCGGGAATCTTATATACCTTATTCTTTATTCAAAAGCGTTTCTCCTACCGGCTGTTCTTTTTGCTGTTCGTCCTCATGGTCGGAACGGTTCTCATTAATACCCCAGTCTATGACCGAATGGCTGACCGGTTCTCGAGTGCCGCAGGCGGGACGGATAACAGTACGATGGCCCGGGTGGATGAAGCCCTCAGCACCGTCAACATTGTGCGTAAGAATTGGGCGACCCTGATTTTTGGCAAGGGGTATGGAATACCTTGGAAGCCCATATACACACTGAGCATGGGTCGGGAACCCGAGTTACCCGGTGGCTATATGGCCAATGCCCCACACAACGATTATGCGGCAAGATTATTATATTGCGGCTTAGTGGGATTAGTGGTGCAACTCCTGCTTTATATAGTTATCGGATTTACTTGTTTTGCGGCTCTGCGGCGCTCCCGAGGTAGCGATCTCGATATTTACACGAAAGTGCGGCTCCATGGGGCTTTGCTGGTAATGATGTTAATGGTGATGGCCGGGTTTGCTGGGGGTATGTTTATTTTTCTCAAAAATAATATAATGGAGGCATTTATTTTTGGGATGGCGATGGCCGATGCCACGGAGATTCTTTCAGGGAAGCGAGCCCAGCTTCGGGAAAAATCAATAAATGAACACCAGGGATTACAACGTCAATAAGCATAACATAAAGATAAACTATGAATGTTTAGCAGTCATGTAATTATTATTATAGGATTTTATAACTATGACCACTAATTCAATGAACCATAGAATAACAATTAAGGGGAACGATTTTTCCATTGATAAAGATGAACTGAATTGCTGCGCCTCGCAGATCGAAGACTGGATGTCCACTTATTTTCACCCTCCCTTTAACGGCTCGGGGGGAATAGGGGGACCTATCGCTACGTACTGGGCCTCTTCACCGTATATGGCAGGTCCTTATGTGATGAATTCTTATGGCCTCATCCGTGGCTTATGCGCCCGCGCCAGAGATGAAAACGCCAGTGAGGCTAGGCTGAGAGCCGAAAATTTGGCTCTCTATTATCTGCGGTCCCAAGACCCCACCTCAGGAGTTTATATCTGTTCTTGGGGGGAAACCCCTTTGGTATCTAACGGCCTGATTCAACAAGCGTCGGTGGTTGCAGCCTTATGGGATCTGCAAGGGGCCTGGCCCAATAGAGAGGTCGCCAAATCGGCTCTCCGGGGTTGGGATGCCTGTCTGCAAGACCGGCATTTGCGGTCCATGTGGCCGGTTCACAATCAGGCCCTGCGCGCCTGTGAAGCTCTAATCCTGGGCATTCAGGCGAGGGGGGATGACCGGCCCAATTCCAGAGAAAAGGCTCTTCTTCGGCGCGTTGGCCGCTTGGTGGCGGAATCCCAATGGGCCGCTAATTCTCGGGTCGCAGGGGCCCTGCCTCAGGCTTTACCCAATGATGATATTATCATGCCCTATCAGGGTAAGTGCCTAAAACCCTTGATAATGTTATCTGAAGTTTTAGATGATTCTCTTTACCTCGACATTGCTCAACGCTTGGCTGATTTTATTGTAAAAAATATGGAGGCTGATGAATCCGGTCCTTTGCTTGGGAGCAGATACCTCCCTGTGGGTGCGGGTCTGAAGCACGCCCGGCGTTTGTACCGGGCGCGGCGCCTCTTCCCCTTCCTAGAACCTCACCTCAGGAGGCATCGCCAAAGAAGGATCGAACAATGGGAATTCAGCCCCTGGCCTAGATGGATAGCCCGGGGACTAGATACGGCGCGGGGACTCTATCATCTGGGGCTAGCTCTTAAAGAAGATAGGTATATCAAAGTAGGGCTGGCCATGCTTGAGAAAGCCTTGGAATACAGGTCACCCCTCGGGGGAATCAGAAACACGCTGGGCTTTTTCGGAGAAGATCCAGATGGCGTTGGTCAGGTATGGCAGGATGTAGCCGCTATTCCACGCTGGAATTCCTACGCAATCCAATTTCTCCATGAACTGGCGTCCGGGGCTCCCGTTCTTAAACCTCAAAAACCGCCTGAAGGTGCCCAGGATATAGTAAGACTATCAGGAAATACAAGTCTCGTGGAAACTTTAACTGAATTGCATCTGGTGAGGGACACCGGCGAAGAAGTCTGGAGGCTTAAGAAATCTCAGCGTTGGGGCCGCCCCTTCCGCCAAGTCTGCCAATGGGATGAGGGTGCCGCCATTGCGGGGAGAAAGGGGTTGCGGCAATGTTGAAATGGGATCCAAGAACAAATTGCATTACCGAATGGCAGGTGCCCAAGTGGCCTCAACCGCTGCGCTTTTCCGGTTGGGGATTCGAGTTCGGCAATTGGTTCGGCTTTTTTGGCCACGAGCGTCTGGGGGGTCTAGCCTGCCAGATCATCAATTGTGAACTCTCCACCTTCGGATCGACGAAACTCGTCAGCACTTGGGACATCAAATTCCCTAAGGCCACAATGCAGGCTCAATTGACAGATGAATTAGTTGCGCCTACTAAGCTTGTGCGGACGCTTGCCATTACCAACCTTTCGGAGAAACACGTGGGCTGGCTTGGTGATGCCGTGCTTCGGATGGTTATACCCTGGGAAGAGGGGCTCGTAGCTGAAGTCGAACACAGAGAGATTACCCATAATAATTCAAATTTTTACCATGATACTGAAGAGCTGGAGGTGGCCTTGCGATGGCCTGATGGGCGGCGCTTGACGGTCAGCAGGAATGGCTACCCCAATGTCCCGCCGGGTTTGACCCCCTATCTTTATGTCCGCGATCAACCTGCTATGCCCCAGTACCCCCATGACCATTGCGCCACCCCCGCCTGGGTGGTTCATGCCCGATGCTTGGTGGATTATCCTGGGGCCTTAGTATTTCGCCTCTGGCGAAATCCGCTGATCTTGTGGAGTCGCGGCATTATCGGGCGTTATGTGCTCTCCCCGGGACGGCTGACAAATCTTTGGCGGGCTGGGGAATGGCGACCGGGACAAAGATGGTCTTTATTCGGGGTATGGCCGCTTAGGCCCAAAGAAAGTTTCAATATCACTGTCGAGGTTGAAGCTTCTTTATAAATTAACCAGAGATTGCTAATAGCCGATGCGAGAAATGGAAAAGAATTTATTACTCCTCTGTTACTATTTTCCTCCGGCGCCCCTGGCCTTTGCACAACGTGTTGCCAAGTTATCCAAATACTTGCCGGGGGAGACCGGCTGGATTCCCCAGGTAATTTGTGGGGAGTTAGCCCTGGATGTGCCTGGTTTGGATAACACCTTGCTATCTGAACTTCCAGAAATTGTCGGCATCGAACGGGTTGGAAGTTATCTATCGTCTACCCTAGCCCGTAGGTTAAAAGCCTGGCATCTTCAAAAACCCATAACGCTTTGGCGGAAGTTAACCGTTAAGCCCGATGCCTTTGGGGATTGGATCGAGGCTGCGATTGCTGCAGCGGAGAAAAAGTTTCCAGGTGGCAAAGGCCTTAAAGTTATTCTGGCATCTGGACCGCCTAACAGTGTCTATGTCGTCGGCGCCCGCCTCAGCCAACGCTGGAATATACCTTTGGTTATAGATATGCGTGATCCCTGGAGTCGGGATTGGGGAAAACAGCACTGGTTTAAGTCTTGGCTTAACCGCCCAACCGGATTAATGGAAGGGAAGATCTATCAAGCATCGTCTGCAATCATCACTAACACCCCGGGTAACAAACTGGATTTAAAACGCCGTTATCCTCAATATTGCGAAAAAATTGAGATGATTCCCAACGGATTTGATCCTGAAGACTTGAATTGCCAGCGAGGCCCTCAGCTCAGGGGCAACGGAGAGTCGAACCAGGCCATTCATTTGCTTTATTTGGGAGGCATCAGGGGCAGAGGATTCGAAGATCAATTTTTTAAAGTCCTGGCCGAATTTCTGAGGGAACACCCGGAAGAACGCAATCTTTTAAAAATTCATTTTGTCGGTGGGACATCAGCCCAGATAGATGCATTGACCAAACATTTCGGTCTTAACGATATCTGCCAGGCTCACGGTATTGTTCCTGCCGATGCTGTCGGACGACCCTTGGCCGAGGCGGATATCTATGTGCTCCTATTACCCCCTGGCAATTATGGTGGATGTGTTCCAGCCAAATTATATTATTACTTGGCAGGCGGGAAATATGTTTTTGCAATGGTGGCTGAAGGTTCAGCTAAAACCATACTGGCAGGTTTAAAGGACTTGGCTGTCATAGCAGATTATCGCGACGAAAAGTCAGGAAAGGCCGCCTTAGCCGAAATCATCGCAAAAGCACGACGGTCAAACCAGACGCCGAGGGAAGATTCATTGCCTCCGTATGCTCTGCCATATGATCGACGCAACATAGCTCGACAAGTGGCAGCGGTTCTGGATAAAGTAGTGGCGGAAACTCCCAAGTAAAATGCGGATCTGTTACCTATATGGTGGTGTCCATGCCACAGATGGCGGCATCGGATTTTTGCGGATTTTGTGCTCTCAACTCCGATCATGGGGCCACACGTGTTTCACGATACTGGGGGAAGCCCACGAAGTTTTAATGGGAGAGGCCGTTGACCAGGAAATCCATCTTAATGGCGATTGGAGCCTGGGTTTTGGGGCAGCGCAACGCCAGACCCAGAATCAGTTAAGGTCAGCTCTTCATGAGCTTAAGCCGGATGTCGTGCATATCATTCATCCTTCCGCCTACTACGGGGCCAACGGAAATATTCATGCCTTGCCGGTTATCTGGAGGGAGTACCCCGTTGTCGCAACTTTTTGGGGATTCAATATGGGACACGGCGCCACGTGGCTAACTCGAGCCCTGGTGCTTTGGTTACTTTGGGGCTCTCAGGCTTTAGCCTCCCATGATTTCAAGCTCATGGCGGATATGCGCAGACTCTGTCTGGGAATGCGACAGATGCATTTTCTGCCGGTGGGCAGTAATATTCTCCCCTCGGCGGCAGTTTTGCAGGCTTCCCGGCCTGAGCTGCGGCAGCGTTATAACCTTGATCTGGATAAGCAATACATCGGCTATTTCGGCGGCTTTGATCAGAGCATGGGTGTCGTTGATCTATGCCAGGCGGTGCGCCGGCTCCGGGAAGATGGCCATCACCGCCTGCGTCTCCTGCTCATCGGCTGGCAACGGCATCGCCAGAATCCCCGATTTCTTGCCATGCAACAGTCAATTGAACGGGAACATATAGAAGACATCGTTATTATGACCCCATACGCTCCGGATGAGGAGGCCGCCGGCCTGCTGCGAGCCGCCGATCTTGTGGCCTTGCCCTATCGCCACAATTCCTTGGGACGCAGCAGCCTGATGGCAGCTTTACGGGCCGGCGCCCCGGTGGTATTGGCCTCATCCCTCGATGATTTGGGTTGCTTGAACGAGGCGGTAGTGCGAGTCCCCCCCCAAAACCCAACGACTCTTGCTCAACAGATTGACTCGGTTTTAAAGGATCCTCAGCGCGCCGAGGTCTTGGGACAGTCAGGGCGCCAAGTATGGGAAAAGAACTTTAGTTGGCCGGTTATTGCCAAAAACCATCTTGAAGTTTATCAGACCATTCTAAAACAATGATGCGAACTGATTTAACCAAACGTGTGACTGCTTTAGCGGTGATGTACAATAACTTCGGACCATACCATTTGGCGAGGCTGGCAGTTACCACCAAGCTTTCCAAAGAGAAAGGCTTAAATGTCGTGGGTATTGAGCTTGCTTCCCACGAAACTATTCACCCCTGGTCGGCTGATAAAGCTCCGGCAGAAATTAACCAGGTTACGATCTTTGCCAACCAGGCTATTGAGAAAATTTCCTCTTGGAAGCTGGTTCTCGGTACCTGGTTCACGCTCAATTCCCTGAATCCCCAAGCCATGGCCATCGGCCTTTCAAAAAATACGATTTATGCCTTACTTACGGCCTTACTTTGGGCTCGATTAAAAAAGTGCCTGACGGTGGTTATGATGGATAGCAAGTTTGATGATGCCCCCCGGCATCCCATCAAAGAATGGGTCAAAAAAAGGATCTATTCATGCTTCCATGCCGCCCTGGTAGGAGGGACACAGAGCAGACACTATGCAGAATTCCTGGGAATTGCCCCTGCCAAAATATTTGTTGGCTGCGACGTGGTAGATAATGACCACTTTGCGCAACTGGCCGATTATTCCCGGGGTCAGGCCAGCTCTTTAAGGGAACAATACCACTTGCCAAAGAATTATTTTCTCTGCGTCAGCCGGCTCAGTGAGAAGAAAAACCTGTTCCGTTTGTTAGAAGCCTACAACGATTATTACCGCAATGCTCCGCAACAGCCTTGGGGTTTGGTCATTTGCGGTTCCGGTCCACTGGAGCAGGAATTGAAAGACACGGCTCGTCAATTGGCCTTGGATCACGTGCGGTTTTCCGGTTTTGCCCAGGTTGACACCTTACCGGTGTACTACGGGCTGGCCCGCTGTTTTATCTTGCCCAGTTCGCATAGTGAGCAATGGGGCCTGGTTGTCAATGAAGCTATGGCTGCGGGACTACCGGTACTGGTAAGTCAAGCCTGTGGCTGCGCCCCGGATCTGGTCCAGGAAGGGGTAAATGGGTACACCTTTAACCCCTATGATGTAAAAGGCCTGGCGCAGTTACTGCTCAAGATGTCCTCCGGCGGGCTGGACCTCCAGTCCATGGGGGAAGCCTCTCGCCGCATAATTGCCAACTGGTCCCTGGATACCTTTGCTCAAGGTTTACTTGCGGCAGTCAAAGAGTGAAAGACCACTGGCGGAATCTTGTTGACCGAGAGAACAGCCACAACATTACCTAAAACTAACTATAACAATTAACTTCAGATGAAAATATTATTAGATTTCACTTCAAGAGCTGCAGGCGGAGGCGTAACCTTCTTAAATAATTTTATCCCCAACCTGGCTAAATTGAGAACTGATCATCTTTTCTATTTATTTACGCCTGCACCGTTATCCTATAGTTTGCCCGCTAATTTTACAGTAATCCCAGTTCAAGCAAGGTTTCCTTATGAAATATGGAAAATACTCTGGTATCAGATCACAATTAAAAATTTTATACTTAAAGAAAATATTGATTTGTTCTATGGATCTACCGGTATTAGCCCACTAACATTAACGTGCCCCAGTATCTTAACGCTGCAAAATTTATGGCCCTTCCTCTCAAATGAAGCTGCCTTACCCATAAAAATTTTGAAATACTTAAGAAAAAAATATATTAATAAATCATCACAACTAGCAACTTTAATCCACTTTGCATCTTTTTCAGCTTTCCAAGAACATATCCGTCTTGGCTTAAACATCGATCAAAAAAAGGCAAAGATTATTCACTTTGGCATAGGAAATATTTTCTTTAAAATCCATGATTCCCTATTTTTAGAAGAGTACCTAAGAACAATAAATTTGCATAATAAAGAATTTATATTATTCGTAGGAAATATTTTCAGACATAAAAATATTATCGACCTGATTAAAGCTTATAGTATTATGAAGGATAAAATTAAAGGAAGCATTCCTTATTTAGTGATTGCTGGCAGATTAATGGAAGATGATTATATGAATGAATTAAATTTATTAGTCGAAAAGTTATTAATTAAAGACTATGTAATTTTCTTAGGAGAAATTAATTACGATAATTTACCATTAATATACAGGTCAGCTAAACTTTTTGTTTTTCCATCGGTCTTAGAAACTTTCGGGTTCCCGATGATTGAAGCCATGGCTTGTCAGGTTCCTCTTATAGCCTCAGATATTCCAATCGCCCATGAATTATGTGGAGAAGCCTCACTCTATTTTCCGCCGAATGATCCTGAGAAACTAGCCTCGTTGATGCTTAATGTAATGCAAGATAACGATCTAAGAAAATCTCTTGTGGAAAAAGGGGTAAACATTGCCAAGACTTTTACGTGGGAAGATACGGCTCTGAAGATGCTAACGCTATTTTCGGAAGCCTACTCAAAGAAGCATGCTGAATAGTGGCCCAATGTTGTTATGTTATCAATGATCGGGCAACTAACTCACTCAGGCCTGAATGTTAGACGGTAAATAGACCAAAGGAATAACTGGCTTGCGCATTCTATTACTATCCCAGTATTTCCCTCCGGAAGCCGGGTCAGCGGCGGCCAAGATAGCGGAAATGGCCCATTATCTCGTCGGCCGGGGCCACCAAGTCTCGATAGTCTCGCAGGTACCCTGTTATCCCGCTGGCGTGGAATACCCCGGTTACGAGGGTGCCTGGTTCCGCCGCGAACGGCACGATGGCGTCCGCATAACCCGGACCTGGTCCTATGCCTCGCCAGAACGCAGCAGATTTAAGCCTCGCCTGTTGAATTATGCCACTTTTATGGCGACCGCCCTGGCCGGAATCTTCAGTGGTCCGCGCCCGGATGTCACCTTGGTGTATTCTCCTCCGCTTATGCTTGGGTTAACCGCGGCCCTGGTCAGTAAAGTCTGGCGAACTCCTTTCGTTTTCTGGGTGAATGACTTGTGGCCTCGGGCAGCCCTGCATTTGGGGTTTATGCAAGAAGGCCCCCTGTACCGGGCAGCCAGTGCCCTGGAACGTTTTGTTTACCGCCATGCGGCGCGGATTTTCGTCTATTCTCAGAGGATGCTGGAGGAAGTGGTGGCGGATGGGGGAGAACGGGGAAAGATCGAGTACCATCCTTTGTGGATCGATACCGAGGTCTTCCATCCCGACCCGGCCGGTGCGGCGAGAATCCGGGGACAATATGGCTGGGGAGATAAATTCATCATCCTGTATGGCGGCAATATCGGCTTGGCTCAGGGGCTGGATGTCTTTGTGGAAGCCGCCCGCCTGCTCCGGGAAACCCCGGATATCCACTTTGTGATGGTGGGTAGCGGGGTGGAAAAGGAAAACCTGGAAGGCCTGGCCCGTTCGTATGGCTTGACGAACTTGGAGTTCATCGGCCATCAACCCAAGGACCAGGTTCTGGCCTACTTTTCCGCCGCAGACCTCCTGTTCGCTCATTTGAAAGCCGCCCCCCACCGCGTAGGGACGGTCCCGGAAAAACTCCTGGCTTACATGGCCTGCGGCCGCCCGGTGCTCATGGCGGCCCAGCAGGGCGCCGCGGCAGATGTAGTCCGGGAGCATTCCTGCGGGGTAGCAATACCGCCTGATGACCCGCAGGCCCTGGCCCAGGCGATCCTGGCCCTCTCGCGCCGGCGCCATGAGATTGAGGAAATGGGAGTCCAGGGTCGCCGGGCCGCGGAACAACATTTTGCCGGTCCCCTGGTGCTTGCGGCCATGGAGGCCAGCTTCAACAAGCTCGCCGGAAATTAATTGAAGGTCCAGGCCATACCTTCTCCAGCCGAGTCTGGCCCTTTGAATAACTCCATCCTGGACTCGGCCGCCCGCTATCCGTCCATGATTGCTCTCCTGTGCACGGACACCACCCTATATCTCTCCGGACCGGCATCACTCTGGAAAGCTGACTTGGATGGCCTTGGTATAAAACTTGTAGCTTCTTTGCCAGTACCATGGCTCCACCGCCAGGCAATGCATTGGCGCCATCTGCGCCGTCTGGGGCGGTTAGATGTGCGGGAGTTGATCGCGGTTCCCGGAGGCGGTCTTCTGGGGATTTTTCAAAAACAAGTCATCGCCATCGATCGGGGTACCCAGGAGATTCGCGCGGTTTTCCGGGTGCCGGAAGGCGGTCGACCTCGGGGCTTTGCCATGGCCGCCTCGGGACACCTCTTTGTGGGAGAATATTGGGGCAACCCCAACCGCCAACCCCTGCGCATTTGGGCCAGCACCGATAACGGCGCATCCTGGGAACTGGCCTATACCTTGCCCGCCGGCTTCGCCAAACATATGCATAACCTCATATGGGACGAATACCGGCAGGGTTTGTGGGTCTTAACAGGCGACGGAGAGGGTGAGTGCGCTCTGTTATTTACCCCCGATGAATTCAGGACCATCAGCGAAGTAGTGCGGGGGGGCCAAATGGTCCGCGCCTGTCACGTCTTTTGCCGGCCCGAGGGCTTGTATTACGGCACCGATACCGAAAAGGCCTCCAACTGGTTTGTTCACCTGGACGTTGAGACCGGGCAGCTCCATAAGATTCAGCCTCTCCCGGGAAGCTGCATCTATGCGGCGCGCCTGGCGGACCGTTATTGGCTCTCCACCGCGGTGGAACCCAGTAAGATCAATCTTGAGCGGAAACCGGCCCTCTGGTTTTCCAAGGATCTGCAGCACTGGAGAAAACTGGTTGAATTTCAAAAGGATTGGTGGCCCGGGGAATATTTCGGGTTTGGCCGTGTCATCCTGCCCCATGTCCAGGGAGCGTGTCCTTCTCTGGCATTTTCCTCGGTGGCGGTAAAGAGAAGCGATCTTTCCACCTTTGTCCTTAAACCCGAAGTTCTGCAGCCGTTTCTTTTGGCCCAAGAAGGATAAGATGACCGTACCATCGTATAGCCCCGTCCGGGTTCTGGTGATGGATGGCAGAATTCAATCGTGTCTGCCCGTGATTAAAGCCTTGCGTCAGGCCGGGCACCAGGTCACCATTGCCGAATCCGACCCTCTCTGCGTCGGATTTTTTTCCCGCTATCCCCACCGGCGCATCCGTCATCGCGACCCCCGCGTCGACCCCGAGGGTTTCCTCGCAGACCTCAAAAGCCATCTAGCCACAGGCGAGTATGATGTCCTGATCCCCATCCTGGACGTTACCGCGGAGCTGGTCTCCCGGCACAAACCCGAATTAGAACGGTTTGTCCGGATTCCCTTAGTGGATTATCCGATCTTCATGCGGGCTCGGGATAAATCTCAGACCATGAAAATCGCCCAAATCCATGGATTACCCATCCCCAAGACCTATTTTCCCGATGAAATGACCATCGACGAGATCGCCGGAACGGTGGATTACCCCGTGCTGATCAAGCCCAACATCAGTGTGGGAGCCCGGGGCCTCACGAAGGTCAAGGACGCCCAGGAGCTTAAAGAATTATATCCCCTGGTCGTAGCCCGTTACGGGCCCAGCACCATACAAGAGTTTATTCCCCAAACCGACCTCCAGTACAAGGCGGAATTTTTGCTCGACAAATCCGGTAAGGTCAAGACTTGGGTGGTGTATAGCAAAATTCGCCATTTTCCCCTGGAAGGCGGGGTGAGCACCCTGAACCGCACGGTTGCCCGAGAAGATATCGCGGCGGTTGGCAGGCAATTACTGCAGGCCATGGACTGGTATTCCTATGCGGATATTGATCTGATCACCGACCCCCGGGATGGCCGGATCAAGATCATGGAAGTCAATCCTCGGATAACCGGAAGTGTTAAAATTTGCTTTGAGGCCGGCGTAGATTTTGCCAATATGATGGTAGCGTTGGCTATGAATAGAGAAGTAGCCCCTATAAACGGTTATCAGGAAGGGCTTTTCTTGCGGCATCCAGGCCTGGACCTCGTCTGGTTCTTTAAATCTCCAAATCGCTTCAAGGCCGACCCGAACTGGTTCCGCTGCTTCGGAAAGAATCTGAAATATGATGTGTGGAGCCTAACGGACCCGGCTCCATTCCTGGCGTACGTACTGGCTAACATAAGAGACTTATTCTCCGTGGAGCTACGGCGCTATAAGTTTCAAAGAAGCTACCTGGGTTAAGGCACCTGTCTTGCATCTGCCGATCTCATAAGAACTCATCAAAAATACTCCTAACCGCTAATGCTCAATCTCTTGACCATTGATGTGGAGGATTGGTTCCACACCTCCGCTTTGGATCCCTACTTAGGTCCGGACCGATGGGAATCGTTGGAGTCCCGCGTGGAACTCAATGTCCACCGGCTTCTGGAAATCCTCGCGACCCATAAGACCCGGGCCACGTTTTTTATTTTAGGTTGGGTGGCCGAGCGCTACCCGCGCCTGGTGAAAGAAATAGACGCCATGGGGCATGAAATGTGCAGCCATGGGTACCGGCATCGACTGATTTATGACCTGACCCCGGCCCAATTTAAAGCTTTCCTGAACCGATCCAAACAGATCTTGGAAGATTTGTTAGGCAAGCCTGTGCAGGGATATCGGGCCACCAGCTTTTCCATCGTCAAAAAGACCCTGTGGGCCTTGGATGCCATTCAAGAGGCTGGCTTTATGTATGACTCCAGTATCTTCCCGGTCGGTCACCATGATCTCTACGGCCTGCCTGGGGTCCCCCGTTTCCCCTTTCGGCATGCCAACGGCCTGCTGGAAATACCTCCGTCCACGGTAACGTTCTTCGGGAAGAATTTCCCGGTTGGCGGTGGCGGCTATTTTCGCCTGTATCCATACCGGCTGACTGCGCAAGGCATTCGCCGGATCAACCGGGAAGGCTACCCTGCCATGGTTTATCTTCACCCCTGGGAATTAGACCCGCATTGCCCCCGGATCAAGCACGCTGACAGGCGCACACGTTTTCGCCAATACGTTAACCTGACCAAGACTGCAGGCCGGCTTCACCGGTTGTTGTCGGAATTTCGTTGGAGTCCAATCCAGCCATATGTTGATAAAATGCAAGACGATTTATTAAAATTTAACGTTAATTAATTTCTAAACGTTGATCAAGTAACTCTTGATATATTCAATTTAACTTTACTTTACAGCCTGACAAAGCGGAGCGTTTGACCTTGAAACAAATAATCCAAAGCTATAAAAACGGCAAAATCACCTTAGAAGATCTTCCTGCGCCAGCCTGCAAGAGCGGTGGTGTCCTGGTCCGCAATGCGGCCTCCTTGATCAGTGTGGGTACTGAAAAGCTCATGATTGAAATGGGCCAGAAAAGCCTCCTGGGTAAGGCCCGGGCCCGGCCGGACCTGGTGCGCCAGGCCTTGGCCAAAGCCAAAAAGGAAGGTTTTTTAAGCGTTTATAAAGAAGCGCTCAATCGCCTCGATGAGCCGATTCCCTTGGGATACAGTGCCGCGGGTATTGTTCAGGAAGTTGGGCATGGCGTTCAGGGTTTTAAACCGGGCGACCGCGTGGCGGTGGCCGGGGCCGGGTATGCTTCCCATGCCGAGATGGTCTGGATTCCCGAAAACCTCTGCGTGCCCATCCCCGCGGGGGTGGAGTTTGAAGACGCGGCCTTTGTCATGTTGGGCGGGATTGCGCTGCATGGTGTCCGGGAAGCGGCCCTGACTTTGGGCGAGACCGCGGTGGTAGTGGGCTTGGGGCTTTTGGGCTTGCTCAGCGTCCAATTCTTGAAGGCTCAAGGGTGCCGCGTCATCGGTATCGATCTGGACCGCCAAAAATGCAAGTTGGCCGGAAACCTGGGGGCCGACTTGACCTTGATTCCCGGCCAGCATGACGTCGAGGAGGCGGTGGCCAATCTCACCCGGGGCTTTGGCGCCGATGCGGTCATCATCACCGCGGCCAGCAAAGACAATCGGCCACTTCTCCTGGCTGAGGCCGTGGCCCGGGAGCGGGCCCGGCTGGTCCTCGTAGGGGTGGCGGACTTGACCTTAACCCGGAAAACCTTTTGGACCAAAGAATTGCGGTTTTCGGTGTCCAAAGCCTCGGGCCCGGGCAGTATCGCACCCCTTTACGAAGCTAAAGGCTTCGACTACCCAATAGCCTATGTCCGATGGACTGAGCGCCGCAACCTGGAGGCCTTTCTCGATTTAATCGCCCAGGGCCACATGCGGGTCCAACCCCTTATCACCCATCGCTTTCCCATCCAGGATGCGCTAAAGGCCTATGAGCTGATCTTGGAAAATCGCGAGCCCTATATCGGCGTGATTTTATCGTATCCCCAAAGCGAGTTGGCAACCGCCCAGGAGGCCACTACAGGGCGCAAGGTTTGGCTTAAAACCGCCCCAACCACTTCCGGGGCCGCCCCAGCCCAGGGGCTTGGCTTGATTGGCGGCGGCATGTTCACCAAAAACATTCTGCTGCCAGCCCTGACCAAGATCTCCGGCGTATCCCGGCGGGGAGTAGCAACGACCACCGGCGTCTCGGCTCGCCATATTGCCAATAAATTCGGGTTTGGCTACGCCACGACGGATTACCAGGAGCTCCTGCGGGATGAAACCATCGGCCGGGTGATGATCACTACCCGGCATAACCTCCATGGCCGCCTGGTGGCTGAAGCCTTGGCCGCCGGTAAAGACGTGTTCGTGGAAAAGCCGCTCTGTCTCACCGAGGACGAACTGGCAGACATCGAGGCGATCTATGACCCCTCTCGGTTCCTCATGGTGGGCTTTAACCGCCGGTTTGCCCCCCTGGCCCAGGAGGTTAAGTCTTTCTTGAAAGGCCGGGTTACACCCCTGGTCATGATTTACCGAGTCAATGCCGGCTATATTCCCAACGAGAGCTGGGTGCATGACCCGGAGGTGGGGGGCGGCCGGATTCACGGTGAGGTCTGCCATTTCTTGGATTTTCTGTTGTATATGGCCGACTCCGAACCGGTGCAGGTCCACGCCACCGCTATCAGTGGCAGCCTGGGGAAGTATCGCCCTGATGATAACCTGTCCCTCACCCTGACCTTAAAGGACGGCTCGGTGGGCACCGTCATCTATACCGCCAAAGGTTCCAAATCCTTTTCCCGGGAACGCTTCGAGGTGTTCTGTGAAGACTCGGTGGGGATCATCGAAGATTTTCGGCGAGGGCAGTTGATTCAAGGCGGCCGCACCCGGCAGCTTAAAAAGTTCTCCAGGGACATGGGCTATCAGGCTGAAATGGAGGTCTTTCTCCGCGGGGCCCCGGCCTCTGCTCACTATCAGCAGTGGTTTAACAGCTATCTGGCCTCAACCCGTTTGACTCTCAAGGCCGTGGAAGCCCTGAGAACCGGAGAAACTGTGAAGCTCTAGACAGATACCGGTTCTGGCTGGTTTGGGCTTCGGCCCACTGGTCTTCTTGCTTCCGCAAACATAATTGACGTTAATTACCCCTGAATAAACTACGGACGCTTGACGCTTTGGATGGAACTTATGGATTTACTTACTAAGATCAAAAACAAACAGGCATTAATAGGGATTATTGGTTTAGGCTATGTGGGGCTTCCCCTGGTGCTGCGCTTTGGTGCGGTGGGCTTTAAGGTCCTGGGCTTTGATACGGATGCCAAAAAAGTGGAGCTCTTAAACCGCGGCGAATCCTATATCAAACATATACCATCCTCCCAGTTGGCGGCGCTGCTTCATCCCCAAGAGGGCGCTGGGCGGTTTTCCGCCACGCATGACCTGGGTCGCCTTGGTGAACCGGATGTCCTGATTATTTGCGTGCCCACGCCGCTCACTACCAAACGAGAGCCGGACCTCCAATACGTAGAGAACACCACGCGCCAAATTGCCGCCAGCCTGCGCCCCGGCCAGTTGGTCTCCCTGGAATCCACTACTTACCCCGGCACCACGATAGAATTGCTTTTACCCATCCTCAACGCACGGGTCCAGGTCGGGAAAGATTTTTATCTCGTCTTTTCTCCCGAACGGGAAGATCCGGGTAACCCCCACTTTCAGGTGAACACCATTCCCAAGGTGGTGGGGGGGGTGACCCCCGCATGCCTGGAGCATGGAGTGGCGCTTTATGGCCAAGTGATCGAACGCGTGATTCCGGTATCGTCCACCCAGGTGGCCGAAATGAGCAAGCTCCTGGAAAACATCTACCGGTCGGTAAATATCGCTCTGGTCAATGAACTTAAAATGCTGTGCCTGCGCATGGGCATTGATATCTTTGAAGTCATCGAAGCCTCCAAGACGAAGCCCTTCGGATTTCAGGCCTTTTATCCCGGGCCCGGCCTGGGGGGCCATTGCATCCCCATCGACCCTTTTTATCTGACCTGGAAGGCCCGGGAATACGATTTCTCCACCCGTTTTATCGAACTGGCCGGCGATATCAACACTGATATGCCCTACTTCGTGGTGGATCGGGTGGCCAAGGCCTTGAGTGATCAATTCAAACCCCTGAATGGCGCCAAAATTCTGGTTTTGGGGATCGCCTACAAGAAAGATGTAGATGATAAGCGTGAGTCTCCGGCCCTCAAAATCATGGATCTTCTTACCCGGGAGGGGGCGGAAGTCAGCTATAATGACCCCCATATCCCACAATGCTCCGGGTTGCGGCATTACCCTCTTTTCAATATGAAGTCCATTCCCCTGGATGAAACCGTCCTGCAGGAGGCGGACCTGGTGTTACTTATCACGGACCATTCCGCCTATGATTATGCCTGGATTGCCTCCCAAGCCCCTCTCATTGTCGATACCCGTAACGCCTTCCAGGGGCTGCCGGGAGGGCATATTTACCCTGCCTGACGGTGCGTCAGGGATTTCCGTGCTCATGGTCTCCCTCTTTTGGGTTAGGGGTATGTTCGGTTTTCCTTGGCGGTCACGTCGCGAACACCAATAATCAAAGGATTGACAGATAGTTTTTCATTTTCGTCCCTGATAGAAGCAGCAGGTCGAGACAGCCGGTCAATGGCTTCCGAGCCAGGTGAAAAACTTGCTCACCAGCTTATTGGCTAAGGTTCGTTCACCACCCGCTTGCAAGAAAATGGCTTCCTGCAAAGGCTTGAGCGCCGCTCGGGCCGCCTGCATGAATGCAGATTTGGATTTGTGGGTGAAATGGCTTTCGTCCATATAAGCCCCCGCCATGTATATCAGGTTGCCGAAATAGTCATTCGCATCCAGTCCATAATGAGTGAAAAGGCTCAAGACCACAGGCACATTGAGCCAGGGGCGGTAAGGATTCCGATCCCCCACCAGGTTGATTTCAGGTTTTCCGAAAGCTTTCACCGCCAGTTCCATGTACTGGCTGATTTTCGGATCAAGGCCCATCTTGGTCGCTCCCACCCAATCCACGGCAACCAGATTTTCACCGCCAACGATCGTTTCCGTAACATTCGGTTCAGGGTCGGCGAAAACCCCAAAGGGACCATCGGCGCTCAGATGGGCGTCGATAAGTCCGTAATGCACCGGGAAGGCCCGAAGATATTCCATCGTCGTGTGATAGATGTCTCTGCCGGTGTGATACTCCGAGAACTTGTCGGCCAGGGGCAGCGCGCCATAGATGTTCTTGAGGTTGAGGCTGTAATAAGCATAGGCGTGCGTCTTATTCTTGGCAAAAGAGATCCGGAAATCGGCATCCTTCCAGGTCAGCGGGACTGGATGGCGGCCCAGATAGCTCCCTAAATTTTGCTCCTCAAAGCGATCCTCGGTAAGGTCAACCAGCTTGTAGCCCGCGCTGCCATCAATGGCGTAGCCGAGATATTCGGCGACCTCCAGGACCCTGCGATTGTTAAAATACTGGCCATAGGTGCTTTGGGCCTCGACCACGGTCAGGTTGTCAAAGCCGCCTGAGGTTCTCAACATCTGCACCAAATGAGCCACCAACTCCGGATCAGTAAAGGTCGTGTGATCACTCTTGTTGTAGGAGAACATAAAGTTTGGCTTGATCACGATGGCAAATTCAGCTTTGGATTTTCCCGAGCCCTGCCAGGCAGCGTTTACCAAATCAAGAAAACCGGTAGTTTCAAGGACTGAATCCAGCGCATTTATTTTATTCGGATGCTTTATTGCAGCCACGGTAACTTTTTTGGTGGAGTTTTCCGCTTCCACCCGCATCAAATCCATGTCTTCTTCCATGGCCAGGCACGTCTCGCCTGAAGGATCCTGCACCAGGATAATGCGCCTCTGAAAAACAGCGGTAGGGAAATGGTCGTTGTTGACTTCCAAGAGAGGCGTCCCAAGTTTGATAAAAAGAGGGGCGCCGTTCCCTGAGGGGGCATCTTTGGGGCCAAGATCCTGGACACTTAAAGTGCCGCCGGCCATAAGCATCTCTTTGGAGGCGACACGTGAAATAAGAGCGCCCAGGAGGGCATCCACCTGGTCTTTCACCAGCCTTTGGCGAGCGGTGCGCAGAGAATTTGATTGGATCTGGACCCGGGCCAAGTGGTCCAGCGGCCGGACTGCACAGATGTAGCCATACAGCATCGTGGGTTGTCTGATGTTTTTGAACGTGGATCTTTCGGCCTCGCCAAAAGTTTTCTCCGGCACCAGAAGGTATTCGGTTGTCTGGCCCCCTTGATTGATCGTCAAGGCGCCGGAATTTACCGTGACCGTATGGGGGGTAATGAATATCCCCAGCAAGTACTCCGACGGCAAGATACCCTGGATCACCCATTTCAAGCCTGTAGCGATCTGGGCCAAGACATTGTTGGCAATGGGAAAGGGAAAGGGAGTGACCTCATAAGATTTGGCCGTAAAGTTGATTGTGAAGTCCGCCTGACATTCAGTGAGCGATGCATCTTTAGCGCGCATATGGGAGAATCGGGTCGCATAGCCCTGGGGCAGTGCAAAGATGGGTCCTTGATAGCGGTAGCTGCCATCTTTGACGTTAAGTTGCATCCCTGACAACACCCTATCGGTAATGCAGTATTTCTGGTAACCGCCGGCCTGGTGCCCAATGACCAGGAGGACATCCCAAAAGATTTCGTCGTCTCCCCAAGGGAAGCCCTTATCATGTTTGCCGGAGACCAGAAAAAATTCTTTTTCCGCGCCGTCTTGCACCACCTGGCCGGAAAGGATCAGGTTCTCATAATCGGTTTCATAGAGGGGATTAACGTCGCTGAGATAGGTCTTTCTGATCTCTCCCCAGGCGAAATCCAAGAAGGCAAGCTTGCCTTGGGCCTTTTTGTGCCACTTGTAAAACTCCCACCACTTAACCCCGGTCACCTCCATTGAATTAATGAGAGCGGGGGCATCATTGAGAGCAAAGTAGAGCTGCCCGGAACCATAGAGGGGCGCATGTTCATCAGGGCCGTCGTAGATAGTGGTAAAGAGGGTGGTTATATCTTCGACCAGGTCGAAGCCCGGGTCATCCTTGAGCCACTTTTCCCCCCGCAGGTAATATTTCTTGCGGTTTTTGGCCGTAAACCGAAAGGCATAGATCATTTGACGAATACCGGTGCCTGGATCGACGGAAAACAATTTAAAGAAACCGTCTTCCATGGGGAACGTACCGCCGAGGGCGTCGAAGGAAACCGTACCTTCCAGGCGGGCTCGATGGTCGCCGAGTTGCATGAAAGGATCCAAATCCTCAATGATGATCTGCGCGTCAAAGTGTAAGGGAGTGTTTTGTTGTTGACCGGAAACCCTGCCCTCCACATATTCCTTGGCGCCGATGCCGATCCAACCTGACATAGTTTCGTCGAATTTCAAGCCAAGACCTTGTAAGCTGCTCATCGGAGTCTCCTTCTGGCAATCATCAAGCGAGCCTGCGCTTGGATAACTGACACCAGCGCGTTATTGGGTTCCCTTTACGGGTATTATCACTGCCTTCAACCGCGCAGCGCCAGTTCCATCCAACAATTCCTGCCGCCATGGCGCTGTCTAGAACTTATACCCCACACTCATGACAACCACGTGCGACAGCCTGCCCTGAAAGTCCGAGGGCAGCACCCCGGTGGCCCGGGAGTTGTCAACGGGGCGGTCCATCATGAGGACCATGGTATAGGCCAGGTCCAAGGTCATGGCGCGCCAATGGAATCCGGTGCCGCAGGAAAAATTATGACGCCGGTCGGTGGAGGGCACGAGGTAATCGGCGAATCTATCCGGCATGGGCTCGTTCTCAAAGGCATAGCCGGCCCTTAGATCCAACCACGTAAGGGCCTTATATTCCACGCCCAATTGGCCCCGCCAGGTATTATGCCATTCTTTCGGTTCGGATAACGTGCCGAGAGCATTGCTAAATTTGATGTCTAACCGTTTAAACAAATCCCAGTGAGTCCAGATGATTCCGCCTTCCACCGATAATTGTTTCAGAGGCTGAACCATAATTCCGGCAAAAACCATGTCTGGCAGGATGATGCTGCCGCTGGCGTCACCGTCGAAGGTGTTTAAGGGACGGAAACGCGCCTTGCCGTTTACTTGCTGCCTCACCTGGCTGCGATAAGAGACGCCGACAGAGAGATAATCCAGCGGTTTGAGCAGCAGGCCGAGATTAAATCCGAGACCCCAACTGCCTCCCTGCAAGTCAAGAGCTTGGGGACCCAGGAGGGGTAGTGGGAGGACTCGTTTCAGATTCAAAGAAAAATACATAATGTCCAGGCCCGCACCCACGGCAAGGTAATCAGTCACTTTCACTGCTATGGTTGGATTGAGGTTCAGGGTTTGGATGGTTGCCTTGATGAGGTTAGCGCTTCCGGGCCAGTTGGCGTTATATTGGATCCCCAGGCCGAAGGGGGAGTTCAGACCCAACCCCAACCACACCCGTTCGCCAACCTGGTAGGAAGCAAAAAAATGCGGTGCGAAAGACACGCGGCTTTGCATCAGGTTGGGCGTGGCCACGGGGCCAAGATGAGTGACGATTTCAACCCGGGGGATGAAGGTGGTGAAACCGCACATTATCTGAATTTTCGGAAGTTGGACAAGGCCCGCAGGGTTGTAGAAAATAGCGGAAAGGTCATCGGCTCGGGCGACCACGGCACCTGCCAGTGAGCTACTGCGGGCGCCGGCCTCATAAAGGGCAAACCCCGAACCAAACCCTTGTCCGGTTCCCACCAATAACCATCCCAGGCCCGCCACCAGGATGCACCACCTGCTCTTGCTCCCCATACCGACCTCCCAAAAGGTGATGGGACCGGTATCCGGACCGGGTTAATCAGGTTGTGCAAGCCCCTCGGCTTGCTGACCCAGGTCCGATGTGAGTGTCCGCAGACGGAAAGGTTTCTTACAGGTTGCTCCCGCGCCGGCTCACTGGCCAGGAAGGTTGCCCCTGTCGCGGCAGCGGGAACGCCACCGTGGTCATGAGCCCCGGCCAGGAAGGACAGCTTTACTCCTAACCAATTTTTTGGTCGTAGTGGCCTCTTACCAGTCAGCCTTACTTAGGGTCTACATCATAACACAATTTCTTTCCTATCGCAATTAAACATTATAATCATAAAGATAATTTACAGATAATATTGATTGTCTTTTATGGAAAAGGAATTTATTACGAAATATTGGAGCCCCCTTAGCGAATTAGCTACCGATACAATGGTCTGTCATTGACATTTTACGGTAATGATATTAAATTTTAGAGTAGTGCTTCTTCCTTTCCATCCAGGGGGTCGAGAAGTGAGGCCTCGCGTGGATAGCTCCCCAATCAGCAGGGTAAGGTGCGGCTTGCCGCCTTCGTTTACCCGCACGCCGCAATATAAAGCACAGTCATGAATTGCCCGGACTGCCAGAGCCCCATTGAGGAGACCCAGAAATTTTGCCGGACCTGCGGGGCTAAACTGCGCCTGAATTGTTCCGGCTGTGGGAGCCCTCTCCGCCCGAGTGACAGATTCTGTGCTGAATGCGGGCTTGCCCTTGAGACCGGCAAAAAGGCGGCGAGGAAAAGAGAGAAGATCACCAGCGAACGCAAATATATTACGGTGCTCTTCGCCGACATCTCGGGCTATACCACCTTGTCGGAACGCCTGGACCCCGAGGAAGTCAAAGACCTGGTTGCTCTTATAATCGGCGAGATTGCCAAGGTGGTAATCAAGTACACAGGTCACATCGAGAAGTTCGCCGGGGATCAAGTGATGGCTCTCTTTGGGGCGCCCCTGGCCCACGAAGACGATCCGGTGCGGGCGGTCAAAACCGCCAGCGAGATTCACGAAGTGGTGCGAGGCATCAGCCCGCAAGTCCAGGAAACCATCGGACAGCCCCTGGCGGTGCATATCGGCATCAATACCGGTCTTGCGGTAACGGGCAAATTTGACTTCATGAAGTCGACGCACCAGATTGCCGGGGATACCGTCAACGTCGCCTCCCGTTTATGCACCCTGGCCAAATCAGGCGAAACCTTGGTCGGCCACACCACCTATAATCAGGCGGAAGGCTTTTTCTCTTTCGATCCCCTGGAACTGGTCCAGGTGAAAGGCAAGACCAAGCCGGTCCAGGCCTACAGGCTCCTGTCGCCCAAAGAATTGCCCAGCAAAACGCGGCATCTAGCCGGACACCGGTCGGCCCTGATCGGGCGCCAAAAGGAAATGGCGGTCCTGGCCCAGGCGATGGCCAAGCTCCGGGAGGGCCAGGGCTCCGTGATCGCCATTTGTGGTGAGGCGGGAACCGGAAAGAGCCGGCTCCTTGAGGAATTCCAGGCTACTCTGGACTTAAAGAAAATCAGGTGGCTGGAAGGGCATGCCTATGCCTATACCCAGAACATTTCTTATTATCCCCTCATCAATCTGATAAAGCGCGAGTTGGCCATAGAAAAAGGCGACACTCCCGGCCGGGTGGCGGCCAAACTTGAAGCCCGCCTGCAAGAACTCGGTTTGCAGGAAGATGTGGCGCCATACATCGGCGGCCTCCTGTCCCTCGATTATCCCGAAGTGGTAGGAATGAGCCCCGAATTTTGGAAGTCCCGCCTCCATCGGGCGATCGTTTCTACCTTGCAGGCTCAGGCTAAACAGGCCCCGCTGGTCGTCTGTTTTGAAGACCTGCAGTGGGCGGACTCCACCTTTCTAAATTTTCTTCGCCTCCTGGTCAGAGAATCTGCGCCCGCAGTTTTCCTTTGTACGTATCGGCCTCCCTTCAAGATTTTCAATGAAGAGGAGATCAGTAAGATGGGGGAGTCGTATCGGGAAATCCAACTCCAGGACCTCACTACGGCTGAGATTGAAGCAATGCTGGCCTCCATACTGCAAACCGCTGCCGTCCCGGAAGACCTACAGCGCTTTGTCCAGGAGAAGGTGGGGACCAATCCTTTTTATCTGGAAGAAATGGTCAATTCCTTGATCGAATCCGGAATTATGCATTTCGATGACGGCGCTTGGCGACTTACCGGAAGCCTGGACAAAGCCGATATTCCTTCGACCATCCACGCGATCATTTCGGGTAGAATTGACCGGTTGGACGAAGCGGCCAAACATCTGCTCCAGGAAGCTTCGGTCATTGGCAGAACGGTCCCTTATGAGGCTCTCAAGAACATTACCCGACATGCCGATAGCCTCGATGAACTTTTAGAAAGATTGGAAGCTCTCGACTTGCTACGGAGAACTTCTCAATTAGAACCAAAATATGTTTTTAAGCACGCTTTGATCCAGGATGTGGTTTATAACAGCCTGCTCAAAAAAGATCGGCAGGCCATGCATCGGCGCATCGGCTTACGGATCGAGCAGGTGATGGGCGATAGGCTTCCGGAATTCTATGAAACTCTGGCTTTCCATTTCCGGCATAGTGAACTCTCCCAAAAAGCTGTGCATTATTTAAGAGAGTCAGGCAGGAAAAGCCTGAAGAAATATGCAGTTCAAGAGTCCCATCAATATTACCAAAGAGCCTTCCAGATTCTAGGAAAAATCCTGGGTGACTCTGAGGAAGAAAAATGGCTGCTTATCGACTTTCTCAACGAGTGGGCCCAGATATTTTATTACCGTGCGGATTTCAAAGGTTTCACCAAACTATTCCTTGAACACCAGGAAATGGCCGAGTCCCTCTCTGATAAGGCGCTTCTGGGAATCTTTTATGGCTGGCTCTGTATTACCCTGTTCTGTGCCGGTAAGGTGAAAGAATCATACAAGTACGGTATCAAGGCCTTGGAATTGGGCCAGGAGACCGGGAGTAATACCGCCATTGGCCTGGCTTACGCCAATCTCACCTGGTGCTGCTGCGAACTGAAATTGCTGGACCAGGGCATTCACTATGGCGAGGAGGTTCTGACCAAGGATAGCGATTTGGAACCCATGGCCTATTTTTCCTCCCTCGGTGGCTTGGGAATGATCCGCCTGTTTCAGGGGGATAGCCAAAAAAACCTTGAGATCGGCAGAATTCTTCGGGAATTCGGCGAAAGCCACTCAGATCTGCGCAGCACCGTTGTGGGCTGCATATGCACGAGCTACGCCCATTACACGGCCGGGGATTTTCCCCAGGCGGTGGAATGGGGCCAAAAGGCGGTTGAGCTTTCCAATGATCCGATATTTAATGTGTGGCCTAAGATGGTCCTCGCCACTTACGCCGTCCAAACCGATCAATTCCAGGAAGCGGATGAGATCCTCCGGGAGATCATCCCATTCTGCCGGCATCTTGGCATGGACTACGTCCTAACCCATGCCCAGGCATTACACGGGGTGGTGCTGATCGCCACAGGCCGATTTTCCCAGGGACTGAAAATAATCAAAGCAATGCTTGAGGTACTCACGGATCAAGGAAGATTATTCACTCGCTATCTCTTGGAAGTCAGTTTGGCCGAGATTTATTTCCAGATGGCGACCAGTGCCCGGCGCCTCGGGCTTTGGGCCACCGTCAAAAACTTGGGGTTTATTCTGAAAGAGTTACCTTTTGTTAAACGCAAGGCGCAAGCTTGCTTGACCCAGGTCATCCAGGTCGGCAAGGAGGTGGGGGCCAAGGGGTTTGTGCAAGGTCATGCCTGGCTCAATCTGGGACTCCTACACCACCAAAACGGCAGGCAGGAGCTGGCTAAGGAATGCCTGGGTGAAGCTCAAGGGATCTTGGCCCAGTGCAACTCAGCAATGAGTTCCCAACAGATTCAGCAGGCCTTGGCAGCCATGCGTTAAATGACCCCGTCATCCGTACGTGCTATTGACACTACCTCAGCAATTATTTGACAAGACGGAAATATTTTATAAAATTTAAGAAGTAACCTTGTGTAGCAGACCCTTTAAGCCTTTCTAAGCGGGGACGCTTGTGGTCGTTCCCTTTATTTTTTCCGGCAGCGCCTCTGCCGACCATGGACAGGATTTTTGGAGGTTACCGTTCCATGCGAGTACGAGGCCAGGTCAAGCGGTTGACCCGCCGGTGAGGCAAGCCGCCTTGAAAGCAGGGGCCGCTTCATTTACCATCAAGTCAATAACGCGGCAGGGAAAATTTATCTCTGCCCCAGACCATTAGGAGAAGTTATGAGCAAAGTTAAGAATGGCGATTTCGTCCAATTGCACTACACCGGCACTCTGGAAGACGGTTCGGTATTTGACAGCAGTGAAGGCCGCAACCCCCTGGAGTTTCAGGTGGGCGGCGGGGGGATCATCCAGGGCTTTAATGATGCGGTCATGGACATGGCCCTGGAGGAAGAAAAGAAAGTGGTTCTGAGCCCGGACCAGGCGTATGGCGATCCCAAGGAGGATCTCAAACGTGAGTTCCCCGCTACGATGTTGGAGGGCAATCCGGTTGAAGTGGGCCAGCAGCTGCGGTTTTCCAGCCCCCACGGCCCCGTGTCCGGCACGGTATTGAGCATTGAGCCCGATAAATTCACGGTGGACTTCAACCATCCTCTGGCAGGGCAGACGCTGCAGTTCATGATCAAAATCGTGGGCATCAGCGATGCCCCCACCCAGCAACAGGGCGGGTGCTCCTGCAGCACTCCTTCCTCCTGCTCCTCTGGCTGCGACTCCTGCGGCTAACTTAGCTGGACACAACATATAAGGGGATGGCGCGGGTTAGCCTAGCGCCATCCCTTTTTTATTGCGCCGCCAGGGGATAGGGGTTTAAGCCTGGGGAAGCAATTTAAAAACACCGCCTTCTCCGGGGGGATGGGAGAGAAGGCGGTGTTGCAGTTACAGCGTCAGGTTTGGGTTTATTGGGTAACGGGCGGAGGGCTGGGCTGGGTGTTGGGCTGATAGTTACGGCCGCCACCCCGATTACCCCGGCGCCCCATGTTGGCCTGGGGGTTATTGTTCCAGTTTCCCTGGGTATTCTGGTAGCCTTGGTTAATGGGGCACGTGCCGGAGCCCGCGCCATATCCCATGCCTTGGCCCTGGCCTTGCCCGCAGCCCCAGCCCTGGCCACCCTGCCCCTGTTGGCCTTTGCCGCGCATTTGCGCCATACCGGGCACCGCCCAGAGCATGACCATGGCCAAAGCCAGGACTATACCGATTGTCAACCACTTATTTTTTTTCATCTTAGCTCTCCTTTGCGTGATTCCGGGTTGGCATCACACCGTTATTTACTTTGGGCCTTCCCCGGGGGGCGGACCTCCCTGGGGAGGCGGACCCGGCCCCATGCCACGGCCCATGCCCTGCCTCATACCGGGACCTCGATGGCGCCCGAAGCCGGGACCCATGGGCCCACAGGCACCTTCCGGGCCGCATAAATGGGTCTGCACCTTGCTTAAGAACGCGGTCCGCTGTTGAGGATTCAGGGTTTTCCGGAAGGCCAACATAAACCGCACCATTTCTTCTTCCAGGCTGCCTTGCAGATTGCTGATTTCCTTCACTTTGGCCTGAATGGCGCTCATGGGAGTGGCTTCGTTCTGGATCAGGTTAAAGAGTTCCTGGCGCTTTTGGGCCAACTCCTGCTTGATTTCACCCACCTTGCGACGATGCTCGGGAAACAGGCCGTGCAGGGCCTGACGCTGGGAGCTATCCAGGTTGAGCTCACTCCACAGCGCGCGCAGGGGCAGCGGCGGGGTCGACTGAGCCAAAACATTCTGCTGCTGATCCTGGTGGCGCAGGTAGGCGAAGGTGCCGATGGTGCCCAAGTTCAGCGCCACAGAAAAAATCACCAGATATATGAGCCAGTCTCGTTTCACGGGAGGATGCCGTTGCCGTCGTCAGGTTGATAAGAAGCCACGATGGTGCCCAAAGAGCCCTGGGGATAATCTTGGAAGACCTCCAGGCTGGCCACTTCCGACGCCGTCCCGCTGGACGCCGCCGGATCATAAAAGCTCCGGGCCATGCCGCCGCCCAAGGCGACGCCCAGAACCAGGCAGGCGGCCAAGGCCACGGACTGCCACCACTGCCGGCGGCGGCGGGGCTGCATCTGAGCCAGGACTTTCTCGGCCAGGCCCGGAGGCACCGGCGCCGAAAGCTCGCCCAGAGCCGTCTCCAAGGCCGTCAACTGGCGCCACTCTCGCCGGCAGGCTGCGCACCTCGAAACATGGGCCGAAAGGAGGGCTTCGGTGGTTTCGTCCAACTCCGCGTCCAGCCAGGCGGATAATTGTTCTCGTACTTCTTGGCATTCCATGGCGTATCGTGTTCCTGAGGAAATTTATCCTTTAGTAATTAAAACACCATACCTGATAAAATCCGGCGCGGCAGCCATAATTTTTCTTGACAGGCAATAACGCTGGGGGCCGGGGGCGACCATCCCACTATAAGCCATTCCGCTAAGAATTGTTCATGATGAGAGAAAAAAATGGCTTTTAAACGGCCTTTAGTCCCTCAAAACAACCCCAATAATCGCCGGAAATGGCCGGACGCGGGACCAGTTGGGCAGAAAAAGTCGCATATGTGCCGGGCCATTGCGAGGTGCCCTCGCCCTATAACCGGCCTAAACCCGCGTGCTGGCGCGTTCCGGCCGACGCAGTGTCAGGGGTGTGCCGCGCCTGTCCCAGGGTTAAAATCCGGCTTTCGCAAAAATTAGCCATTAATATCAACAAATTAATGCTGGCCCGGCATCCCTGTCCCGGGACGCGGCACAGGGGGGGCGGCTTTCGCCTGCCCATTTTCCTCAGGTTGGCCAGCAGTGTGCCACTTTTATCTCGGCAGGGCATAGTGACAGCATAAACTCAAGACTGCGTGGGCATCCAGCAATGATGAGAAAGGTGACAGGCTTTTCCTTCAGCGTCTCTGCGGTTAATTTTTTTCACCGCAGAGGCGCAGAGAACGCAGAGGGGGCTTATGTTCAATCCTTAAGTGATTGCGTATATTATCAGGGCCTCTTTCCTTGACGCCGCTAGCGGCCATGATTATTTTTCCCCTAAACGCACCAGTGACGACCGCCCAGTCCTGGGGTCAAAGGAGGGAGTTCATGTTATCACAGATACCGGTGGATTTTAGCAAAGTCGCCAAAAATGATCTTGACAAGGAAATTCTCCGCGCAGCCATCATTGCTGAGCTTGATGCCATTAATCTTTACGATCAGATGGCGGCTCTGGCAACCGACAAGGACATTAAAAAGGTCCTGCTGGATATCGCCCGGGAGGAAAAGACCCACGTAGGGGAATTCCAGACGATGCTTTTGCGCCTGGACGCCGAACAGGTCAAGGAAATGGAGCACGCCAAAAAAGAGATCAAGGAGCTTACCGGGAAGTAGTACCACATGCGTTCAAAAAGCTATTTCAAGTAGTCACAGGTTGTAGCCTGCCCCTGCACAGGCGAGACGCCTGTGCCACCATTTTGAATGCGAATTGGTATAAGAAGGTTTCGAAGTGAAAATCCATGAAATTCGGGCAGCCGTTATCCGTGAACCCGGCTCATTACAGATCGAAGCGCTCGAAATGGAAGGGCCGCGGGAAGATGAAGTCCTGGTGCGTCTCAAAGCGACGGGCATTTGCCATACCGACATAGATTTATGCGATGATTGGCGCGGACCTCCCGCGGTGTTGGGCCATGAGGGCGCGGGCACCGTGACAGAGGTCGGCAAGAAGATAACGGGTGTCAAGCCCGGCGATCATGTCGTACTCTCCTATCAGTCTTGCGGCCAATGCCGAGCATGCCGAGACGGACACCCGGTGAATTGCGAGCACTTCTGGGAGGCGAACTTCGGTTTGGCGCGCCTGGACGGCAGCAATGCCTTGGAGCGCAGCGGCGTTAAGGGGCACTTCTTCGGCCAATCATCTTTTGCCACCCACGTCCTGGCGACTGAACGCAACCTCGTCAAAGTTCAAAAAGACCTGCCTCTTGACCTCCTGGCTCCGCTCGGCTGCGGCCTCCAGACCGGAGCCGGGACGGTGATGAATTCTTTGAATGTCCCTAAAGGGGCAAGTATTGCCATCTTCGGCACGGGAGCGGTAGGTTTGGCGGCAGTCATGGCGGCGCGCCTTGTTGGCGCGGACCCGATCATAGGGGTCGACATGAATGCGGCGCGGCTCAAGCTCGCTTTGGAGTTGGGCGCCACCCACGTAATCAACAGCCGGAATGAGGATGTCGCCTCTTGCATCAGGGAATATACCGGTGGTGGCGTTGATTACGTCCTGGAAATAACCGGCGCCTCAAACATGTACCACCTCGCCGTTGAGGTTTTGAAGGCTCGGGGCACCGTGGCGCTTATTGCCAGGCCGAACGGCTCAACTTCCTTGTCCGAGGGACGGAAAATCTTAAGCATAATCCAGGGGGATGCGGTGCCGCAGTATTTTATCCCTAAACTCATCGAGCTGTATCGGGCCGGGCTGTTTCCCTTTGACCGCCTGGTCAAGTTCTATGATTTCAGCGAGATCAACCGGGCCATGGCCGATGCCAGACAGGGCGACACGATCAAGCCTGTGCTGCGCATCAACGAGGAATAGGAAGGACTTGCAATGTCTGATGCTATGTTGAGCTTATAAGTGCAAAACGCAGGCTAAAGCCTGCGGCTACCAATTACTTGAATGCTTTTCGTACGAAGCCGCAAGCTTTATAGGCTGCGCCTGCACAGGCGAGACGCCTGTGCCACCATTTGAATGCGGATTGCTCTCAGCCAACCCCGCCAGCTTATAAATAATCCTGCAACGCCTTTTTCAAGAACTGCCTCGCCCGTTTAAGCAAGCCATCCACCGCCTGGGGACTGAGGCCCATTTCCTCGGCGATTTCCTGGTAGGACATCCCCGCAAAGCGTTTCAGGACCAGGGCCCGGCGCTGGTTTTCGGGCAGGGCGTTTAAGAGCTGCTCCAACTGGCGGCTTAAATCCTGCTCCTCCAAGGCTTGCAGGGGGTTGGCCCCGGCATCGGCCACCAGGGGTGCATCATCTCGGTCGAGGGACTCCTGGGGGTGGCGCTGGCGCAAGAGATTGAGGCAGTGGTTGGCGGTGATGCGGTGCAGCCAGGCGCTCACCGTGGCCTTGGGCTCAAAGCGGTGGGCATGCTCATAAACCTTGAGAAAGACCTCCTGGAGGGCGTCTTCAGCCTCCAGGGGATCTTTCAGCAGACGGTAGGCGACCTGGTAGAGACGGCTCTGATGGCGGCGAATGAGCTCCGCCAGGGCAGCCTGGTCTCCCCGGGCCACCCGCCGGAGCACGGCGTAATCCAGATCGGTGGGCTCGGCGGTCAAAACAGGGTGAGGAGGATGATATCGTCCTTCTTGCAGGCCCGGAGCTTTTCCATGTGGCGCAGAGGGGCGAACTCCCGCCGCAACCCCTCTTCATTCAGGCCCAGATGGGTGGCGGCTTCGGCCATAGGCACCTCGCCCCGTTCCTTCACCAGGTTAAAAAGCTTCTGTTGCGTTGGGGTCAAATCATGCCCACCGGGGACGTCCTTGAGGCTCTTGGCCGTGTGCACCGCCCAGGGGTCGCAGACCACGGTGGGGGTTAAGGCGTCCATGTAACAGTCCTCGCAGATTTCCTCCCCGCGAAATTCCTTAACCTCGCCGGCGTCCACCGCGGTACCGCACTTGGCGCATTGCTTATCCGACATACTGCCTCGCCTCCTATCATTTTAGACCCTGAAGAGCCTGAGGAGTTATGCTCGTTGCCAAAAATTTTTTCCTGCTCACCCTTCACCCTCACCCACAGGGGAGAGGAGGAAAAGGAAAGAACGTTTGGCAGGCGCTATAATCGACTCCCCATAGGCCCTGAAAAAAGGGGGCGGTGCAAACACCGCCCGCCCCCGAAAGAAGGGGTAAACCAGAGCCGATCAGCAGGCTAATCAACTATAATTCGTAACTCCCCTCCATCTCCAGGACAAATTCGCCATGCTTGTCAGAGGGCTTGACAACAAAAGTGCCGCTCCCTTTGAGGGTGCTCAACTTGCCGATGCCTTTGTAGACCTCCCATTTCCCCTTGGTCATGGCACCCTGTTTGTCTCCGTGGAAGCGGGAGTAAACTGCACCGTTCTGGTAGATAGTGGTGGCATAGCCGCTCATGGGGCCGTCGCCTTTGATGCGGTCATGAAAACCGACGCTGCGCCGGGAAACAAACTCGCCGGCCACGCCGGGGGTGTAATTAAGGGGCTCACCCTCCATTTCGGTGAGCATCAGGGTGTGGTCAGGGACATCGCCCACGGAAAGCAATTCCCGGCGGGTGACGTAAATCTTGAAGCTGGCTTTGCGTTGCATGGTGGTACCTCCTTGAAAAGGTGGTTGTATGGATGCAAGCCGTTGTCTCGCTCCTGATCACTCAAGATGTTAAATATCCAGTTCGTTCAATTCAAGTACGTTGTTCTGAATAAATTCCCGCCGGGGTTCAACTTTATCGCCCATGAGGACGTTGAATATATAGTCCGCCTCGCCAGCGTCGGCTATATTGACTTTCAAAAGAGTCCGGGTCTCGGGGTCCATGGTGGTTTCCCAGAGCTGCTCGGGATTCATCTCGCCCAGGCCTTTGAAGCGCTGGATCGTTATGCCTTTTTGCCCTTCCTCCAGGACGAAGGCTAACAACAGATCCAGGTCAACAAAATCCCAGGTCTTGTCCTTACTCTCCAGGTGGTGGGGCGGGGCCTTGAAGTCGGCCATGTCCTGGGAGTCCAGGCGCACCAGGGCTTGAAAGTCGCTGCTCCCCAATAGCTCCCAGTCAAGGCGGATTTCCACAGCGTCGCGCCCGTGGGTCGTCACGAGCAGCGCCCAGCAGGTGTGCTCCTCATCGAATTCCAGGCGTGCCGTTAACTTTTTCGTGGCGTTCAGGGCCTGCAGCACTGCTTGCAGCCCTTCTTCCTGGCGCAGGCTCTCTTTGGAGACCACACCATGGTCCAGGAGCAGGCGCACCACTTTTTTGGCCAGACCGCGTTTTTCGAAACGGTTCAAGTATTCCTGAAAGGCAATAACCTTTTCCAAGGCCTGGGACAGGGGGGCCCCTTCCAGGGTGCGCTGGGGGCCCAGGCGCAGGCGCTTCTTTTCGATGCCCCGCTGGAGCAGGTAGGTTTTGAACTCGCTGTCATCTTTGAGATAGGTTTTTTCATTGCCCCGGGTCAGGCGGTACAGGGGGGGCTGGGCGATGTAGAGGTAGCCACCCTCCACCAGGGGGGCCATCTGCCGGTAGAAAAAGGTGAGGAGGAGCGTGCGGATGTGAGCCCCGTCCACGTCAGCGTCCGTCATGATGATGACCTTATGGTAGCGCAGGTCATCCATGTTGACGACTTCCTGGGAGAGGTCGGAGCCCAGGGAAGAGATCAGGGTGCGAACCTCCGTGTTCTCCAGCATTTTCTCGAAGCGGGCCTTCTCGACGTTGATGATCTTGCCCTTCAAGGGCAGGATGGCCTGGAAGCGCCGGTCCCGGGCCTGTTTGGCGGAGCCGCCGGCGGAGTCGCCCTCCACCAGGTAAATCTCCCGGCGGGACGGGTCCCGTTCCTGGCAGTCGGCCAGCTTGCCCGGCAGGGTCATGTCTCCCAAAGCGCCTTTCTTGCGCACCAGGTCCCGGGCGCGGCGGGCCGCTTCCCGGGCCCGGGCAGCCTCCAGGAGCTTGGTAAGGATTTGCCTGGCCAGCGCAGGATTTTCCCCCATGAACGTCAACAGGTGCTCGTAGAGCATATTTTCCACCAGGCCTTTGACTTCGCTGTTGCCCAGCTTGGTCTTGGTCTGGCCCTCGAACTGGGGGTGGGGTAGCTTGACGCTGATCACCGCGATGAGCCCCTCCCGGATGTCCTCACCCTGGAGGTGGCCGTTCTTGAGATTCTTGGGCAGGTCGCTTGCGCCCATGTACTGATTGATGGCCCGGGTGAGCCCGGCTTTGAAGCCAGAAAGGTGCGAGCCGCCTTCCCGGGTGTTGATGTTGTTGGCAAAGGAGAAGATCTGCTCGTTGTACGTGTCGTTGTATTGGCAGGCGATCTCCATCTGGATGCCGCCCTTGGACCCGGTCAAATAAATCGGGTCCGGATGGATGGGGGTCTTGTTGCGGTTGAGATACTGGACGAAGGAGACGATGCCGCCTTCGTAGTGAAATTCGTTTTTGCGGCCCGAGAGCTCGTCCAGCAGATTAATGCGCACCCCGCCGTTGAGGAAGGAAAGCTCCCGGAGGCGCTGGGCTAAGATCTCGTAATTGAAATTGGTCTCGGTAAAAATTTGGGAATCAGGGAGGAAGGTCACCTTGGTGCCCCGGCGCTTGGTCTTGCCGGTGACGGTGAGCGGCGTGGCGGTTTTGCCCCGTTCGTAGCGCTGGTGATAAACCTGGCCGTCCCGGCGGATCTCGACCTCAAGGTATTCGGAGAGGGCGTTGACCACCGAAACCCCGACGCCGTGGAGGCCTCCGGAGACTTTGTAGGCGCCGGAATCGAATTTGCCGCCGGCGTGCAGGCGGGTCATAACCACTTCCACGGCAGGCAGATTTTCGCCTTCGTGTAAGTCCACGGGAATGCCCCGGCCGTTGTCTTCTACGGTGACGCTGTTGTCCGAATGGACGATGACCTTGATTTCGTCGCAATGCCCGCCCATGGCCTCGTCGATGGAGTTGTCCACCACCTCGTAGACCAGGTGGTGGAGGCCTTCAGGACCGGTATTGCCGATATACATGGACGGCCGTTCCCGTACGGGGTCCAGGCCCTTGAGGACCTGAATCTTTCCGGCGCCGTATTCCGAGTCGGGTGTGAGATTACTCTCAGCGTTACCTTCATACTCGTCTTCAGGACCAGCCAAATCGTTACTCCTTTTCTGGGTCAAGAATCACTTCCCGGGGATTTTCAGGGTGCCGCGAATCAGATCGTTCATGGTTTGGGGGGGCGTTAAGGTTTGGCAGAGCAATTCTTTGACGCCCTGGACAAAATGGTCGCGATCCGCCGGCCGATGGGTCCCCATCACTATATTTATATCAGGAAATTCACGTTTTATCAATGTCGTATAAGGTTTGATAAAGGGGCATAACGCCACCATACAGAATGACAGGTGCAGCGCATCTATATGGAACTCGGTCAAGGCTCGGACTCTTTTCAGGATTTTCTCGGGTGCGGCAAGTGTTGGACAACCGGCGCAATTAATGATGCCGATGAGATCCAACGGTTTATCTTTAGGGTAGGACTCGAAGAAACCTCGGCGTTTCCGCATATCACCCAGACATACTACGGAAGCACAGTTAGTATCTTGGGTACAATTAGAACAGGTAAGAATGCCGATGCGGGCCATAAGAACAGTTTCCAGTTTTTGGTTTCAGTCTATAGATTGTATTGTTACGCTACTATTGGAATAACAAACTACTTTTTGATACGCGGCACAACTTTAATTTCGAACCGCACTTCACCGTAACCGCCGCATTCGACGCCCACATCCAGGCATCGGACCTGATGCATGAAATGAAACTGGTTGGGGTCCAGGCCTTCGCTCAAGCGCTCGTTGATCAGGGCCACTGGCACCACCATTTGGGAAATGAGGTAAACGCAGAGTCGTGGAGGGCAAAATTTGGTGATGAAATTGCCATCTACATCCAGAATAAATTTATCGCCTTGCTTGTAGCCGGAGTTGCAGTGGCGGGCCTGGACCACTTCGGCGGCGATGGAATAGCGGGCCGCGGCCCGGCCCAGCCGTTCCATCTGCCGTATCCGGGGGTCGTCGGCCTGGAAATGTTTCAGGTCGGTATCGGTGTAACCGACCAGTTCTCCGAAACGCTTTAGAGCCTTGTTGTCTTCCAAAAGGTCCTCCTGAGCAAAGCCAGCCGCCGTTGGTGCGTGAGACGCACCCTACTTGGTTTTCAAGGCCTCAAAGGAGGCCTTAGCCTCCGGCGAAACCTCGTGCAACTTTAGAAGATTTTCACACGGCGATTCACAAAAGGCGCAGTTTTCCAAACCTTTGCCGAGGCAGCATTGCCTGATCTCGCATAGTTGGCAAAACCCGAGTTTCCTGCCCTCTGCACTCAGGCAACCGTCACAGTTAATTTCTTCCTTCCGCAAACGCAACCCAAACCCTGCAGCATAGAGGGCTGCAGCCTGTTCCCGGGCTTCGTCATCATTGTTTTGGGTGGCGATAAATGTGGGGCAGTGTGAACATACCAGCCCGCAATAAGCGATCATTTCAGGCATCTTGGGGTTCCTTTCCTGGTCCTTTATTAAGTAGGCGGGGGCATTACCCGCCAGTCGAAAACCGCCTTTTTCTACAAACTCATGGGCATAATGATGCTGAAGTAGTGGGGATCCGTCTGGTCCACCAGGCGGCAGGGGCGGTCCTTTTCGTTGACTTCAAGGATCACCATATCGCTGGCCATGGCGTTCAAGGGCTCCAGGAAATAGCGGGCGTTGAAGCCGATCTCCATGGGGAGCTGGTCGGGGTCGCCCTGCTCCATGAGCACGCCCACCACCTCCCGGCCTTCCCCTACCTCCGGGTTGTTGAAGGTGACTTCCAGGTGATCCGGCCTGATTTTCAGGATGACGCCTTTGAAGCGTTCGGTGGACAGAAGCGCAATGCGCCGGATGGTGTCCAACAGGAGCCGGCGGTTGATGGCGAAGCGATAGCCGAAGGACTCCGGGATGATACGGCGATAGTCGGGAAATTTTTTGTCCAGCAAGAGGCGAATGAAGAGGTAGCGGTCGTCGGCCTTTAACGCCAGGCTCTGCTTGCCCAGTCCCAAGGCGACATGCTCTTCTTCAGCCAGGAAACGGATCACTTCCGCCATGCCTTTCCGGGGGATGAGGATGCCTTTCTCGATGGCAAACTGCCCGGATTCCGCCAGGGGCCGTTCGATGAGAGTGAGGCGGTGGCCATCGGTAGAGATGAGGCGCAGCCAGTAATCCAGGTCAGGTTCGGCGCCTTCCTCCAAGGCCGGTTCCACCTCCACCCCGCCTTTGGGAAATCCCACCCGCTCCCAGAAGATGCTGGAGAGATGGTACTGCAGGTCGTCGGCGCTTACTGAAAAGATGGTCTTTTCGATCATGTCCTTGACCATGTGGCTCTCCACCTTGACCAACTCCTGATCGGTGATCTCAGGGACCGGAGGGAACTGGTCCGCGGGCAGGCCGTGAAGCTGGTAGCGGGCGTCACCTTCAGTGATCTTCAGGTTGGAATTTTCCGTGCCGGTAAGGTCCAACATCTCTCCGGGGAGCTCTTTAATCAGGTTAAAGAAATAGTGGGCCTGGACGGTAAGGGCGCCGTGCTCGATCACTTCCGCGGGATAGAAACCCCGAAAGCTGACCTCCAGATCAGTGGCGGAAATGACCACCCGATTTTCATCGGTCTGCAGGAGAAAATTAGCCAGGATAGGCATGGTGCCCCGGCGGTCCACCACTCCCAGGGTTCGTCCCACTCCCTTCAACAAGGTTTCCCGATCAATCTTCAGGCGCATATAGCTTTTCTCCTAAAAGATAGAAAAATTAACAACCGTAATAAGGCACCAACTTATGTTCATAATTAAGGTAATGCTTTAAATTTATTAATAATCTTATAAACAAAGAACCTTTCCTAACTTGGACTCCTGGCCGGGTTATGCGCGCTTTGAACCGGGATGACCCGGAGCTCTGTCGACAAGTAAATTTGTTAAGTTAGGTCGGCTATAAGGTTATGTCAACAAAGGCCCAGTTTTTTTCTGGTTCCCAAGTTCAACTTGGGAACCAGAAAAAAACTCATTTACACACCGCGCCCTGACTGCCGGAGCTTACCAGGCGGCTGTAGCGGGAAAGGTAACCGTGCTTGATCTTGGGTTCCGGGGGCTGCCAATTTTCCCGGCGGCGGGCCAGTTCGGCGTCGTCCACCAACAGGGTCAGGGTCTTCCCGGGGATATCGATCTTGATCCTATCGCCTTCTTTGACCAGGGCGATGGGGCCGCCCTCCGCGGCTTCGGGCGAGATATGGCCGATGGCCGCGCCCCGGGTGCCGCCGCTGAAACGGCCGTCGGTTAAGAGCGCCACTTCTTTATCCAGGCCCATACCGGCGATGGACGAAGTGGGGGTGAGCATCTCCCGCATACCGGGGCCGCCTTTGGGACCCTCATAGCGGATAACCACGATGTCTCCGGGTTTGATCTTGCCATCCAGGATAGCCCGGGTGGCCTCTTCTTCGGCCTCAAAGACCCGGGCGCTGCCTTCGTTCACCAACATCTTTTCATCCACCGCAGACTGTTTCACCACTCCGCCATCCGGGGCCAGATTACCTGTTAGGATGGCGATGCCGCCCTGGGCGTGGTAGGGCTTGCCCAAAGGCCGGATGACTTCAGGGTCGAGCACCGTGACCGCCGCCAGATTTTCGGCGACCGTCCGGCCAGTCACGGTTAAGGGCGCGCCGGAGGCCAGGCTACCGTCCATGAGGACCTTCATCACCGCCGGAACCCCGCCGGCCCGGTCCAGATCCTCCAGGTGGTGGTTGCCACCGGGGCTCATAGAGCAGAGGTGCGGGGTGCGGCTGGAGATTTTGTTGAATAGGTCCAGAGACAGGTCGATGCCGGCCTCCCGGGCGATGGCCGGGACGTGGAGCACGGTGTTGGTGGAGCAGCCCAGAGCCATGTCCACTGCCATAGCGTTAATAAAGGCCTCCTGGGTGGCGATGTCCCGTGGCAAGAGCTGCCGGTTGACCATGTCCATGATCTTCATGCCGGCTTCTTTGGCCAGGCGAATGCGGGCCGCATGCACTGCGGGGATGGTGCCGTTGCCGGGCAGGGCCAGCCCCAAGGCCTCGCTTAGACAGTTCATGGAGTTGGCGGTGAACATGCCGGCACAGGAGCCGCAGCCAGGGCAGGCGCACTCGGCGAGTTCCTTGAGGTCGTCTTCACAGATCTTACCGGCTTTGACCGCGCCGACGCCCTCAAAGACCGTGATCAGGTCTACCGCCTGACCCTTAAAGCGTCCGGCCAGCATGGGCCCGCCGGAAATCAGGATGGCAGGGATATTGAGCCTAAGGGCCGCCATGAGCATGCCGGGGATGATCTTGTCGCAGTTGGCCACCAGGATGAGGCCATCCACCGGGTGGGCTGTGGCCATGATCTCGATGGAATCGGCGATGATCTCCCGGGAGGGCAGGGAATATTTCATGCCGGCGTGGTGCATGGCCAGGCCGTCGCAGACGCCGATGACCCCGAACTCCAGGGGGGTGCCGCCATTCAGACGCACCCCGGCCTTGGCCGCCTGGGTAATCTTGTCCAGGTGAATGTGTCCGGGGATGAACTCGTTATAGGAATTGGCAACGCCGATAATGGGCTGATCAATTTCCCGGTCGGTTAACCCCATGGCCTTGAGGAGGGACCGGTGGGGGTATTTTTCCAGCCCCTGTTTCATCAAATTACTGCGCATGCACCTGCTCCTTTAAGATGACTCGGTCTCGTGAGGCTCGGGGTGGGGCACCAGGGTCTCTTGAGGCTGAGGCTCCTGAGGCGCCGGGGTCTCAGTGGTCTCGGCGGTTCCCAGCGCAGCCTGAGCAGTCTCCGGGGCTTCAGCCGCGGCCTTTTTGGAGGCCGCGGACCGGCGAGGGCCACGCCGCCGGGATGAAGAAGTCCTTCGGGCTCTAGCTGCGGGAGCCGCCTTGGCCTCGTCAACCGGTTTGGTTTCAGGAGCCGCTTTGGCTGCGGCCACCGGCTTGCTCTCAGGAACCGGTTTGGCCTCGGGCGCTTCACGCTTGAGGTATTCCAACTGGATATCTTCGGGCCCCAGGCCTACTTTCGGGGTGAGCGTAATCTTGAGATTGAAATGCTCTTCTAAGTCGAGGATTTCTTTACGTTTGTTATTCAGGAGAAAAGTACCCACTTCCAGGGGCACCGCCCCCCGGACCTCCTGGATGGGGTTTTGGGCCACCTGGGTGGAGATTTGCCGCAGGAGGCTTAAGCCCAGAGTATCCACCCGCTTAATATGGCCCTGGCCATGGCAGGTGGGACACTCGAGGTAGGCGCTGACCTCGGCGGTGGGCCGCAGGCGCTGGCGGGAGAGTTCCAGCAGACCAAACTTGGACAGGTGCCCCACGGTGACCCGGGCCTTGTCTTTTTTTAGGCTTTGCTTCAGGGCCTGCTCCACTTCTTTCTGATGCTTCTTATCCTTCAAATCAATGAAATCAATAACTACCAGGCCCCCCAGGTCCCGGAGGCGGAGCTGCCGGGCCACTTCATCGGCGGCCTCCAGGTTGGTCTTCAAGGCCGTATCTTCCAGTTCCTTGCCGCTGGTGCAGCGCCCGGAGTTGACATCGATGGAGACCAGGGCCTCGGTGGGATTGATAACGATGGAGCCGCCGGATTTCAAGGGCACGCGCTCCGAGTAGATGCGGTCGATCTGGTCTTCCAACTGGTACCGGGTAAAAATGGGGATATTGTCTTTGTAGAGTTTCAGGGCGTGCACGTGCCGGGGAGCCATCTCCATGATGAAGGTCCGCAGCGTCTGATAGACATCTTTGTTGTCCACCATGATGGTGGTGATATCCGGGGAAAAATAATCCCTGACGGTCCGGGTGATGAGGTCCAGGTCCCGGTGCAGCAGGCAGGGGGCAGCCTGGGTGGCCGCCGTCTGGTTGAGGGTCTCCCAGAGCTTCAGGAGATATTTCAAATCCTTGGCCAGGTCCAGGTTTTTGCTGGTTTCGCCGGCCGTGCGGATGATCAGGCCCATCTCCGGGGGCAGCCCCAATTTGTGGGCTAATTCTTTGAGGCGCTGGCGCTCCTCTTCTTTTTCGATCTTGCGGGAAACCCCCAGGTGGCTCTGATTCGGCAAGAGCACCAGGCGGCGCCCAGGAAGGGAGATGTAGGTGCTGAGGTAGGCGCCCTTGGTGGCGGACTCCTCTTTGTAGACCTGGACGATGAGCTCCTGGCCTTTGCGCAGCACCCGCTGAATCTTGGTTTTGGCTTTACTCTGGGGTTTTTCCTGGTAGCAGTCGGGGTGTACTTCGGACAGGGGCAAAAAACCGTGGCGCTCCCCTCCGTAGTTGACAAACGCGGCCTGGAGGCTGGGTTCGATATTAGCCACCACGCCCTTATAAATGTTGGCTTTGGTAGGTTCCCGGGAAGAAGACTCCAGGGCCAGCTCTTCCATTTGGCCTTCTTCGACGATGGCGACTCGGAACACCTCCGGGTCAGCGGCGTTGACAAACATCTTGCGAGGTGGGCTCATAAATCCCCCTGGCGGCATTGTTGGGCAAATTCTTTAAACCCGGGCTGACAGTCTTGGGCATACATGCGATTAACAGCCAAGGGCAGGGCCGCGGGACTTTTTAAATTACGGATGGGGCGCATCTCCTGGCGGCGAAAGAAGGCGGTCTGCACCAGAAAATTGATATCGCCCTGGACCGGTATGAAATAAAGGAAGCCGCCTTTGACGGAAATGGGCATGGGCAGGCCTTGGTCCCGGATACGGCCCCAGCACACCCACGGCTTGGGATAGTGATTGAAATTGCGGTTCAAGAATTTGATGTCCTGATTTTCGATGTCACCCAACTGAAAGCTTTCGATCATGACATTGCGCTCGAGTTCCGGATCCCAGGCCAGCATCCCGCCTTTTTGGGGTTTGAGGGGATTATTGGCCATCACTTCCATGACCATGTTGAATCCTTGTTCGCCCAGTTCCAGGGCCAACCCCAGGCCGGGGAAATCCAGAGATCCCGTCAAATAATCCAGGTCCTCGATATTATACGATATCTTATCGGCAAAACCGTGCAGCCAGTCGGACACTTCCTGTTGAGAATGAATCAGCCTGTCCCAAGGATGGCCCCCCACCAGAGAGAAAAGCTGGTGTTCCATGGTCTCCTGCACCACCATCTGGCCGTGGTTGTGGAGGCGGCGGGGAGAATTGACATCGTAGAAAAATTTTCCCCCATTGAGGTTGAGTCCGTGAAAACTCTCTTGCACCATGAAAAAGACCTGGGCGGGATTAAAGCCGAAAAAATGCCACAGGTAAAAATCTTTTTCGACGTGGGCCAACATTTCCTGGGAAACGATGATCAACAGATGCTGGCGCTGTAGGACCTCCCTAGGATTTTCCCCCTCTTGCCGGGCCAGGTTTTCCAGGTCGAAGGCGAGCTGGAGCATATGGCGGGCCCCCAGCGAGACGGGCAGAAGTTCGTTAAGGGAGCAGGTTAACTGAGCGGCCACTTGCTCCGGCGTAATAATCTGGCCGGCTTCCTGGCTCATGAGGTTGGCGATGCTCTCAATGGTAAGATCCTGGGAGAGGTCGAGGAAGTATTTGGAGCCCAACATCAGGCGGGTGCCTTCGCCTGCGGCGGCGTGTTCGAAGAGAATTTCGCCTTGGATCACCGCAGCCCGGGCCCGAGACAGGCGCTCCGAGCGGCCGTCATGCTCATCAAGCACGAGGATCTGCCGGGGTTCTGCAAGTCTTTCCAGGCGGGGATAATGGTTGATGTCTTTTTCCCGGGTGGCAATTTCGGCTATAGAGGAATAGCGGTGTAATCTTTCTTGAGCCAGGGCCACGCAGGAGTCGATATAAGGTTTGATGGTGCCGAGATCACGTGCGGCTTTGTTCGCTAAGGGCATGAAAGTCCTGTAATATTGAGAAGTTAAAACAAATTATTATCATGGGTTCACATGATTGTCAAGGAACAATACGTCTTCAGCCAGGGGAAAGAGGGGCTTAAGGGCAAGGGAACCTGTAAAAAAAATCGTTAAAATTGGGGTTCCCCAGCAAAGCTTGGAAACGAGTTCAGGGCGGACAACCAGGTCCGCCCTTCTAGAAGAAACCAAATTATACTCCACGACACGTTCCCAAGTGGACGGCCTTACATGTCGCTTTTATCCCGATAGACCAGTACGGGACGGGTGGAGAGGCGCACCAGGTTAAGGGCTTCGTCGCTGATCAGTTTCAAATACTTGGGCCGTTTGTGCCCGTAAGCTCCCAGCACCAGCAGGTCATAGCGTTCCACGGCCACGGCCTTGAGGATTTCATCCACAAAGTCGCCCTGGGCCAATTTCTTCGTGGGAGTGAAACCGTATTTCTTTAACGTGTCTTCCCCGGTGAGCAAACAGGACTCAGCGAATTCGGGGGTTTCACCCAACTCGGTTTCCTGGACATGCAAGATGGTGATATCCGGCTTGGTCTTGGCAAAGAGGGGGGCAATGAATTCCAGGGCTCCCTGGTCACACTGGGACCCCCGGTAGGCCACCAGAATTTTCTGGATGGGCCGGAAATTGCGCATGAGGAGCACCGGTTGCAGGGCATGGTGAAGAATCTTGGCATGCACCGTGCCCAACAAAAAGCCCCGGATGGAGGAGCGGCCTTGGGAGCCCAGCACGATCAGGTCATACATGCCTTCATTGGCGGTGTTGAGGATTTCGTCGGCGGGGTCGCCCACGGCCACCAGGGGCGCACAGGGAACTTTGCCTCCCAGGCAGATCTCGCAGGCCTGGAAAGTTTCCTCCACGGTTTTGTCCTCGTCGGCTGCGATGGACTTTTCCACATCCTTTCGGGTAGTGAAGGGGGCATAAGAGGTTTCCGCCACGGATTCTATGAGGTCGGGTTTGACATAGAGGGCGTCCACGTCGGCCTCGAAATGCTCCAAGAGATGACAGCAATAGCGCAGGGCCTGCTGCGACTCCTCACTTTTATCCACTGCGACCAGGATTTTCATGAATATCACCTCCCATGTTAATCAGCGTCCAGAAAAGTGATCAGTATCCGGATTATAGCCTCAAGTGTGGATTAACGCATCACTAAAACCGAAGCCTGGCATTTGTTCACAAAGCACCCGGCCCAATCCCGGGGAAAGAAGCGGTCCAGGAGGGATTTCTTGTCCATGAACAGGGTCAGGAGGTCGGCCTGCAATTCTTTGTCGATGAAGTTTTGAAAATCGGCGATCCCGGTCAAGCGGGTTGTCACCTTGACTGGCAGTCTTCATAGTAATCGCCGATCTCGATGAGCCGCCGGTACACGTATTTCTTCATGGCGCCTTCCTGAGACAGGCCGATCTCCAGCTGCGCCCCGTGCAGGGTGGCCTGACCATCTGGTTGATCATTTCCAGGGAGTCCTGGCTAATGTAACTCTGGTCCAGGCAGGCCAGGATGCGAATGGGCTGCTCTACTTGTACCAGAAGCACGAAGCTGTCGGCGTCATTCCAGGGGCTGGTCCTCAATGGGTTTGGCGGCAGGCCGTTATTTCGTCTCAATATTTTAAAAGATATTTCTGTATAGCCACCTATTTTGGTTGACAAATATATATTATTGTGCCTATGATTAATATCATAATTATATAATTTATGTTAATTTTAAACATTGGAAATGACAAGAATATCTAATAAAAATAGGGAGTTTACTACAAGTTATGTTGCAGAATTAACAAAGGTTTCTGCGCGGAGGCTTCGATGGTGGGATCAGCAGGGGTTGGTAAAGCCAGGAGCTTTTCCCGGACGGAAAATCAGGCAAAGACGGCGATATACACTTCAAGATATTATCTGTATATTAGTGGTAAAAAAGCTTAGAGATAACGGGATGAGCCTTCAGAAGATTAGGGAAGTCGTTGATAAGATAGAGGTAAACGGTATTACCCGCCCACTGGCAAAACTCAGGGTTGCATGTTTGGCCCATACGATAGTTGCAAAAATAGAGGGAAAATATTTAGAACCGCTCTCTGGCCAGTTGGTCATTGAGCAATGCTTGGAAGAAATTCGGCCTCAGTTGGAGCGTAGGCGTTTAGCCCCTGCCGAGAGGGCCGTGGAGCGAGCAAATATAGATTATGAAAAAAAGATTGCTGGTTTTTGATTTAGAGCGAAAACGTTATGTGAGTAGTTATTTAATTTTTTATACATTATTAGTTGTTATAAGTTAAAAATAAGAAATACCAATACAATGGTCATGTGGTAATATGGGCGAAAGAATAAATAGAAATTCTGGATTCATATTTCCGACAATTTTAATTGTGTGTTTTGTTGTTATTATTTATGTAATGCCTATATTTAATATACAATTAGATACAAAAATGACAGGATATTTATTAGCATCCTTGCTTTTAATTCTGGGATTATTTGGATTATGGCTTGATAATGTAAGCTTGTTTCAGCAGCAAGTCTTTAAATTGATAGTATGGACAGGCGTTTTCCTTCTTATCCTTACATTTTGCTTTTCAATAGCTATCGATATTATTGAAAAAGTTTAAAGACAAAAATAGTTTTTCAACAATTAAAGTAAATACTGATCGTTATAGCTTCCATTATAAGTTATTAATAAAATGAACGAGCAAATTAAAACTTTTTGGTCAACTGGGGATTTCAAATCTCGTATAGCTGATATCTTACCACCCGAAGAAAACTCAAAGGAATGGTTCCTTGCTAATAGAAAAGATAGATTTCAAGGTTCTTCGATAGAGCTTTCTCTTGGAGAAGAAGCTTTTATTAGCAGCAAGAAAGAATTGACAAAACTCAATGAGAAAGAAAACCATATAAAAATTTCTCCAGGCGATTTTGCAATATTGATTACAGAAGAATACATAAAAATTCCAACAGATTGTATGGGATTTATTTCGATAAGGTATAAATATAAGCTTTCAGGTCTAATAAACATTTCAGGATTCCATGTCGACCCAGGATTTGAAGGAAGACTAAAATTTTCAGTTTACAATGCGGGAACTGCTGATGTATTATTACGATATAAAGATCCAACCTTTATTCTTTTTATCACGTATACTACAAATAATGAAGTAGAGGCTTACACTAAAGGACGTGATCATTGGCAACAACAACATATTGATCCAAGAGAGATGATGCCACTTTTAGGGGCTGGAATCCCAATCCATCAAATAGAGCATAGAGTTAGGACGCTTGAAACAGCAATAAAGATTTATGGCGGGATTTTAGTTACAATATTAATAATCTTTTTAAAAAAAATGATAATCGGATGATTCTTCAAGGGAGGCTAAAATGGCAGACTTGAATGAATTATGTTTGGAAATAACTAACCGCTGCATTATGAATTGTCTGCATTGTTCCACGGCTTCTCCTGGCTCCGAAGAAAAAGTCGATGAACTTGCTTTAAAGGAAATTCAGTCGATTATCTCCGATTTTCATGCTCTCGGGGGAAAAATCCTCGAAATTTCCGGAGGGGAGCCCACCTTACACAAAAATCTTCTGGATATCGTAGCCATTGCCAAGAGTAAAGATCTTGAAACCAGGCTATATAGCTGTGGGGTTTCATATAAGGGGAGATGCAGACCTTTAAGTGTGGCACTTTTGAAGAAGCTGCGTAGCCAAGGGTTAGATAAGATTATTTTCAACCTACAGGGTGCCACAAGCGAGGTCCATGATCTAATAACAAGAAAGCCGGGTAGCTTCAACGCTCTTTGCAAAAGTATTATTTATGCGAAAAAATTAGGGTTTTGGGTCGGAGCCCATTTTGTGCCCATGCAGCCGAATGTAAGCTCATTTGAAGATGTATTAGAGCTCGCAAGTAAAATAGGTATTGATGAGGTTGCCCTTCTCAGATTTGTTCCCCAGGGGAGAGGAGAGATTAATAAAGGAAGGCTCAGACTTCCAAGTGATAAACTATGGGGCTTTTTAAAAATTGTTGCTCAATTAACGAATAAATATGGGGATGGGCTGAAAATCCGCGCAGGATGTCCCCTAGATTTCTTGGGTTTCATCGATGAGACAGTTAAACAATCCGCCTGCAAGGCTGGAAAATCGACTTGTAGTATAACGCCAAGCGGGGATGTGCTCCCTTGTCCGGGTTTTAAACACTTTCCGGAATTTGTAGCGGGGAACATTAAAAGTAAAAAGCTGAGCCTAATATGGAACACATCTGAGGTTTTTAAGCAATTTCAAACGATTGACCATCAAAATATTTCAATTTGTTCAGAATGTTCAAAGAGCGATATTTGTAAAGGGAGATGCCCCGCTCAGAGGGTTAGGCATCACGGGCATCTTGCGATAGGTCCAGACCCAGATTGTCCAAGGGTTTATATGGTTAAATTAGGACCGGAAATCGCACCATTTCGTGATCATTTTAATAGCGCCGATATATCGGAATTATTTATCGGTTGATTGCTCAATATAGATATAATCTTAGTCATATACGGGGGATGATAATCTTTATCCGCCCTATCCCACCAGTAAAGTTCAAAGCCTAAGAGCTTCTCTGCAACCTCAGAAACTATCACGCCAGTAGATTCTAAAGAAAACGTCCGGCGCAAAGGATAACGACATTTACACCCATTTTTTACTGCGCATCGTTGGTTTCCACAACCTCTACAAAATCCGGAAGATAAAAATAAACTTTTCTTATTATCGTTGATAATATTGGCAAATTTATTAGTAAATGGCGTTAGTAATGCTTCGATAAAGGACCATCTAACATAGTAATTCCCGGCCAATACTTTTGGAGGATAATTTTCTATTAAAAGCTTGGTATAAATTATATTAGCCAGTTTGAACTTTTTCCTTAAAAGGTTGAAGTCTGGAGAAAAGGGAGGGCAACCCCCATTCCTTCCATATAACTTACAACCAGCCCGGCAAGCATTTTCTGTCAAATCTTTATCAATAGGGATTTCATTGATGTCCTGAGAAGTCCATCCAATTTCCAAGGGATATGATCTTCCGCTGCCGGTTCTATGGATATAATGAAACTTTTCCATAACTTAATATATCAGTTTTAAAGACTCAGGTCTAATTGCGGGGGGTGCAGGTGTGGGATAGCGCGCTCGGCGTGGACTGGACACCCGAGGGTAGGTGTCCAACATTTACCGGGATTTTCCCGGAGGCCCCGATGCCTCAGCCGTCGTCGTGGCGGGATTCCTGCAGTTTTTCCAGGGCCCGCTGCAGGTTGGCTTTGGCTTCCTGGTAGAAGGTGGGCCTGAGCTCCATGGCTCGCTGGAAGCATTTGGCCGCCTCTTCAAAGCGCCCATCCATGAAATAATAGACCCCGATATTGTTATAGGCCTGGGCCTCATCCCCTGCCTTCAGAAAGGCCGTCAGAGCCTGGGGGTATTGTTTCTGGCCCGATAGCGCCTGGCCCAGCAAACGGTTGACTTTTTGGTTATCCGGGGCCAAGCTTTGGGCCTTCTTAAGGGTAGCCGTGGCACGGGTATAATCTTTACGCTTCAGGTAGGCCTCGGATAAAAGGATGAAGGAGGATAGGTGGCGAGGATCCAGAATTGTGGCCTTTTGGAACTCATTTATGGCCCGATCGATGTGCCCGGCCTCGAGAAAGGTGACCCCCAGGAGATGATGGGTCTTGGCCCGGCTGGGGTCTTGGGCCAAAACGTAATGGAATTCATCAATGGCCATGGGATACTGTTTGCCCTGAAGAAAGACCAATCCCAGGGCTTCGTGGGCCTGGAGCATCTCTGGCCGGTGCACCAAGACGAGGGCCAGTTCCTTCTGGGCGGCCTCCAACTTCCCGGACATGAGGAAAATGACCCCCACTTTATAGTGCAGGTCATAGCGTTCGGGGTGATCTCTCAGGACTTGAAGATAGTTAACCAGGGAATCTTCGAAGTTCCGGTTTTCCAGGGCCAAATCGCCCAGAGCCTCCAGGCGGTCATTCGGCAACTGTTCCGGCAGCGTGGGCGTGGGTTTCTTGTGAGACCAGTGGTCATGGAGGTCCTGAAGTTTGGCGACATCTTCCTGGCCCAGGCCGCGCGCAGCAGGAGACGAGTTCTTGGTGCAATGGCTCACGGCAAGTGGCAAGGCCAGCAGAATTGCCCCGCAAGCCAGCCGCCGGAGCGAGTGCAGCGTCGATTTCATTGTGCCTCGGTAGCCAGGCGCGCCATCAGTTGCGGACGTTCCAGGAGATCGGCTCCCAGCAGGATTTTCACCGCAATATCTTTATGAAGCTTCATACTGGGTTCCAGGCCCGCTCCCGGGAAAAGGGTTTCACCCAGGACCCGAGCAACTCTTTGGGCCTCGGGCCGATAATAAATGATGGTCTTTTCTGCCCCGAAATTTATGTAGTTGCCTATTCTGGCTACGGAGAATCCTTCCAGGTCAAGCAGTGTCCGGGTGCGGCGGGCCAGATGAGGGGTGCGGGTGCCGTTCAGTACTTCGATGGCCGTGTACTCCAGTTCTGAGGCAGTCAAAGGTTCGAAGGAGCGCGGTCGGGGAGTCTGGGCCACGGGAGCTGGAGGCTGGGAAGGCGCAGTCTTTTCCTGGGGCAGGGCATTCTGGTTGCCCGGGGTTAGGCGTTCCGCGGCTGCTGGCGCTGCCAGGCGTTGACCGGTTGGGGGAGGCGTTGCCTCGGCGGCCATGGGTTGAACCTTGTCCTGGCCCAGGCGCGCCATCAAGTCCTGATTTTCCAGGAGATCGTGGCCCAGCAGTACTTTAATGGCTACCTTGCCCCTGAGCTGGTCAGATTGTTCAAGGGCGGCCATGGGAAAAATATCGGTTTGCAGGGCCTGGGCGACTCTTTGCGCCACGGGCCGATAATAAATGATGGTCTTTTGTGCGCCGAAATCCACATGATTGCCGATTTTGACCACGCTGAAGGCTTCCTGGCTGAGCAGGGATCTGACTTCCCGGGCCAAATGGGGTGCGCGGGTGCCATTACGCACTTCGATGTCCGTGTCTATCAGTTCGGTGCAGGTCAGGTATGCCGGGCGAGAGCGTGGGGTGGCCTGGGCCGGCGCAGCTTGCTCAGGCGCCAACTTGGGTTTGGCCTCATGGGCAGGATTAACAAGTTCCGAGGCCGCCTGCATGGCCATCTTTTGCGGAGCCAGAGGCGCCGCGGGGGTGTCCAGCTCGCCGGAGGGAGAGGCGGGCCGCGGAGAGACGGCCACGGCCGGCGTTGGGGGTAAAGCCTCCTGTACGGGTGGAGCAGGGTGGGAGGTTGGGGCAACGACGGCGCGATCAGGCACCTCCATGGCGGCACGGGAAGCAGGAACCGGGGAGGTTTTCAGAGGCGCCGCCTGTTCCTGAGCCACATTGCCAGGCTGGTCGTTGTCCGGGACCGGCTGGGCGGGCGCCTGCATGGCGACCTTTTGGGGGGCTAGAAGCGCAGCCGGGGTATGCGAGGACACGGCCGCCACCTCGGCTGAAGCAGGTGCGGTCCTTTGGGCATATACGGCGCGGTCAGCCATACCCAGGGCTGCCAAGGCCTGGCGAGTTTTGTATTCGGCGGCAGCAGTGCCGTCAACTTCCTGCCAGAGCCGACGGGCCTCATCGGTGCGGCCTAAGCGACAGTACAAGAGCCCCAGGTTGTTGCGCGCCGCTTCATTGTTGGGATCACGGGCCAGGGTTTGGCGATAGCAGGTCTCAGCCTCCTGGTAACGCCCTTCCAGGTAATAGGTGAAGCACAAATTATTGGCCAAGGCGGGATGAGGGCCGTTTAAGGTGAGGGCCTCCTGGTAGAGCTTCCGGGCGGTATCGAATTGTCCCTGCTCCTCGTAACTTTGGGCCAGGGTATTGACGAGTTGGAGATTTTCCGGGTTCTGCCGGTGGGCCTGCTCCAATTCCTTGAGGGCCAGCTCGGGACGCCCCATTAATTTATAATAGTGGGCATTGCGTAGGAGGCGAGTGACTTCCCCAGGAGATTGACGAACGTTGGGATAAAAGGCGCCTGGGGTGGCATCGGTGTAGCTGGAGCCGGGAACCGGGCCGCAGCCAACCGCCCCCAAGGACCAGCCGATCCCGAGCGCAAGCACCGCCAAGCCAGTCAGTGCATACCCGTAAATTGATCTAGGCAAAAATCGCCAAGACCGTCTGCCCCCGGTTTGCCGGGGGCCCCCGCCCCTAGGATCGGGCCTGCCAGACCCTGGCGCGGCGCCGCGAGAATGCCTTTCTCCCTTACCCGTCATGGCCATCATAGTTGCTGACCCTCATGCTAACTGCGGTCTCCTTAGCTGTGCGGCACATAGGGTTCATTGCCCCATTTTGCCGGTACCTGTCGAGTAATCCAGGCCTTTCTTTTCCCTTTCGGCGGGCTCAAAGCTCTTATTGTAGCTTTCCATTTCGTTGACGGCGGCCTGAGGAGACAGTCCTACCGGCGGCGTGGGATTCAAGCCGGCCTGGGGATTAACCACCTGTTGGACGAGGTTGTTGCGCACCGAGTTGCCCCAATCCTGTTCTACGGCGCTGGGCGGATAACACCCGGCCAGACACAACAGGAGCATCCCCAACGCCAAAAAGATCCCAACGTAGGGGGCCCTTTTGTCATGGTTGTGCATGGTACTCTCCCTTAAGCCCGGAACTAATCGATAGACTGGTTGCCAAACCCCGGCGGCAGCGCCAGCTTGGGGGCCGGCTTGGAGGCCGGCTTGGCCCGGCCCTGATCCAGCCCCAGCAGGTAGGCGTCAACGTCCGTGGGGTCGATCCACTTATCCGTGGGCAACTGACCCTTTCCCGGCGGTATGGGCTTTACCAGGTGAGAGGTGACCAAGGCCACCAGCTCCGTTTCGTTCTTCTGGTAGTTGGTGGAGCGGAACAGGGCTCCCAGGACGGGGATATCTCCCAGGACGGGGAACTTGTTGATGACATTTCGAGATTGGTCCGACAACAGTCCGGCGATGGAAAAGGTCTGACCATCACGGACCTCGACCTGGGTGTTCATCTCCCGGGAGCGCAGCCCCGGCACCACGAAACCAGCCGTGCTCACGGCATTGGTATAATCCAGCTCGCTGACGGTGGGATGCACCTTAATGGCAATCTTGTTATCATCCAAGACCGTTGGGGTAAACTCCAACTGGACCCCGTACTGTTGAAACTGAATGGTAATGGTTGTACCGCCGCCAGTGGCTTGCGGCACCGGGTAGGGATACTGGCCGCCGGCGAGGAAGGAGGCCTTTTGGCCGCTGGTGGTCACCAGGTTAGGTTCGGCCAGCACCCGCCCCAGGTTATTCTGCTTCAGGAGATTCAGGAAGGCGGTCCACAGGATGCCACCCGCTTTCCAGCCGGCCATGGCCTGTATATTTGTGGATAATAACGCATCGAAAACCGTGCCCGGGGCCCCCGACGGGCCACCGCCAATAGACGGGTTGATGGTGCGCCCCAACCCGGAAATGGTCGAGAGACTGTTGAGCTGGTTCACACCGAAGTTGCCGCTGGGGCTCACCGCGGTGAAATTGATGCCGATTTGTTGGGCCACCGTCCGGTTGATCTCGGCTATCCGCACCTCGAGCATTACCTGCTGCACCCCGCCCACGTGCATCAGGTTCACCACCTTGGTCTCTTTGCCTTTGCCCTCGCCTTTCTCACCCCCGGCATAGGCCCGGGCCAGGGACAAGGCGGTGCTCTGGGCCACCGGCCCGGAGACCTCACCGGACATAACAATGGAATCCCCGGCGGCTTCCACCCCGATCTTCTCTTTGGGCAGGATCTGGTGGAGCTTCTCCTTCAATAAGGTCAGGTCGGCCTCCACCGTCACGGAGGTGGATGTGAAGCGGGACTTACCCCACATGCTGATGGTGGTCACCCCTGGGGCCAGGGCGTTGACGTAGATTTCCCGGTCAGAGATAAGGATGAGGTCGGCGATGTCCGGATCGGCCACCGAGATGCGGGTGAGGGCAAAGGGAGTGCGCAAGACCTTGGAGCGCCCCACTTTTAGGTGTATAAGCTGGTTGATTTCTTGATTCTTAACCCGATCCAATGGAGTTGCCGCCGGGGCTGGCATTGGCGCGAGAAAGCAGAGGATTACTATCCACCACAACCACCTCAATCTGTGGGCGGTGCTTTCCAAGCCGGCATGCCCTCCTTGGCGCGCTAATTGTAGAGAAGCTTTTAGGCGCAATCAGTCCCAAACGATATCAGATTTCTTACCACCTTAGTATCTACGGGAGTTTTGTCAACCCTTTTTTGAGAGCTCGATGCAAGTCAATAATACCCTAAGATTATTATAAAATCAAACAGCATTAATTTAGAATATCGTGTCCTGCAGGCTTGAAATGAAGAGAACGGTAAATAGCCGCGTCCCTAAGGACGCCGACACCGGAAGACGAATAAATGAATCAGTAAAGAACATAATAAAAATTCTGAGCCAGGATATATTTGGGCATCTACCGGGCATAAAAAGCACTAATATAACCCCCCAAGCTTTGCTCATGTCATCAACAATTCATATTCTCAATACATATCGGACTATTAAAAAAAATTGATTAAGAAAAATTTATTGGGATCGCTGGCGATTAAAAGTTAGCCTGCCTTGCCGGCGGATTAGCGAGACTTCCTGTCTTTGTTGATCATAGGAGGCTGGGAAGTTACTGATTTTTTGGGAAGGGGCTTGGTGAGCGGTTTGGGTACCCGGGTTGTAGGGAGGTTTTCCTTACGGACTCCGATGCCGGTTTCACCAGGCGAGGGTGCCAGAAAGGACGAACTCAGATGTTTCAAAATTTGTACATGCAGGTTGCCGGATTAGCATTTACTTGAACATGGTCCAAGGTGTGAAACATGGTTTTATCAAGCGAGTGCGGAGCCGTTGATGCAGAGTGCGGTGTTGCGGCAAGCAAGGCCCAAAAATTGCAAGAACCCAACGGCAGAGGTTATAGGCGTTGCCAAGAGTTTTTTCTTCTTCTCCCCTGACCCTCTCTTATAAGGGGAGAAGGGAATAAAAGGAAAGAACTTTTGGCAATCTCGATAGTTTTCGCCATCTCTTGGATTTCATGAGGCTGGAATTTTAGGAGTTTCTTCAGAGGTTAATCGGCCAAAGGAGTGGACGGGTGACGAAAGCGGTATTATGTTCTAAGATAAAGTACAATGAACTTGGATTAATGGCAAGGCGTGGCGTGCAAATCATATTGGTGCTTACTTTAATATGGTTGAGCGTGGTTCTCTTTTCTGGTCCTAGCGGAGAACCCACTCATAGATTGGCCGGCGACCGCGTCGGGCAGGTCGAGCAAGCTATGGTAGGCCCCGCCACAATTCCCAGGGGTGAAAGTCCCAACCCCTTTCCCCAGGCCAAACCGGTGCAGCCGGGTTCTGAGCTTAACGGCTTCGGGGAGGGGTTGTCCGGAACGGCCAAGAAGGGAGGTGGATCGGCTTTCCGGGCGCCGGTCCAGATTGCCAATCTGATAAAATGCAAAAATCTGGAAGAAGTGGTAGTAAAATATGCTCGGCAGTATGGCGTCGATGAGGATCTGGTGTGGGCCGTCATTCGCCAGGAATCCGGATTCAACGCCGGAGCTGTATCCCCTAAAGGCGCCATGGGACTTATGCAGCTGATGCCGGGGACCGCCGCTCTGCTGGGAGTATCCGATCCCTTTGATGTGGAGCAAAACGTTGCCGGGGGCGTTAAATATTTGGAACAGTGCCTCAATCAATTTAATCAGGATGTGCCCCTGGCTCTGGCCGCCTACAACGCCGGGCCTGGAAATGTCGTCAAATATCAGGGGTGCCCGCCTTTTGCCGAGACGCGGAATTATGTGGCGAGCATCCTGGCGGCCTATGCGGGGGAACCGATTCGAGAGGACTGGAAACTCTCCCGTGTAAATTATGTTGTGGGAGAAGAACTGGCCGCGGCCGCCGCACCGCTCAAGGGATTACCCTGGAGAATTCCCTTACCCAATTGGAGAATTGCCACACCGCAATGTAAGCTTGGCTCGCCCCACTGGAAAGTGACCGTGCGTCCTTTCTGAGACAGGAGGTCTTTGGGGCTCAAGTGCATCCCTAGCTTTGTGCTCAGGCAAAATAAAACTTTAAAGGTCTTATTCATTATGATGAAAAAACAATTTTCTCTGTGGAATGCCGTGGCTTGGATGGCGGCCCTTCTGGTGGCCCTCTCGATCTGTGCTTGCAGCAGCATGGAGGAGAAGCGGGATCAGTTCTTAGCTTCCGGAAAAGAATTATATGCGAAGGAAGACTATATCAGTGCCCGCCTGGAGTTTCAGAACGCCCTGCAGATTGACCCCAAGTTCGCCCAAGGCTTCTTGTGGTTGGGCAAAACGGAACTCAAATTGAAAAATCCCCGGGGGGCTTATGGGGCCTTGAATCAAGCGGCGGAACTGGACCCCAGCCTCACGGAGGCCCAAATCCTTCTGGGGGATATTTTCATGTTGGCCAAGCAACCGGACAAGGCCCAGCAAAAAGCGGAGATGGCTTTAAAGCAGGAACCCAAAAATACCGAAGCTTTACTCTTGTCCGCTTCCTTAGCCGCAACGCAAGGGCAACCGCAAAAGGCCTTGGATACCTTAGCAGAAGTGCGACGGCTGGACCCTACTAAGATCTCTGCCTACCTGATGGGGGCCGCCATCTTCGTCCAGGATAAGAAGCCGGACAAAGCCGCAGCTATCTTGGAGCAGGGGATTGACGCCAATCAGAAAGCGATGGCCCTCTATGTAGCCAGAGCCAGTCTGGCCGATAAGGAAAAGGATTTCGCGGTGGGAGAGACGTTTCTGCTGAAAGCCGTCGCCCAGGAACCCAAGAATGCCTCTCTTTATAATCAATTAGTGCGTCACTATACTGCGGCCGGTCAAAAAGATAAAGCCGAGGAGGCGATCCGCCAGACCATCACCCTGGAACCGGAGAGCGAAAAGCCGGTCATCTTGCTGGCGCGCTTCCTGCTCAGCCAAGGGCGACGCCAGGAGGCGGATAAGGCCCTCAAGGATTTCATCAAGGAGCATCCGGATAATTATGCGGGGCGTTTTGCCCTGGCCGAATTTTATGTTGCCCTGCGGAGGCCGGGGGAGGCTGAAAGCGTCCTGAAAGAAATTATCCAAAAGGACCCCAATGGACCGAAGGGATTAAAAGCCAAGGGTGAACAGGCGCGCCTGAAGCTCTCCCAGGGGCAGACCGAGGAGGCCGAAACGCTGGCCAATGAAATCTTGAAAGATAACCCCAAGGATATGACCGCCACCGAAATCCGGGGAATCATCGCCCTGAATAAAAAGGATGGCCTGACCGCGGTGAATAGTTTCCGTATCCTGAGCCAGGATCGGCCCCAAGACGCCCGGACCTGGCTGCTTCTAGCCCGGGCCCACCTGGTGAATAAGGAAAATGAACAGGCTAAGGAAAACGCCAAGAAGGCGTTACAGATCAAACCGGATTTTCAGGATGCCAGGAAATTCCTGTATGGCATGTATCTCCAGGACAAGGATTATGATGGGGCCATCAATACTATCCAAGGGTATCTGCGCGCCAATGAGAAAGATATTGCCAATCTCGTAGCTTTGGGGAATGTCTATACTCTCAAAGGTGATGAGGCCCAGGCCAAGGCAACCTTTCAGAAAATCATAACCTTGGAGCCCAAGAATCCCCAAGGCAACTTTCAACTGGCAATTCTGAGTTTAAGGACCAAGAAAATCCCCGAAGCCCTCAAGTATGCCGAAAAAGCGTTGCAGCAAGACCCCAATTTTATCCCGGCCTTGCAGCTCATGGCTGGGATCTATCAGGATCAAAAGCAGTTGGATAAGGCCTTGGCGATGGTGCGTCAAGCCATAGAGCGCAGTCCTAAAAATCCGCAACTTCACCAGATGTTGGGTGAACTGCTGCTGGTCCAGAAACAGCCCGAGGCTGCCATTGCTCCTCTGGAAGAAGCCCTGACCTTGAATCCGCGGCAAGTGACCTCTCTGCAGCTGCTCGCCCTGGCGTACCACCAGATGCCGGACCCGGCTAAGGCCGTGCAGCAACTGGAAGCAAAGGTAGCCGACCCCAAGGCTTCCCCGATCTTCGCTCTGGTGTTGGGATCAGTCTATGAGCAGGATAAGAAGTATGATAAGGCGATTAATCTCTATAACAGTCTGTTGGCCCGCAACCTTTTTACCCCTCTGGCCCGCAACAACCAGGCTTTTTTGATTGCCGAACACGATGCCACGCCGGACAACTTGGCCCGGGCCCAAAAACTGATTTCGCAAAACCTGGAGGACTACCCCGAAGAACCCAGCTTCTTGGACACCATGGGCTGGGTTCTGTGTAAACAGGGAAATTATGTTGAGGCCAAGACTTACCTGGAAAAGGCCGTAGAAAAGGTCCCCAACCAGTCGTCCATCCTCTACCATTTGGCCTGGTGTGAAGCCAAGCTGGGCGAGGCAGCCGCGGCCCGGGAAAATCTGCAGAAGGCCGTGGACAGCAAAAGTAAATTCCCGGAGCGGGAGGAAGCCCAAAAGCTGCTGGAAAGTTTGCCGGCAGGAGGGAAGTAGCAGATTCAGGCAGCAGGCAGGGCACATCTTGGCCCCCTGGCCGGCGCTAACCACCGCCGGCCAGGTCATGGGCCTGGAGAAAGTGGTTCTCTGTTCTTTAAAATCGCGGTTTCCCTCAATCAGGAGTTTCTGAAAAAAAATTAGTGAGCTATGATGTTTTAATGTGCCCTTTTCAAAAAAGGAAACTACCATGAATGCCTCAAACATTCCCATCTACGGAGTGATCCTGGCCGGGGGCTGGGGGACGCGCTTTTGGCCCTTGAGCCGGTCGCAGTATCCCAAGCAGGTGCTGCGCCTGTTGGGCTCCGAATCCATGCTGCAATCTACCGTTGAGCGCCTGATCCCGCGGATTCCGGCTGCGCGGCTGGCGGTGGTGACCAATGCCTCCCAGGCCGGGCTCATTCACCAGGAATTGCAGCGTAAGGGCTGGGATGAGGTGCGGATTTGGATTGAACCCGAGGGCCGCAATACCGCTGCCGCGGTGGCGCTGGCCGCGGTTTCCCTGGCGGATGAGGCTGAAGACGGGGTTATGGCCGTGTTCCCGGCCGATCATTTCATCCGGGACCAGGCCAGCCTGCTTAAGGGTTTGGATCTGGGAGCCGGCTGGGCTCAGGCCGGCTACCTGGTAACGTTCGGCATTCCCCCAACCCGTGCAGAGACGGGCTACGGCTACATCAAGCAAGGGGCGCCGTTAGATGACCAGGGGCGGGCCTCCCGGGTCGACCGCTTTATCGAGAAGCCCCCTCTAGCTCAGGCTCAGGAGTTTCTGGCCGATGGGAGATACCTCTGGAATAGCGGTATCTTTCTGTTTCGCCCGGATGTCGTCTTAGAAGCCTATTCCCGGTATTTGCCGGACCTGTACCGTGAACTGGTCCGGTTACGGAATCCGGAGAACCTGGCCTCTCTGGAAGAAATCTACCCGCGCCTCCCCAGCATCTCTTTTGATCACGGCATTATGGAGAAAGCTGACAACGTAGTGGTGGTGCCAGTGGAGATGGGCTGGAACGATGTGGGGACCTGGGAAGCCCTGCACGAACTCTTCCCCAAAGATGAGCGCGGGAACGTCAGGGAAGGCCGGGTCCTGGACCAGGATAGCCAACAGTGCGTTTTTTGGGCGCAAAACCGGCTGGTGGCCACCATCGGCTTAACCAACACCATCGTGGTGGACACCCCGGATGCCACCCTGGTCTGCCACCGGGATCGGGCCCAGGAAGTCAAAGAGCTGGTGACGGAGCTGCACCGGCAGCAACTGGTGGAGTCGGTGCACCACACCACGGTGGAGCGTCCTTGGGGCCGCTATACGGTCACCGACGAAGGCCCAGGTTTTAAAGTTAAGCGGATCGTGGTGGATGCGGGTAAAAAACTCAGTCTCCAGGTGCATCAGCGCCGGGCGGAACACTGGGTGGTGGTTGACGGGACGGCCCAGGTCACCCTAGGGCAGGAACTCAGGTTGGTGTCCAGTAATCAGAGTGTGTATATTCCTCAAAAGACTCCGCATCGGCTGGAAAATCCCACCATCGAGCCCTTGCAGATTGTCGAGGTGCAGACGGGGGATTACCTGGAAGAGGACGATATCATGCGCCTGGAAGATGATTATTGGCACCCCGACAAAGCCTGAAAAGAAAACCGGCGGGCAGAGATTGCGTTGGATAATGCCGCGGACTATGATGAGGCGAGAAATTTAAGGAAGAAGAGGTTGAAATAATGGGGCAGGGAAAAAAGGCCCTGGTGACGGGGATAACCGGGCAGGATGGCAGCTATCTGGCAGAGTTGCTTTTGTCCAAGGGTTATGAAGTGCACGGCCTGGTGCGGCGGTCCAGCACCTTTAACACCCGGCGCATTGACCATCTCTATGTGGACCCGCATGAAACGGGAGCCCGGTTTTTTCTCCATTATGGGGATCTGAGCGACTCCGGGCAACTCAGCCATTTGATCTATAATCTGCAACCTGAGGAGATCTACCACCTGGCCGCCCAGAGCCACGTGCGGGTGAGCTTTGACATGCCCGAATACACCGGGGATGTGACGGGCCTGGGGGTCACCCGGCTCCTGGAGGCTATTCGCCGCAGCGGCATCAAGACGCGGTTTTACCAGGCCTCGTCCAGTGAACTGTTCGGCGACTCCCCGGCGCCCCAGAACGAAGCGACGCCCTTGCGCCCCCGGAGCCCGTACGCCGCGGCCAAGCTTTATGGCTACTGGATGGTGCGGAACTATCGGGAAGCTTACGGCCTGTTTGCCACCAACGGCATCCTCTTCAACCATGAATCGCCCCGGCGAGGCGAGACGTTTGTGACCCGCAAGATCACTCGGGCTGTGGCCCGGATCAAGTTTGGCTTGCAGAAAAAACTTTACCTGGGCAACCTGGACGCCAAGCGGGATTGGGGTTATGCGCCGGACTTCGTAGAAGCCATGTGGCTCATGCTGCAGCAGGACACCCCGGAAGATTTTGTGATTGCCACCGGCGAGGCCCATTCGGTCCGGGAGTTTTTGGAAGGAGCCTTCGCCCATGTCAACCTGGACTGGCGGGACTATGTCGAGATCGACCCCAAGTACTTCCGGCCCACGGAAGTGGACTTCTTATGGGGAGATGCCGGCAAGGCCAAGAAAATCCTGGGCTGGCAGCCCCGGGTCAGTTTTCAAGAGTTGGTGCGCATCATGGTGGACGCCGATCTCCAAGCTCTGATGGATATGCGTCAGTGTCAGGATGTGATTGAGCGCCTGCGGCAGGAAAATCACCTCGATCCTTTAGGCCGCGGTAGTGCTCCTCGCTAGCCGGGGATTCAAGGAACAATATAATGGAATTGGACGCCAAAATCTATGTAGCCGGGCATCAGGGCCTGGTGGGCGGCGCCATCTGGCAGCGCCTGCAGGCTGCCGGGTTTCGTAATCTGGTGGGACGCAGCTTACAGGAACTGGACCTGCGGGACCAGGCCGCAGTGGCCGCGTTTTTCGACCAGGAACGCCCGGAGTATGTTTTTTTGGCGGCCGCCCGGGTGGGGGGGATCAGGGCCAACTCCACTTTTCCGGCGGAGTTTATTTACGACAACCTGATGATTGAGACCAACCTTGTGCACCAGGCCTACCGGCACGAGGTCAAGAAGCTCTTGTTCCTGGGCAGTTCCTGTATCTACCCCAAGCTTTGTCCCCAGCCCATGCACGAAGAATCTCTCCTGGACGGCAAGCTGGAACCCACCAATGAACCCTACGCGGTGGCGAAAATCGCCGGCATCAAGCTCTGCCAGGCCTATAACCGGCAGTACGGCACCTGCTTTATCTCGGTGATGCCCACCAATCTCTATGGCCCCGGGGACAATTTTGACCTGCTGGACTCCCATGTCATTCCTGCGCTCATCCGAAAGTTTCACCAGGGCAAGGTGGGCGGGGCGCCGGAAGTGAAGGTCTGGGGCACCGGGGCTCCCCGGCGGGAATTTCTTTACGTGCATGACCTGGCCGACGCCTGTCTTTTCTTGATGGAACGCTATCAGGAGGGGGAAATTATTAATATCGGGGTAGGGCAAGATCTGCAGATCCTGGAGTTAGCCCGGCTGGTGGGAGAGGTCGTCGGCTATCAAGGGCGGATTGTGCAGGACTTAAGCTACCCTGATGGCACCCCGCAGAAACTTTTGGACGTCAGTAGACTTACCGCCTTGGGCTGGCAGGCCCAAACACCCCTCAAAGAGGGCCTGCAAAAGACGTATGATTGGTTTCTCCGCAGCCCCTGGGCGGGGGAAGTCTAACGCACCTCATCTCCGGCAGGACTCGCGTTCAACCAATCAGACCCCCGATGATCTCTTCGATGCGTTGGGCCGCCTGGCCGTCGCCATAGGGGTTGCGGGCCTGGGCCATGGTTTGATAGCTGACCGGGACCTCCATAAGTTCTTTAATTTCATGAAAAATCGTGGCTCTATCCGTGCCTACCAGTTTAACTGTTTTGGCCCAGACCCCCTCGGGGCGCTCGGTAACGTCTCTCATGACCAGCACCGGCTTCCCCAGGGCGGGAGCCTCTTCCTGGATGCCGCCGGAATCGGTTAAGACCACATAGCTTTGACTGAGCAGATACACGAAGGGGGCATAATCCAAGGGGGGTAACAGGAAGAGGCGGCCACCCGGCCCTTCCCCGGCAGCCCCACTGACCGGGGCCAGGATCTGCTTTACCGGGCGCTGCACATTGGGATTGAGGTGCACCGGATAAACCACCACGGCATCGGCAAAGGACTCCACCACATCCCGCAAGGCCCAGCAAATGCTTTCGAACCCGGGCCCAAAATTTTCCCGGCGATGGCCGGTGACCAGGATCAGGCGTTTACCATTGAGCGACAACTGAAACTCCCGGGCAAAATACCCTGCCCAAGTCTCTTTTTGTTGGTCAACCCGGCCGGCAATAATCTTGAGGGCATCGATGACGGTATTGCCGGTGACCCAGATGCGCTCCGGAGCTACGCCTTCGGCCAGGAGGTTGTCACGGGCCCAGGGGGTGGGGGCAAAGTGGTAGTCGGTCAAAACCCCCGCCAATTGCCGGTTGATTTCTTCCGGAAAAGGCCGGTGCTTATCCTTGGTGCGGAGACCAGCCTCCACATGCCCCACGGGTATTTTCAGGTAGAAGGCCGCCAGGGCCGCCACAAAGGTGGTGGTGGTATCACCGTGGACCAGCACCAGGTCCGGTTGTTCCCGGCGCAGGACCTCTTTTAAGCCAATCAAGGCCCGGCTGGTGATGTCAAACAGGTCCTGGTCGGGCGACATGATATCCAGATCAAAGTCCGGCTGAATCCCAAAGATATCCAAAACCTGGTCCAACATGTGCCGGTGTTGGGCCGTCACCGCGACTTTAACCTGAAAAGAGGCCGCGGCCTTTAAGCGCAAGTACACCGGGGCCATCTTGATGGCCTCAGGCCGGGTGCCGAAAATGAGGAGGATTTTTTTCACGGCGATATTTGCGACCTTTAGCCCTTGGACACAATTTGGCGGTTTGCCGAGGACATGCCGGGGCCAAACCGGGCCGCCGCGGCAATCAGGTCCCAATTGTCTTGAAACCAGGCAATGGTGTGCTTCAGGCCTGCATCAAACGGGGTATTGGGTTGGTAGCCGATCAGGCTCTTGGCCCGGTCCACTGAGGCTAACAACCGGGGCTTGGTATCCCATTTGCGCCGGGCAGTGAAAGTGATGCCGGCTTTGTTGCCCACCTGGCTGTTAATCATCTCGGCCAGGTCGATTATGCGGGTCTCATAGCCTGAGGCCAGATTGAATTCCTGGCCCACCGCGGCGTCAAAGTAGCCGGCCCGCAGGAGCCCGTCCACGATATCGCCCACAAAGGTAAAGTCCCGGGTCTCTTCTCCGGTCCCGGTGATGGGCAGCGGCAGCCCCTGCATGGCCAGATAGATGAAGTTGGGAATCACGTTGCGGTATTGCCCAGGTACTTCGCCGGGGCCGTACGAGTTAAAAAACCTGGCCTTGACTTCCGGCACACCGTAATGGTGTTGGAAAAAGTTGCAGTAAAGTTCTCCGACCATCTTGGTAATCTGATAAGGAGAGCTCAGATGCAGGGACATAAACTCTTCAGTAAGGGGCAGAGGGGCGCTGCTCCCATAGATCGAACAGCCGGAGGAGGCGTAAACAAAACGTTTGACTCCGGCAAGATGGGCATATTGCAAGAGTTTTAAAGTGCCCAGGCCATTGACCAGCAGGTCGGTTTCAGGATGGTCGATGGAATTCTGGTTGGCGAACAACGCGGCCAGGTGAAAGACCACATCCGGCCCTTCAAAGAAAACCCGCTTGAGTTCAACTTCGTCCAGGATGCTGCCTTCCACAAACAAGACGTTCGGCAGGGCCGGCACGTTCCAGCGGGATGCAGATGACAGGTCATCCACCACCACTACCGATTTGGCGCCCAGCTCCCCCAAAGCCCGAGTTAAATTGCTGCCGATGGCCCCGGCCCCGCCGGTAACCAAAATAGTCTTTCCCCGATAGGCTTCTTTATAATCCATAGTCATTACCTCACTTGGTATAGTTGCGATCGGGACCTTATCGGCCCGAACCAAAAAGCACGATGCGGATAGTCTTGAGTAGGATCGCCAGATCCAATAACAAGCTCATGTTCTTAATATAGTAGAGATCGTATTGCAGCTTTTCTTTGGTCTCTTCCAGGGTTGCGGCATAAGAGTGCATAACCTGGGCCCAGCCAGTTATGCCTGGTTTTACCAGGAGCCGATAACTGTAGTAGGGGATTCGCTCTTTATAACCGCAGAGCACCTGGCAGGCGTGAGGGTCGGAAGCACGGCGTCCCTCCCGCAACTCCGGGACCGCCTGCTGGAATTCCCGGATAAACACTTCGCGTTCGGGGCGGGGGCCGATAAAGCTCATATCGCCTTTCAAGATATTGTAGAGTTGAGGAAGTTCATCCAACCGGGTCAGACGCAACAAACGCCCCACCCGGGTAATGCGCGGGTCGCGGTGGCAAGCAAACTGCGGTCCACACTTCTCGGCATCATTGACCATCGTGCGGAACTTTAAGATACGGAAAGGTTTGCCGTCTTTTCCCAAGCGTTCCTGGCCGAAAAAGACCGGCCCAGTGCTATCCAGTTTCACGGCCAGGGCAATGAGGACCCAAAGGGGCCAGGTCAGGGCCAATCCCAATGAGGCCAAGACCAAGTCCGTGATCCTTTTGAAGTGGCGATAGTAGACTTTATTACTGTTCAAGCTGTGGATCAGAAGCCATACATCCGAAATGTGACTGGTGGGGATCTTCCCTGCCAAAAACTCGTAGAGGCTGGGCATGTCAATTAACTGGACCCCCATAAGTGAGAAACGGACCAGGTTGTTTAACAAGCCTGTAGGGTTGCTATGAGTTATGGCCATCACCAGCATGCCAATCCTATGGGAGGTAATCACCTCGCCTAATTGGCTGCAGTTTCCCAGGACAGGGGTGCCATCAATGCTGAGACCTATTTTTTGCGGGTTATCATCCAGAAACCCCGCAACTACCAAACCGCTATTCGTGCGACCCTTGATAATTGTGTGGATTTCTTGCCCAGCCTTGCCGGCGCCGATAATCAAAACCTTTCTTTGCAGGCGCATTGGGAGAGCGATAGCCGAAAAGGAGAAGCGCCACAAAACCAAAAGCCAAACGAAGATCACCCCCTGCCATTCGACAAAGCCACGGCCAAGCACATGACGTGGGGGCAACGTGAACATGATCACCACTAACAGGGTGCCTATGAGAGACGACAAAATGATCGTGCTGATATTTTCAAGCCGCCGAAAATCAAGGTAATGATCATACAGATTGGCCACGTAGAGCACTAAGGCATAGGTCAACCCCATCAGGATTAAGGGAGTTATAAATACATCCAAGAAAAACCAGGGGATCTCGAGGGTCCTGCGGCTCAAGCAATAGCCGATAGGCACTGACAGGCCAAACATGACCAGGTCACCGGTCAATAAAGTGAGAGGCCATATAGAAAGGGGCACGCCCAGAAGTTTGAGCATCTAGCTCACCAATCAGGAAAGGCTGGTTAATGCCAGCCGGGGGAGGTCACAGTCAAAGGCCATGGATTGGTCTTGGACTCCGGCAAACAAGGTAAGAATGTCAAGGAATCGAAACGTAATGTTCAAAGATTCTTTCAATCGGTCCACCATGCCTTCTCAGGATAGAATATGTGCATAAAGCTTGCCATTGCCCCTCGAACTCCTTGCTCATCGAACCTCAGGGGGGTTGATTAAATATCATTGCAAATTGTATTCCTTAACTGCTTCCGCCATTCCGGGTTTTCCCGTTTATAGGACTGGGGATAAATCACATCATAAAACCATAACAATTCTGAATAGTTGTCTTTCTCGCCTGTCTTCCCCTTGAACCAACTTCCTGTTCAAGTCAAGCGAAGCAACGTTGACTTGTATAAGATCGCAGCCTAACTTTGAACAACTATCAAAGAACAATAAGAGGTTAATAACTTTCAGATGTTATACGAGGAGAATCGCGGCAAGAATTGTTGGTTAATTGATAAAAAGCCCACAATTACAATTATGGTGAACATATTCAAAGGAACTAGTTTAATGTCCTGGCAAGAAGAAGAGAGCGTTTCTGATGAGGGAAAATTATGGGGGAGGATAGTAGAACTTTACCACTAAAAAGGGCGGACACACAGGTCCGCCCCTACAAAATACTGATGAACGCAGGCCGGATGCCTGTGCCCTCTATGCTTAAACCGAATCAAACGGCGCAGGCTAAAGCCTGCGACTACCAATAATAAGGGTGCGGCGGGCGCACCCTTCAGTTTTTGTCCTGCTTAGCGCTGGCGGACGTGTTCTTTGATGAAGCCGATGATATCGCCGGTGTCGGTGCCGGGGCCGAAGATGGCAGCGATGCCGGCGGTTTTCAAGGGCGGAATGTCTTCATCGGGGATGATGCCGCCGCCCATGACCAGGACATCGCTGATGCCCTTTTCCTTCACCAGGTCCAAAACCTTAGGGAACAGGTAATTGTGGGCCCCGGAGAGCACGCTCATGGCGATGACGTCCGCATCTTCCTGGAGGGCTGCTGCGACGATCTGCTCCGGGGTCTGCCTGAGGCCGGTGTATATTACTTCCATGCCGGCATCCCGCAAGGCCGCACAGATGACCTTGATGCCGCGATCATGTCCGTCCAATCCGGGCTTGGCGGCCAAGACCCTGATTTTTCTTTCTTCCGGCATTGTCTTTCTCCTTATGCAAGTTATGCAAGGCGCAGTGGATAGAGATTCTTCGCTACGCTCAGAATGACGAGTTTACCCACACCATACGGCGGGCAATGCCTGCCCCACATTTTATAGGGGCGGGCGGGGACGCCCGCCCTACCAACCTGAACCTCACAACCAGATTTTTCGAGCCCAGGCGAGACGCCGTGCCATCAAATTACTTCCCCCTCACCCTAACCCTCTCCCCCACCGGGGGAGAGGGGACAAAGCTGAATCTCTTTAACGCTCTCATTAAATAGATAGTCTTCCCCGCTTCACCGCTTCCGTGCCTTTGCTGAAAGCTGAAAGCTGACCGCTGAAAGCTCTTTCACAGCAGCGCCGGGGCTTCGTATTCGCCGAAGACGCCTCGCAAGGTGTCGCAGACTTCGCCCAGGGTGGCCAGGTTCCTGACCGCGTTGAGGATGGGCGGCATGAGTGCGTCGGTGCCTTGGGCCGCAGTCTTGAGCTCGGCCAGGGCTGTCGCGACGGCGGCGTTGTCCCGGGTGTTTTTCAGTTCCTGGAGGCGAGCTATCTGTTTTGCGCCGACTTCCGGGTCGACCTTGAGGAGGCCCGTTTGTTTTTCTTCGTGGGTTTGGAAGCGGTTCAGGCCCACGACGATGCGCTCGCTCTTTTCGATCTCCCGCTGGAATTTATAGGCGCTGGCCGCAATCTCTCTCTGGATGAAGCCTTTTTCGATGGCCGCGACCGCGCCGCCCATGCGGTCGATCTGGTCGATGTATTCCTGGGCCCGGGCCTCCACGGCATCAGTGAGGTTTTCCAGATAATAAGAGCCCGCCAGCGGATCGATAGTATCGCAGACGTTGGTCTCGTAGGCCACCACCTGCTGGGTGCGCAGGGCCACCTGGACCGCCAGCTCAGAGGGCAAGGCCAGGGCCTCGTCAAAGGAGTTGGTGTGCAGGGACTGGGTGCCGCCCAACACGGCGCTCATGGCCTGGAAGGCCACCCGCATGATGTTGTTGAGGGGCTGCTGGGCGGTGAGGGAGCAGCCGGCGGTCTGGGTATGGAAGCGGAGCATCAGGGAGCGGGGGTCGGCGGCGTTGAAGCGCTCCTTCATGATCTTGGCCCACAAGCGGCGGGCGGCCCGGTATTTGGCCACCTCCTCCAGGAAGTCGGAATGGGCGTTGAAGAAGAAAGAGAGCCGGGGCCCGAACTCATCCACCTTCATGCCCGCGGCAATGGCGGCCTCGACGTAAGCGATGCCGTTGGCCAGAGTGAAGGCGATTTCCTGAACCGCAGTGGAGCCGGCCTCCCGGATGTGGTAACCGCTGATGCTGATGGTGTTCCACTGGGGCACTTCCTGGGTGCAGTAGGCGAAGATATCGGTGATGAGGCGCATGGAAGGCCGGGGGGCAAAGATATAGGTGCCCCGGGCCGGGTATTCCTTCAAGATATCGTTTTGCACGGTGCCCCGCAGTTTATTGAAAGGGACACCTTGCTTTTCCGCCACGGCCAGGTACATGGCCATAATGACGGCGCAAGGGGAATTGATGGTCATGGAGGTTGACACCTGGTCCAGAGGGATGCCCTGGAAGAGGCGCTCCATGTCCCACAAGGAGTCGATACAAACCCCGACCTTGCCCACTTCGCCCTGGGCCAGAGCGTGATCGGAATCATAGCCGATCTGGGTGGGGAGATCGAAGGCCACCGACAGCCCGGTCTGACCGGATTTCAAGAGGAAGTGGTAGCGTTCGTTGGTTTCCTCGGCGGTGGCAAACCCGGCATACTGGCGCATGGTCCAGAAGCGGCCGCGATAAGCGGTAGGCTGCACTGCGCGGGTGTAAGGGTACTGGCCGGGCAGACCCAATTGCTTCAGATAATCGAACTCTGCCATATCCAGGGGAGTATAAACCCTACCCACGGGGATGCCCGAAGTGTTGAGAAAATCCGCTTTGCGTTCCGGCATTTTCTGCAGCGCCTTGGCCACCTTTTCATCATACTTGGCCTTGGCTTCTTTAATGCGTTCCAACTGTTCTTTATCAGACATGCACTGTCCTCCCTGAAAAAACCGTTTTTGGTTTTTGGTTTTTCGTTTTTGGTTAAAAATACTATTAACTTCAGCAAGTTGCTATCTGTTTCACTTGCAAGTAACCGCGGAATTAAGCGGTGAAACCTTACCTTATAGTCAAATTTCTTAAAAGGGAAATGCTATTAATGGTTCTAGACACCCATCCCAGATTAACATACCGGATGCCCGAACTCTCGAATATCAGAGATTTCCTGAATCTCTTGTCATAAATTTTCTGACAAACCAAATGTGGCATGGCGGCTGTCAGGCAGTATCTTCAGAGGGACAAAGGGCGCCCAACAACGGCGCCCTAATTATTTATACCAAAAACCAAAAACGAAAAACCAAAAACGGTTTCTAAATCTCGCCTTCTTGCTCCATTTTGGCCAAGGCCTCGAAGCGGATGTCCATGCCCAGGATGCCCTGGATTTCATCATTGTCGTTGCGCACCGGCACGCTCACAGTGATGCACAGGGCGCCGGTAAACCGGGAAGTATAGAAGTCCGAGACGAAGCTTTTGCCGGTCTTGATGGGTTCAATAAACCAAGAGCGGTTGGATAGATCCTCGTCCAGCTTCATTTCGGCGTACTTGGCCCGGTCGACGATGTGGGTGATATTTTTGGTAATCTTGCGACCGTCCAGGTTGACCACGTACATGAACTGAATGAAGGGGAAATTGTCCAGGGCCTTCTGGAGGATGGGCTCCATGCGGGCCGGGTCCATGGACCGGATGTCGTCGGACACCGCCAGATCGGCCGCCAGGTGGGCCGCCAGCTTGTAAGTCTTTTGTTTGAGTTCGTCGAACTCGGAGACAAAAAGCTCGGAGAGGTAGCGGCGGGCCATATTCTCCATCTCATCGTCGGAGATGGAAGTGCAGCGGCCGAATTCATACATTTCCATGATCTTCTTAAAGATCTTGGCCACTCCGGGGTGGTTCTTGTCTACCGCCCGTTCTCCTTCCAGCTTGAGCCGGGTGTTGAGCCAGTGGACGATGCCGGCCTTACCGGATTTGTCGGTAATGGTGATCCGGATGGGACGGTTCAGGATCTTGCCGGTGTCGAAGGCATTGTAGATTTCTTCGTTTTTGAGGAGCCCGTCGGCATGGATCCCGGCACTGGTGTTGTTGAAATTTTTCCCCACAAAGGGATAACTTGCCGGAATGGGATAATGCAGCTCCCGCTCGAAATACTCGGCGATTTCCGAGATCACGGTGGTTTCAATACCGTCGGTGGTGCCCCTCAGAGAGATATACTCCATGAGCATGCCCTCGATGGGGGCGTTGCCGGTGCGTTCGCCGAACCCCAGCAGGGCGCCGTTCACCGCGCCGCAGCCGTAGAGCCAGGCGGTGACGCTGTTGACCAGGACTTTGTGGAAGTCGTTGTGGCCATGCCACTCCAGGAGATGGCCCGGCACCCCTGCGTCTTCAATCATGGCCCGCACCAGCCGGGACACGCTCCGGGGCAAAGCGGCGCCGCTGTAAGGCACGCCGTAGCCCATGGTGTCGCAGAGGCGGAGCTTGATATCGATGCCGGACTCTTGCCGGAGTTTCATCAATTCGATGGCAAAGGGCACGCAGAAACCATAGATGTCGGCCCGGGTAACATCTTCCATGTGGCACCGAGGCTTAATACCCATATCCAGGGCGGCTTTGACGATGGCCAGGTAGTCCTCCATGGCCTTTTTCCGGTCCCATTTGAGCTTCAGGAAGATGTGGTAATCGGACACCGAGGTGAGGATGCCGGTCTCGATCAAACCCATCTCCTGGACCAGGGCCAGGTCCGAGGCGTTGGCCCGAATCCAGCCGGTGATCTCGGGGAACTCGTAGCCCCGCTCCCGGCATTTCTGCACGGCCTCTTTGTCTTTGGCGCTGTAGAGGAAAAACTCGCTCTGGCGCACGATGCCCTTGGGGCCCGACAAGCGGTGGAGCAGGTCGAAGATATCGACGATCTGGCGCACCGTGTAGGGAGGCCGGGCCTGCTGCCCATCCCGGAAGGTGGTGTCGGTGAGCAACATCTGTTTCGGGGGCGCGGGCACGACGAATTTGTAATCGAAGTCGATGCGGGCTACTTCGGTATACGGGAAGATGTTCCGCATCAGGTTGGGCTCTTCCACCTCCTGCAATTTGTGGTGCCAAAAGGTGGTGTGCTCATGGTCCAATAACCGGCGATCTTTGTTCCAGCGAGACATAATGTGCCATCCGTTTGTATTAGCTTTCAGCTTTCGGCTATCAGCCGTCAGCTTGATGCCATTAATTTAATTTTGCAATTTTACCTGGGGCGGGTTTGAAACCCGCCCCTACAGGCTATTTTTCTACTCTCAGACCTAGCTCCAGCAGTTGTTCCAGGGCCACCGGGGACGGGGCCTTGGTCACCAGGCAGGCGGCTTTCTGGGTTTTGGGAAAGGCGATGACTTCCCGGATGGATTTGGCGCCGCAGAGGATAGCCACCAGGCGGTCGAAGCCGAAGGCCACGCCTCCGTGGGGCGGCGCGCCGTATTCCAGGGCCTCCAGAAGAAAGCCAAATTTTTCCTCGGCTTCATCAACGCCGATTTTCAGTGCCTGAAAGACCTGTTGCTGGATATCCCGGCGGTTGATGCGGATGCTGCCGCCGCCGATCTCAGTGCCGTTGAGCACCAGGTCGTAGGCCCGGGCGCGGACCTGCCCCGGGTCGGTCTCAAGCAGGGCCAGGTCTTCTTCCTTGGGGGCCGTAAAGGGGTGGTGCATGGCCGAAAAGCGCCCCGCCTCGTTGTCGTACTCCAGCATGGGGAAGTCGGTGACCCACACCAGGTTGAAGGTATCTTCGGGGATGAGACTTTCTTTCTCCGCCAGATGGAGCCGCACCTGACCCATGGCGGTTGAAGCCACCAGTGGGACGTCCGCCACAAAGAGGAGCAGGTCGCCCTCCTGGGCTTCCAGGCGCCCGTTGATGGCCGCCCTGGCCCCTGCGGGGAAAAATTTAGACAGAGGCGACTGCCAGGCCCCATCACTCTGGATTTTTACCCAGGCCAGGCCCCGGGCCCCGTAGACGCCGGCGAGGTCGATGAGTCCGTCCAGGTCCTTGCGGGAAAGTTTACTTAGCCCCGGGCCGTTTAAGGCCTTGACGATGCCGCCCTGGTCCACCACCTCCCGGAACTGGCGGAACTCCGAATCCATAACCAAGTCGGTGATATCCTTGAGCTCCAGCCCAAAGCGCGTGTCCGGACGATCCAGCCCAAAGCGGTCCAGGCATTCCTGGTAGGTCAGGCGGGGAAAGGGCGGCGCCAGGTCCAGGCCTTTGAGTTCCCGGAACAGGGCCACCATGAGCCCTTCCACCACGTGCATGATGTCCGCTTCGGTGATGAAGGCCATCTCCACGTCGATCTGGGTGAACTCGGGCTGGCGGTCGGCCCGCAAGTCTTCATCCCGGAAACACCGGCACAACTGATAATAGCGGTCGAGCCCGGCCATCATCAGAAGCTGCTTGAAGAGCTGGGGCGACTGGGGCAGGGCGAAGAACTGTCCCGGCTGCACCCGGCTGGGCACCAGGTAATCCCGGGCTCCCTCCGGGGTGCTTTTGGTGAGGATCGGGGTCTCCACCTCGATGAAGCCCTGGCCGTTGAGAAACTGGCGGGTGACCTGAGCGGCCCGGTGCCGGAAGAGGATGTTCTTCATGACGCTGGGGCGCCTGAGGTCCAGGTAGCGGTACTTCAGCCGCAGGGCCTCAGAGATGTCGACCCGGTAGTCTTCCAGCTCGAAGGGTGGGGTCTTGGAGGAGTTTAAGATGCGTAACTCTTCAACCAGGACCTCGATCTCTCCGGTAAGCAGATTGGGGTTGATCATGTCCGCGGGCCTGAGGTTCACCAGGCCCCGCACTGCGATGACGTACTCATCCCGGAGCACCCCGGCCTTGATGTGGGTATCGGGATTGACCTCAGGACTAAAGACCACCTGGGTCAGTCCTTCCCGGTCCCTCAAGTCCACGAAGATGAGGCCGCCGTGGTCCCGCCGACGCTGCACCCAGCCCATGAGCACCACTTCCACGCCGTTGTCCGCGGCAGTGAGCGCGTTGCAGGAATGAGTGCGTTTTAGCCCTTCGAGCGAATCAAACACGTTGGGTTCCCTCTTTTCCCAGACTTCAAGGTCATATAGGGCGTGCCGTGCACGCCGAATTACTTAAAGATTACTTGCGTCGGAGTTGATTTTTTTAAGCAAATATTCGACCAGGCCCTCAAAGGGGACTTGCTCCTGCTCGGCCGGGGACCGGCCGCCGCCTTGGGCGGCAATTTTGCGCATGGGGCGGACCTGGGCCGCGCCCGTTTCCAGTTCTTTGTCTCCCAGGATGACCACGTAAGTTGCGTTTAAGCGATCGGCCAGAGTCATCTGGGCCTTCAGCGACCGGCCATCGAAATCCATTTCCCCGGCCAGGTTTTTCCGGCGCAACTCTTCGACCAGGGTGAAGGCCCGATCCCGGGCGAGCTCTCCCAGGGCCGCGACAAAGACGCGATTTTGTTGGTCGGCGCCCAAATCCTGGGGCAGCACTTCCAAGAGGCGGTCCTGGCCGATGGCAAAGCCGATGGCGGGGAGGTCGGGGCCGCCCAATTCCTTGGCCAGGCCGTTGTAGCGCCCGCCGCCGGCCACCGCGTCCTGGGCCCCCAACCCTAAGGCCACCACTTCAAAGGCGGTGCGGGTGTAGTAGTCCAGGCCCCGGACCAGCCTGGGCTGGACCTCATAGGCCACGTTGAACCGGTCCAGCAACTCCTGCACCCGGGCAAAGTGGGCGGCGCAGTCGGGGCAAAGATAATCTTTGATCACCGGGGCGTTGTGTAAAATCTCCTGGCAGTGAACGCTCTTGCAGTCCAGCACCCGCAAAGGGTTAGTGGTGCGGCGGCGCAGGCAGTCATCGCAGAGGCCTTCCCGGTTGATCAAGAACAGCCCCAGGGCCGCCTTGAACTTGACCTGGCATTCGGGGCAGCCCAGGGAATTGATGAGCAGGCGCATCTCGCCTAAGAGCAGGCGCTTGAGGATATGGAGCAGGAGCAGGATGACTTCCACGTCCAGCTCAGGCGCGTCCACGCCGTAGGCCTCGCAGTTGATCTGGTAAAACTGGCGGAAGCGGCCTTTTTGAGGCCGTTCGTAGCGAAACATCGGCCCCATGGTATAAAGCTTCTTGACCCCGGCGTCCTTTTCCAGGCGATTTTCCAGCACCGCCCGGAGCACCGAGGCGGTGGCTTCGGGACGGAGCGTCAGGGAATCGCCCTTGCGGTCCGGGAAGGTGTACATTTCCTTGGCCACGATGTCGGTTTCTTCCCCGATGGAGCGGGAGAAAAGCTCGGTGCGCTCCAGCAGCGGCAGACGGATCTCGCGGTAGCCGTAGAGGTCGAAGACCTCGCGAGCTACGGATTCAACCCACTGCCACCGGACGGTGTCCGGCGGCAGGATGTCCCGCATGCCGCGAATTGCTTTGATCATGGCCGATTATCCTTGAAAAACCCTTAAAAGAATAAAAATAACCTTTAGGAGGCTGGGCTGTCAAGGTGATTTAGGGGAAGAGGGCGCAGTGCGGTGCACGGCAAATCCGCCTCAAATGATCGATCGGCTGATAAATTAAACTTTTCCCTTATATCAATCCGTGTTAAAAAATTAAGCAGAGGGCTAATGCCATGGTAAAGTTTTCTACTGCGGAAGCCAGAGAAAAATTGGGCCAGATTATTGACAAGGCCGCAGTCGACAAAGAGAGAATCATCCTTACCCGCCGGGGCAAGGAATTGGCAGCCCTGGTCCCCATGGAAGATATGAGATTTCTCGAAGAACTGGAAGATCGCTTGGACTTGGAAGAAGCCCGGGCCGCTTTGGCAGAAGCCAAAGCTGACCCCGAACGCCCGATTCCCTGGGAAAGGCTCAAGGCCGAACTGGGCCTGTAATGGCTGGGTCATCTTATCGGCTGGAATTTTCAGCCAAGGCCGCGCGACAATTTAAAACTCTCCCCCTGCAGGTTCAGAAGTTACTCCAGCCACACCTCGAGGCATTGACGGAAAATCCGCGCTTTCAGGGGGTGACCAAACTGGTGGAATACGAAAGCCTTTACCGGTTTCGCGCTGGAGACCACCGCATTTTTTTTGAAATTCAGAAATCGAGTGGAGTCATATTAGTAGTGAAGGTGGGCCACCGCAGGGAGATTTACCGGAAATAAGTTGACACAGAATAAGCCGCGGGTTAATTTTATCTGCAAGAAAAGAAGTTCCCAGGCAATCCGGAACCCGGTGTGAATCCGGGGCGGTCCCGCCGCTGTAATCGGGGACGGAAGACGTTAAGGCAATTGCCGGCCACTGTCGGAGACTTATAATAACTTCCGGTGGGAAGGCTGACGTTCTCCGGCTGATCCGAGAGCCAGAAGACCTGCCTGGTGGATAAGTAAATTGAGGCTACTCCTGATGGTAAAGGGAGTTCCATCCGAAGGGATGGGACTCTTTTTTTATTTTGGGCTCGGGGTTCCATTTAATCCCCCCTAACCCCCCTTTAGAAAAGGGGGGGAATGAGGAAGGCGGACACCTGGGACCGCATACAGAACAGAGCACAGGCGGGACGCCTGTGCCACCAACCAGCTTTCACCCCGGCGGCCGTCGAGCAATCCGGCCCGGCCGGCAAACCACACGAGGAAGGAGGACAATATATTATGGCAAAATCAGAGAGTAGTAAGGTGAAACCCATCAGCATCCGTTATACCTGCGCACCCAACGGGGACCAGGTGGGCCTGTCCCATTACCTGATGGCCGACGCTAAAAAGGCTAAGTAGGTATGGCCCAGGAAGTTTCACCTCTGTGGGGTCCGGCGGGAGTCCCGGTGAATGCCGGGGCCGGGCCCCATTTCGACGTTTTGGAGATCGGCCATGAGGATTTCGTGGCCCTGATCAACGCGGACACCGCCTTCTGGGTGCTGGCGCCCCGGGACCAGGCCCTGGAGTATCTGTTGGGGACCGAATTGCCCCAGGTTTTTCTGGAAAAAGAAACCAGCCTGGCCAAGGACCTGAACAACGTGCGCTTCGGGCTCTTGCCGTCCGCGGTCTATTTCAACCCTACCGAGCGCTGCAATATGAACTGCGGCTACTGCTACCTGCCCCAGGAGGCCCGGAGAAGCGGGGAGCATATGGACCCGGCGCGGCTGATGGAATCGCTCAAGCTGCTGAAGGATTTCTTCGTGTCCACCCTGCCGGAGGGGGCGCGGCCCCAGTTAGTGTTCCACGGCAGCGAACCGCTTTTGGCCAAAGACGCGGTCTTTGCCGGGATCGAGGCTTACGGCGACTACTTCCGGTTCGGGGTGCAGACCAACGCCACCCTGCTGGATAAAGAGGCCAAAGATTTCCTGGTGGCCCACAACGTCGGTATCGGGCTGAGCCTGGACGGGCCGCGGCCTGAAGTGGCGGATCGCACCCGGCACACCTGGGGCGGCGCCAGCGTCTTCGCCGAGACCGTGAAGGTGTTGGAAGAGCTGGTGGATTACCCCGGCCTTAACGTCATCACCACGGTGACCCGGGAAAACGTGCGGGATCTGCCGGAGTTGGTGGAGTTTTTCCATGCTAAGGGCGTGGGCAATGCGCTTTTAAACCCGGTGCGGGGCACCCAGTTGGGGGGCCGGAATTTGATGCCGGACCAGGCGGAATTGGCTCACTACTTTTTTAAGGCTCTGGACCGGGCCTATGAGCTAGGCCAGGAGACGGGGAAGAAGCTGGTGATCGGCAACTTCGCCAACCTGCTCTTGGGGCTGGTGGCCCCCGGAGCCCGGCGGCTCATGTGCGACATCAGCCCCTGCGGCGGCGGGCGCTGCTTCTTTGCGGTGGGCGCCAAGGGCGAAGTGGCCCCATGCAGCGAATTCCTGGGCCTGCCGGAGTTCCACGGCGGCAACCTCTGGGAGACGCCGCTGCCGGAGTTGCTCAAGACCAAGCCTTTCATGGACGTCACCACGCGGGTGGCGGAGGGCTTTGCGCCCTGCAACCGCTGTGCGGTGCGGCACTTCTGCGGTGCGCCCTGCCCCGCCGAGGTCTACGCCATCAACGGGAAGCTTTCTGCGCCGGCGCCGCTGTGCGATTTCTACACCGCCCAGGCTCAATATGCGTTCAGGGTTATCGCCCAGGGCCGCCTGGACGATTATCTTTGGGATGGCTGGCGGGACGGTTTGGAAGAGATTGTGGTGATGTAGGATTAAACGAAAATGAGATGAGTAGATGGGGGGCGGCTCGCGGGCCGCCCTTTATTTTTTTAGAGGCAGAAATGGTGCGTGGAACGCACCCTACGTCAAAACTGCATAGGCCACCGGCACAGGCTGGAAAGCCTGTGCTGCCAAAAATTCCGCTTAGAATTGAATTTCAAACAGCGAGCTGACGGAGTCTTCCTGGTGGATCCGGACGATGGTTTGGGCTAGCAGCGGCGCTACCGACAGTTGTACGATTTTGGGGCAGTTTCTGGCCGCCTGGCTCAGAGGAATGGTGTCGGTGACCACCAGTCGGTGCATCGGCGAATTGGCGATCCGGTCTACGGCCGGCCCCGAGAGCACGGCATGGGTGCAGCAAGCGCTGACGTTGCGGGCGCCATTATTGACGATAACCCCGGAGGCTTCACTCAAGGTGCCGCCGGTGTCGATAATATCGTCTAAAATCACCACGTCCTTCCCCATAACCTCCCCGATGAGATTCATGGCTTTAGCTTTGCCGGGGGCGTCCCGGCGCTTGTCGATGAGGCCCAAGGTGGCTTCCAGGCGCTTGGCGTAAGCCCGGGCCCGGGCCACCCCGCCGGCGTCCGGCGAGACGATGGCCAGATCGTTCTGAAAATTTTCGCGGATATAGGGAATCATGATGGGCGAGGCATAGAGGTTGTCCACGGGGATATTGAAAAAGCCCTGGATCTGGCCCACGTGCAGGTCCATAGTGAGAATACGTTGGGCCCCGGCGGTGGACAGGAGATCGGCCACCAGCTTGGCGGTAATAGGCACCCGGGGGGCTACTTTGCGGTCCTGGCGGGCGTAGCCGAAGTAGGGGATGACTGCGGTGATGCGCCGGGCCGAGGCCCGCTTCACCGCGTCAATCATGATCAGGAGCTCCATCAGGTTGTGGTTGGTGGGCGGGCAGGTGGACTGAATCAGGAAGACATCCCGGCCACGGACATTATCGGCAATCTCCACCCGAATCTCGCCGTCGCTGAAGGTGCTGACCATGGCCTGCCCCAGGGGCAGGGAGAGGTGGTCACAGATTTTGTGTGCTAATTCGGGGGAAGAATTGCCCGTGAAGATCCGGATATTGTTATTGAGCGCGGCATTCATAGATCGTCTCGATTAAGGCCTCATGAGTATTCTGTGAGAAATTTGTTTCAAGCAATTTATGTTAAATCAAAGGGGAGGGGCGACGCAAGGGTAATTTCCGGGGGCTCAATTTTTTCTTGGAGCACCATGATATTAACGCCGCTTTTGGCCACGGCAGTCAAGGCCTTCGCATAGGCCGGATCAATGGCCGCGGCGGGCCGCAAGATTTTCGCGTCCTCGCGCTGGACCACAAAGACGTTCCAGGCCTGGTGGCCCTGGGCCGCCAACTGCTGAAGGTGCGAAAGGTGGCGGCGCCCCCGGCTGGTCACGCCGTCCGGAAAGAAGGCCACCCCGTCTTCCACCCAGGTGACGCTTTTGATCTCCAGAAACAGCAGCTTACCTTCCACCTCCAAAACAAAATCCAGACGGCTGCCCTGGGGGATGGTCACTTCGGCCCGGACTTGGCCGGGGGCAGGCAAGCCCGGGAGGGAGCCTGCGGCCAGGGCCTCGGCCACCAGCCGGTTGGGGACCAGGGTATCGATGCAGATCCATCCCGCCGCGCCCCGGACAAAGCGCCAGGTGTAGTCGGTCTTGCGTCCTGGGCGGGCATCGCGGGTCAGCAAAATCTCCTGGCCGGGGTAGGCGCAGCCGGTGAGAGCCCCGGAATTGGGCACATGCACCCAGACGCGCTCGCGGCCGGGCAACTCCACCAGGGCCAGGAACCGTTGGCGGCGCTCCAGGAAACGGGCTGAAATCAGGGGTGCAGAAAAACGCACGAGGGCAGGGGAACAATTGGGAAGAAATTTATTGTCGGGGTCTTAAACTTCATTTTAAATAGGCAGAGTCGGTATTATGAGGGAAGCTGAGGGTGCAGAAAGCTGCTAAAAGGCGTACCAGACCCGGAACCAGTTTTGCAGGTCTTTGTCTTGACCTTGACCTTGGGTTCGATTCCCGGCCTCCACCTGGCTCTTTAAGAGGAAGCTCCACCGTCCCAGGTCGTATTTGAGTTCAGGACCGACGCCCAGGAGCTGATTGGCCAAGGGGCGCTGAAACGGAAAGCCTTCTTCGGAAGGACGGTACAGATAACTATTCAATCCCACGCGCAAATTAGACAGCACCCGATAGTCCACGGCATATTTCATATAGAGCGGCGTGTTGTTGAGCCGCGACGGTTCGGTGGGAGACGGTTCCCGGTTGTACCGGATGGAGATATTGAACTCTAGTTTGCGGGGCAGATTTAGGCTGGCGTCACCATCGGAATGGAGCTTAAGCGATGGAGCAGTTTGGATGCCGGGATAATGAGAGGTCGCGGGCGTTTGAGGTTTTTCGCCCAGCATCTGGGTTTCCAGGGAGCTCTGGGCTTGGATGGGAAGGATAGGGAGAGATCTATAAGAATAATCTCCGGACGCCAAGGCCGGAACGCACGTTGCCGCCAACAGCCAAAAGACTGTCGCCAGCCAGGCTAACCCCCATTTCGCCTGCATTGCTGGACTCCCCCAACTTCATGAACAAACATCTTTTACGTATAATTAATTTACACATTTATCGAAGAAAGTCAAGATCAATTTTGAAGTTAAATGGGGCGCCCATACAGCTCGGAGAGGATTTCCCGGCCCCCCCGGGCCAGCAAGCTCTCGGCCAAACTCGTCCCTAACCGGGCCGTTTCACTGACGGGGCCGCGCCCGGAATCTCTTAAGAGGCGCCGGCCCTCCAGGTCACTGATCAGGGCCTCCAGGTGGAGAACGTCTCCCTCTACCCGGCCCAGGGCCGCCACCGGCACCACGCAGCCGCCCTCCAGCCGGGCTAGGAAGGCCCGTTCCGCGGTCACCGCCAGGCGCGTAGGGGTGTCATCCAGAAAAGACACCAATTCCCGGAGGTCAGGGTCATTGGTGCGAATTTCCAGGCCCAAAGCCCCCTGACTCACGGCCGGCAGCATCTCGGCTTCGGACACACAGCACTGATAGAGATGACCCAACCCTAGGCGGTTAAGCCCGGCTGCGGCCAGAATGAGGGCATCCAGCCCTAAGGTCTCCATCTTTTTCAGGCGGGTGTCGACGTTGCCACGGATGGGCACGACCTCTAAATCGGGCCGCCGATGCAGGAGCTGCACCCGGCGCCGGAGACTGCCGGTGCCGACGCGGCCGCCGGAGGGAATCTCCGCCAGGCTCTTATAGCGGGAGGAGATAAAGGCGTCCCGGCAATCTTCCCGGGGCGGCACCGCGCCCAGCATCAGGCCGTCGGGGACCTCGGCGGGCATGTCTTTGAGGCTGTGCACCGCCAGGTCCACCTGGCCAGAAAGCAGCGCCTCTTCGATCTCTTTGATGAACAGGCCTTTACCGCCGATCTGGGCCAGGGGCACGTTGGTAATCTTGTCACCGGTAGTCTTGATGATGACCAGCTCCACCCGGCAGCCGGGATGGCGCCCGGAAATCTGGGCCGCCACCCAGTTGGACTGGGCCAGGGCCAGGGCGCTGCCCCTTGTGCCGATTTTAATATTTCCGGCCGACATCACTTAGATGATTTTCCTTTGATAAAAACACCTAGTCGTAGGGGCGGACCTACATGTCCGCCCAAGCCAAGGGCGCACACCTAGGGTGCGTCCCCACAGAAAATTTATATTAATGACAGGTGCTGCAGGAACCGGAAGAGCAACTGCCGCAGGAACTTGCACTGCCGCTGGAGGTGGAGGTTAATTTGCCCCCCACTTTGGCCGTGCAGGCGCTCATCAGTTTTTCCACTTTGGTCTGGCCGCAGTGGGGGCACTCGACGCTCGGGTCGGTAACGAAGACCAGCTTCTCGAAATCCTGGTTACAGCTATGGCAATGGAACTCAAAAATGGGCATTATCTGAATATCTCCTTAATCACTCAATCGGCAAGGGGCGACCCACCGGGCCGCTCCTACGGCGAGGCGGCTTAGTCGCATTGCACCTTGCCTGCGTCTCCCGTAAATCCTTTGGTTATTTTAACCTATTTTCTTTCGATGCGCACCGGGGCGCCTTCCGGCACCAGATTAAGGCAGCAGGGGTCATCGGTGATGCGCCCAACGCGGTTAACGGCGCTGGCTGGGCGAATTTCTCCGGGGACGCTGGTGGGGGTGAGGCCGAAGAAGATGCAGAAGGCCCGGCCGGTGGGCCAGTAGCCCAGGTCGCCCACGTTGACCACCACCGCGGCGCTCTCGTCCAGCTCGGCCACCACCTGGGGCACGGGAAAGTGGATTTCATCGCCCCAGAGCTGGGCGGAAGCCTCAATAGGCAGGGCGTCCGCCAGGGCAAGGGCCGTGGGGGAATCATCCAAAAAACCATTGAGCCGTTGATCACCCGCGGTTATGACGATATCGGTAGACATGAGCTCTCCTCCATCTCTTCAATTACCAGGCCAGCCAGCAGAGGAAACATGATCTCATGGTGGCCGGTCAAGGCATAGCCCTGCCCCACCCCGGCGGTGGGGCGGCGCACTACGTTGGTAAGGGGCCGGTAATGCTGCATGAAGTCCAGGTTTACGGTGGTCAAGGGCGCCACTTTGTGGCCCAGGTTACGGGCCAGGGTGATGGCCTTGAGGAAGACCTCCGGGATGATTACCGCGGAGCCCAGGTTGATAAAGACGCCATCGTCGAGGTCGCTGACCAGGGCGGCGAAGAGACGAAAATCCCGGTGGGTTGCGGCTCCCAGGGCTTCCGGGGAGACCGACGGGTGGAGATGGATGATGTCGGTGCCCACGGCCACATGGACCGTCAGTGGAACCTCTAAGGCCGCGGCCTTAGCCACCAGGCTCAGGTCAAGATGGGGAAAATTGCTTTCCAGGAGCCGCCGGCCCACTGCCTCTCCCAGGCCCAGACCGTTGTGCCCGCCCCAGTCAATGGCGCCGTTTAAAAACTCGGCGGTCTCTTTCGCCATGCCGAAGGCGCCACAGCCCAGGACCTCATCCACGTCTTCGGAGGTGCGGCCCACCATGGCCACTTCGGCGTCATGAATGATCCCGGCGCCGTTCAAGGCCACGCCGGTGATGAGGCCCCGCTGCATCAGGTCGATGAGTACGGGGCTTAAGCCCACCTTGATGGGGTGGGCCCCCATCCCTAAGAGTACCGGGCGCTCGGCTCGCCGGGCCCGGACCCAGGCCGCAGCTACCTCCCGCAGGGTCTCGGCCGCCAGAATATGGGGCAGGCGTTTGATAAACTCCTTAAAGCTGCCGCTTTTTTCCCAGGGCGAGCCGAAATCCGCCTGACTCACTTTGGAGTGCCGCTCAGATAAGCTATAAGTCTTGATGCCCTCAAGAGAAAGGGGCTCGAGTTTTTTCATCCAGCCCTCCTGAGAAAAAATGGTGCGTAAGACGCACCCTACAGTTTATGCCTCTTGTTCCCAAGTTGTACTTGGGAACGCATTGTGGCCCAAGCTGAGTTTGGGATGGTAGGGCGCCAAGGAAACAAAAGTTACGGTGCACGGTGCCCACCCTACCTTACTGATAGCTGATCGCTATCCCCCGAATTTTTCGGGAAATAATAGGTAGTCCACCAGGTCACAGAGCACGTGGCCGATCGTAATATGAACCTCCTGGACCCGGGGAGTAATGGGGGACGGCACGGTCAGGGCCATATCGGCGGCCGCAGCCACAGGCCCGCCATCTTTGCCACTTAAGGCCAGGGTCTTGAGACCCATTTCCCGGGCCGTTTTCAGTCCGGCTACTACATTAGGGGAATTGCCGCTGGTGCTGATGCCCCAGGCCAGGTCCCCGGGCTTGCCAAGCGCCCGCACCTGTTTGGCAAAAATCTCCGTGAAATCATAATCGTTTCCCACCGCGGTGAGGATCGAAGTGTCGGTGGTCAGGGCCAGGGCGGCCAGGGGGGGCCGTTCGATCTGGAAGCGGTTGACAAACTCTGCGGCCAGGTGCTGGGCATCCGCGGCGGACCCGCCGTTGCCGAAGATGAGCACCCGGCCGCCGGATTTAAAGACCTGGGCCAGCATCTCGGCCGCGGCGGTTACCAAAGGACCAAGGTCCTGAAGGACGCGGCGCTTGAGTTCAATGGACTCGCTGAAGGCTGCCTGGAACCGGGATTGCAAAGACATGCTTTCTCCCATCAAGCTCTTAGAGGCAAAAAAACTGGATTATACGCAATGACTTAAGTAATTGAACATAAGCGCTCTCTGCGTCCTCTGCGGTGAAAAATAATTAACCGCAGAGACGTTGAGGGCGCAGAGACAAATATGTCAAGTATCTATGATGCTATGTCTATTCCGGCCGGCACCCCTTTGTTGATAAGGAGCAGCAGGTTTATGGCGGGCGGTGCCCACCCATATACTTTAAACCAATAATTTCATATACCGCACCGGGCTGAATTGCATGGTTTCCAGCAAGGCCACCAGTCGCCTGGCCAGGGTCATGGCGCCAGGGTCTTTGACCGCATGGGCCGCCACCTCAGGAAAACGCTCCTGCATCAGGGTAAAGAGGAAATTCTGGGCTTCAGTCAGGTCCAGGGTGATGGGAACCCGGCTTACGAAACTCAAAAAGTCGCCCAAGCGGGTCACGTTTTCCAACTGGAAGGTCTCGGCCAAAGAACGGAGATGCCGGTGCAGGATGCGCCCCAGAATCTCGGCCCCCTCGTGGGTATCCAGCTGCAACCCCATGAGCTGGGCATCGGTGGTCACCTCCAGAATCTCTTCGGAGGTGGAAATGGAAGCCGGGTCCGGTTCCATGAGGCGCAGGAGTTCCACCAGGCGCCGGTTAAAGGTGATTTCCCCCAGGGCGCGAAACAGGCGGGGCATGGGCAGGCCTTCAGTAGCCATGGCCTTAAGCAGGGGCCGGGGTTCCTTAAAGATATGGGCAACCTGTTCCACCGCCTCTTCCTGGTTGGGCCGCAACAAATCATGAAAGACCTGGAGTTTCTCGTCCTGGATAATATCGTGGAGGCTGTAGTATGATTCTCCCAGACGCCGCACCATGAGGGGGATCAGGTCCTCCGGGGTCGACTCGAGAACCCGGAAGAACTCATCCCGCAGGGTGAGGAACTCCTGGGGCGAAGGCTGGGACTGCACCTGGGTGCGGTAGAGGTAGCTCCCCAAAAAGGCGGTGAAAAAGGCCATGGGGCGGCTCTGCCGGGTAATGCCTGAAGTCACGCGTAAACGCCCGGCGGCAAACTCAAGCGAGCCCTGGGTCTTTTCTTCCAGGTCGGCGGCCTCGACCCGGTAGTGGTAGATGTGGCTGGGACATTGGCGTTCCCGGTCCTTGAGCCAGGAAATCACCCACTGGTTGGCCACCTTGGGGTAATCCACCACCGCGGGTCTGATCCGGTTCTGGTAAATGGTGAGGCCGTTGCCCTCCTTGGGGATGTTGCTCACGGCCCGTTCCAGGATTTTCAAGAAGGGGGGCTCCAGGGGCTCGGAGGTGAAATACTGGCCCAACTGCAGGGCCCGGGCGGCATACTTGATCACCTGCAAGGATTCCAGGCCGGAGATGTCGGCGAAGAACCAGCCGCAACTGGTGTACATGAGCAGGGCGTGGCGCTCCATCTCCAGGAGTCTTAAGGCCGCAATCCGGTCTACTTCCTGCAGATTTCCCGTCCCGTGCTGCGAGAAAAACTCGTCCAGCACGCCGTTACTGCGGTCTAAGATGACATTGATATAGGCGTTGCGGGCCTGCCAGGGGTCTTGGAAGTACTTGGCGCCCTCGGACTCGAAGATGGCCGCCAGCTTATCATTTAAAAAATCGAAAGACTCCCGCAAGGGCGCCCGCCAGCGCTGGTTCCAGGTGGGTTGGCCGCCCGTGGAACAGCCGCAGTTCTCCTTCCAGCGGCCCACCCCGTGGGCGCAACTCCAGGAGCTGCCCTCGCCTTGACCGCCCAGGTAAAGCTCCACCTCCATTTTGGGCGGAGCCAGTTCCAGAAACGTGGCATAATTGGTGAGCTGTAACCCCTTCTGAGGCAGGACCTGGGTGAGGGCGTGGGCCAGGGCCAGCTCGCCGAATTTCTTGTGGTGCCCGTAATTCTCCCCGTCGGTGGCCACGTTCACCAGTTGGGGGCGCGACCGGTCCGGAGACAAAGCATCTTCCAGGCGGGCCACCAATCGGTAGCTGTCGGTCAGGAGGTCACCGAAGCTGATATCCGCAGCCACACTGCCGTTATAGAAAAAAACGTCAATGAAGCGGCGCTTGCGGGCCTCGCCGTCGGGCAAAAAACAGCGGTAGGCCTGGGTGGTATCCACGCTGCCCAACGCCGGAGTCCAGTCGCCGCCGGCCAGAGGGCGCACGCGTTTGGCCTGGTAGGGAGACAGGAGGACAAACTTCATGCCGTGGTCTACCAAGGTGGCCAGGGTGGGATAGTTCGCCGCGGTCTCCGGCAGCCACATGGCCGCGGCCGGACGTCGAAACCGGTGCTCAAAATCCTTGAGGCCCCAAGTGACCTGGGTTTCCCGGTCCCGGGCATTGGCCAAGGGCAGGATGGCATGGTTGTAGGCCTGGGCGATGGCATTGCCGTTGCCCAAGGCCGCCAGGCTCTGGGTGTCGGCTTCCAGGAGCCTGGCATAGGTCTCCGGCGCCTGGGCTTCGAGCCAACTGACCAGAGTGGGCCCGAAGTTGAAGCTCAAGTTGCGATAATTGTTGACTATATCTAGAATGCGCGCCTGGCCGTCGTAGATGCGGGCGGTGCTGTTGGGGCGATAGCACTCATTGGTGATGCGGGCATTCCAGTCGTGATAGGGGGAGGCGCTGGGCTCCACCTCGATCTGCTCGATCCAGGGATTTTCCCGGGGCGGCTGATAAAAATGGCCGTGGATGGTCACGTATCCCCGGGGTAAGGTCTTTGCCGCTGAGCCGTCCATAGCTGCTCCCTGGGAGGGGGTTCCCCCCGAAATAGTTTCGCTGCCGCGGCCGGGAGGCCAAAAAGTTGATGACGGCAAGATAAGGGAATTGAGTCATAATAATGCGGGCGGGGAAACGAGTCAATCTCGGCGATGGGTTGGCGGGATAAAATGCCCCGAACCGTGCTTTTCTGTCTTGGAATCACGCAACATGGTTGACAAGCTCTTAAAAGTCGGTAAAATTGAATGGTTCAAGTTCAGATCTTGTGGAGGCTACCGTGTACGCCATTATTCAAACCGGCGGTAAACAATACCGCGTCGCTCCCGGCGATGTGCTCCGGGTGGAGTTCCTTCCGGGTGAGCGCGGCGATGAAGTGGTTCTGGACCAGGTCTTGCTGGTCACCGACGGGGACAATGTCCAGGTCGGCCAGCCCCTGGTGCCCAACGCCACCGTGCGCACCCAGATCATGCAGCAAGGCAAAGGCAAAAAGATCGTGGTCTATAAAAAGAAGCGCCGGAAGAATTATCGCCGCAAGCAGGGACACCGGCAGTTATACACCGCCTTGCAAATCGGTGAAATTAATCTTTAATTTATTAGATTTGAGTCACTCTAGCCTGGGCGTTCCTGACCTGGGAACGTGGGAGCGAGTGGCCCAGGAGAGCAACCATGGCACATAAAAAAGCTGGCGGCAGCTCACGTAACGGTCGGGATAGCGCCGGTAAACGCCGCGGGGTGAAAAGGTTCGCCGGGGAAAGTGTGCAGGCTGGCACCATCCTGGTGCGGCAGGTGGGGACCCGCATCCACCCGGGGACGAACGTGGGCATGGGCCGTGATTTTACCCTGTTCACCAAAATCGACGGCGTGGTCAAATACGAGGCCTTTGGCAAAGATCGTAAGCGGGTCAGCGTCTATCCTGCCAGTTGAAGTCCTTTCTTGATGAAGCCGATATCACGGTCCGGGCCGGTAACGGCGGCCCGGGCTGTGTCAGTTTCCTCAGGGCCCGTTTCCAACCCCGGGGCCGACCCGACGGTGGTGACGGCGGTTCCGGCGGCGATGTCATCCTCGAAGTTTCCCCATCTATCCGCACCTTAAGCCATTTCCGGCGGCGCCGCGTCCTTCAGGCGGATAACGGCGGCCGGGGCATGAGCACGGATCGTCACGGCAAGAACGGCGCCGCGGTGATCGTAGCGGTGCCCCAAGGCACCCGGGTCTTCGACGCAGACAGCGGCAGGCTTATTAAAGACCTCATGACCCCGGGAGAGCGCCTGATCTTGGCCAAGGGTGGCCGCGGGGGCAAGGGCAACGCCCACTTCGTCTCCTCGCGGGTCCGCTCCCCGCGCTTTTCCCAACCCGGTGAACCCGGCGGGGAACGCCGCATTCACCTGGACCTCCAGATTTTAGCGGATGTGGGCCTGATGGGCGCGCCCAATGCCGGAAAGACCACTCTGCTCAAGGCGCTCACGGCCTCCAAGGCCCGGGTGGGGGCTTTTCCCTTCACTACCCTGACCCCCCAACTGGGGGTGCTGCCTCCCCAGGATGATCATGAGCCCCTGGTGCTGGCGGAAATCCCCGGCCTCATCACCGGGGCCCACCTGGGCAAAGGTCTGGGCCACCGCTTCCTCCGGCACCTGCAACGCACCCGGCTCCTCATCCAAGTTATCGATTTGAGCTTTGTCGACCCGACCGCACCCCTGGCGCCACTCGAGATGCTGGAAGAAGAAATGCGCAACTTTGACCCCTTGTTGCTGGACAAACCGCGCCTGGTGGCGTTAAATAAGATTGACGCGCTGCCGCCTGACTACCCGCTGGAGCAAGTCATTCGGGAGTATGAGAAAACGGGCTGGCGGATGTTCGCGGTCTCGGCTCAGACCGGCGAAGGGATAGCCCCTTTACGAGAGGTCATCTGGGAATCTTTCGTATCTTTGGTATCTCCTGTAAGTGTCCCAGAAGAACTCGATTTGCAATCCCCCTAAATTCCAGTAGTGTCCGGCAAGGTTTTTGCTATAAATAGATAAGAATATGATTTCTTAAAAGAGGCCATTACCTAACTTCCGGATTTTTAATGTATTTTCCCTCTCCCCCAATGGGGGAGAGGGCAGGGTGAGGGGGAAGTGAATCGCAGACGAAGCCACCCCTCACCCTAACCCTCTCCCCTCGAAGGGGAGAGGGGATTTTGGTGGCACAGGCTTTCCAGCCTGTGCGGGCGCAGGCTTAAGCCTGCGGCTGCCAATAATTTAGCATCACACCGGGTGCCACGGCCATGCATCCTCTACGACAACAACACCTGAGTAAAGCCAAGCGCATCGTCCTCAAACTTGGGAGCGCAGTCCTCACTGCGGCCGACGGTCTCAACCTCCCCCTCATCCAGCGCCTGGTGGGCGAGATCGGCCACCTGCGCACAGGCGAGCGGGAGTTTATCCTGGTTTCCTCCGGGGCCATCGCCGCGGGCTGCCGCAAGCTGGGGTTCACGTCCCGTCCCTCCGGCATGCCCCAGGCCCAGGCCATCGCCGCGGCGGGCCAGAGCGTCATGATGCACGTCTACGAAGAGGCCTTTGCCGAGTTCGGCCTCAAGGTGGCCCAGATTCTCCTCACCCACGACGACCTGGAATCCCGCCAGCGATTCCTGAACGCCCGCAACACCCTCTTTACCCTGCTCCAATGGCAGGTAGTGCCCATCATCAACGAAAACGACACCGTGGCCACCGACGAGCTGAAGTTCGGCGACAACGACAACCTGGCCGCCCTGATCTGCAACCTGGTGGGGGCCGACCTTCTGGTGCTTCTTACCGATATCGACGGCCTTTATAATAAAGACCCCCGGGAAAACCCCGACGCCCAACTCCTCTCTTTGGTGGAAGCCATCGACGCGGGCGTGGAAAAAGCCGCGGGCAAACGCCCCGGCGCCTTGGGCCGGGGAGGCATGGTGAGCAAACTGCAAGCCGCCAAAAAGGCCGGGGCCGCGGGCATCCCCACCCTCATCGCTAACGGGCTCACTCCGGGCATCCTGGGAACAATCTTTGCGGGTGAAGAAGTGGGGACGCTGTTTTTGCCCCAGGACCAGAAACTTACCAGCCGCCAGTACTGGCTGGCCTATAACGTCACGCCCAAAGGCGCCATTTTAGTGGACAAAGGCGCCTGGAACGCCCTGGTGCACGGCCATAAAAGCCTGCTGCCCGCGGGGATCTTGGAGGTTTTCGGGGGCTTTGGCAAAGGGGCCGCAGTACACCTCATGGACCCCGAGGGCAAACCCTTCGCGGTGGGCCTGACCAACTACTCGGCCCGGGAAATCGGCCGCATCAAAGGCCGCCAGTCCCAGGAAATCGCCCAAACTTTGGGGCAAAAAGGCTATGAGGAAGTCATCCACCGGGATAATTTGGTGATTTTTCCGGAGGTGTAAATGATACTGTTTCTTGTTTTTAGGTTTCAGTTTTCGTTTAAAAACAGTAGGATAGAGGGGACGTTTCACCCCCTTTATTCCAATCTGCCCGTAATGGGGTAACTTTATGCCCAGCCGTGCCGGTGATTGGTTCAATCAAGCGTTAAGGGATCTTGAACAGGCCCAGGACTCCCGAGCAGCCGGGCGCCATGAATGGGCCTGTTTTGCCGCGCAGCAAGCCGCGGAAAAGGCGGTGAAAGCCTTGCATTTGCATTTCGGGCAAGAAGCTTGGGGACACGTCATTGCCCGGCTGCTGCAAGAATTGCCTGCGGCGGTGACCCCGCCGGGTGACCTCATTGAGAAGTCCCGGGTTTTGGACAACTTTTATATTCCGGCCCGCTATCCCAACAGCCATCCCCAGGGGGCGCCCTTTGAACATTACGGCTCCCTGCAAAGCGAGACCGCCGTCACTTATGCCCGTGAGATCATTGAATTCAGCCGTGCTCAAATGGCCTGACGCCCGGGCGGTTATAGGGGCCTTGCATCAATGGGCAGAGAAAATTACCCGATGCCGGCCAGAAGTGTCGCAAATCGGCTTCTTCGGCTCGTACGCCCGGGGCGATTGGGGAGTGGGCAGCGATTTGGACCTGATCATCATCGTAGCCGGAATCAGTCAGCCGTTTGAAATGCGGCCGAGCGCCTTTGATACCCTGGAACTTCCTGTCCCCACGGATATTTTGGTTTATACTCGGGAAGAATGGAATACTTTAAAACAAAAGCGGAACTTTTTCCAAAAATTGGACCGGGAGACGGTCTGGATTTATCCCTCGAATAACCCATCTTAAGAGGCCACGATTGAACTTCGACGACGCCGTAGTTTTGGAAACCTTTTCCAGCCGTATCGAAGCTGAGATGGCCCAGGGGATTTTGGAGGGTGAAGGCATCGAGGCTGTCGTTATGGCCGATGACGCCGGCGGGGCTTATCCCATGCTCCAGTTCGTCCGGGGCGTGAAACTCTTTGTGGCCGCGGAAGACGAGGCCCGGGCCAAAGAAATTCTGGCGGCCATGGCGGACGGCGGCGACCTCATCATTGAACCCTGAGCCCTCTTTAGTCTTATTGCCTCATCTGTTTCATCTCTTCTCTTTGTGTTCAGACTTTATATTCCCGCGGTATTCAAAGGGTTTCCCGCCTGAGAGGCTGTTTGTTTAGCGACTACAGGTTGCGCGCATACAGATAATTTATACTCGTTGCCAAAATCACCCCTCACCCTCCCCTCTCCCACAAGGGGAAGGGGAGAATTATTTTGACAAATCAGCGAGATATAGACTTGTGGGCAAGGATAAGCCCTCAAGGGGGAGGGAGGGAGTGGTGCCCAAGCAGAGCTTGGGCGGAAAGTGGCATTCCCAAGCTGGAGCTTGGGAACGAGGGCGTAATGCAACGAGGGCGAGAAGCTAACTTCTACGAGTGCAACTTGTCTTACCTGTCCTCGGACAGCCACGCCTCGGCTTGGGCCAACTCATGGGGGGTATTGAGGTTAAAGAAGCTGCGGCATTCCGGGTCCAGGGCGAGGACTTCGGATTCTGAGATAATCTGAGGGCGGAACGTTTTGAGGAAACGGGTGGGGCTGCGGTCGGTCTGGAGGAAATCCCGCAAGGCGGGAAGCAAGCGGACGGCATAGACGCCGGGAAACGGCTCCAGGCCTCGAGGGGAACGGCAGACGACCGCGGTCCGGGCGGTACGGGCCGCGCAAGCGGCCAGTTTGGTCAACAGCGCCGGGGCCAGAAAAGGATTGTCCACCGCGGCAACTAAAACCCACGGGGTACGGGCATAGAAGAGCGCGGTGAGCAGACCCCCGGCCGGGCCCTGGAAGGGAAGCAAATCGGTAATCAGAGGCAGTCCCAAGTTTATATGGGCCAGGGGGTGGTTCGTAACGAGCCAGCAGGTCGTGACCAGGGGAGTGAGGGCCTCAGCGACCCTGAGGGCCAGAGGCCTGCCGCCCAGGCGCAGCGTCGCCTTGTCCTGCCCCAAGCGCCGGCTGAAGCCTCCTGCCAGGATGGCTCCCGTCAGCCGGGGAGTTCCACTAGCGCCGCGATTCATGACTTATACCGGGTTGCGTTTATAGCGTTTGCCATAAATTTATGCCGCTGGCTGATATTTAAATCCCCCTAAATCCCAGCAGTGTCCGGTTAGAAAATTGCATGAGGTTGTTCTGCCCCCCTCACCCCAGCCCTCTCCCCCCGAAGCGGGTGGAGAGGGGGTAGGAGATGTGGCCGTTTTAGTAACCATAA